>Ga0315289_10006813_pt1 | contig 16745 bp, 18 predicted proteins | sample YL17G11_40_MG_FD_203452 | JGI IMG/M metagenome (GOLD analysis project Ga0315289, IMG submission 203452) | Sediment microbial communities from Yellowstone Lake, YNP, Wyoming, USA - YL17G11_40 | ecosystem: Environmental > Aquatic > Freshwater > Lake > Sediment | place: USA: Wyoming | collected... | reverse complement strand
AAGGTTGACTCCTGCCTTGGCCAGATAAAAGGCCTTGAGGCTATCCTTCTGATACCGGCTCATCCTTAAAGACATCGCCACCCGGTGGCCGATCCCTACCGCCAAAACAGTCAGGATAGCCAGGATCCAGAGGCTGATGATCAAAACTTGGGATTTTTTATTCGCTTTCTGTTCTATACCCAGCATTAATATAAATCGTCCTTTCAAATGCGTATACGTCTTTGATCTTTAGCGTAAGATCGACTTTGACCGCAAGAGGAAAACTTTTCGGGTCATCCCAGGAATCTTTTTCTTTAGTCACTTCTTTATCCTGATAAATATAGGTAAAGGCGATTTTCCCGACGCCGAAAGCAAACTCATCCGCTTTTATCCCCGAATCCGGATCCAGGCTTTCCTGATCCTTGCGGCACAGCCGCATCAGTTTATCTCCTTCTAAATAATAAGAAATAAAAGCGAAGGCGCTGATGATCTCATTGCCCCGGTAATCATCGACTAACGAAAGAAAGCTGACCTTATCGCCCTGTCCGCTGAATTTCGTATCAGCCGGAGAATAAGCGAAGCTGTTCCTGAGATCCCGATCAAGGTGCTCTAAGACCAGCCGGGCTTGCTGATAAGCGGAAATCCGCTCCTGGATATTCCGGTAGCCGAATACGCCTGAGCTAAAGGCGGCGTAGAGCGCAACCAACACCAGCGCAAAAATAGATGAGGCGATCAATAACTCTATAAGCGTAAAAGACCTGCTTTTCTTCATTCCTTAAGATACGTGCCTACTTTAAAACCTTCCTGCCTGTTCTGGCTTTTCCAGCTTACGGCAAAATCCAGTTTATAGAGATTCAGGGTATCGTCTAAAACAATTGCTTGTTTCCAAGCGAATTTATCTTCGTCCCCCTGTGCCTCTTTGGCTTCGCCGGATATCCGGCGCTCCCCTTCTTTATATTCCAGCTCCTGCAGCTTATCTTCCGCCAGGAATGCCGCCCTGACAAAATCGCAGGAAAGACCGGCCACGCGGACAGAATAAGAGATCGCCTGCAGCACCACGACGATGCCGACTGACAATATGGCGACGGCGGTGATCAACTCAAGCAGGGTAAAAGCTTTAATCCTCACTCTGTATCTTAACACTGCCGAATACTCCTTCGCTGGTCAAGCTGATAGTATCCCCTCCGGGGCCGGTCAATCTGGCGCTAAAGGCTTCGATCTTGCCGTCGGGAAAAAATTTTACTTGCGGCTGTTTTGTCTCGATAGTTATTGCGGCGGGAATGGAATAAGTCCTGATCCTGTTATTGCTCTCCAGAAACTGAGCCCAATACTTTTTATTCTCAGCGTCGATGTAGAAATAGATGACCTTTCTTTCAATGACCGAACGCTCTTGCAGATAATTCATGAATTGCTGCAATTCCCGGGAGCAATCGTCAAGCTGCAGCCTGTTAAAGGTCTTCCTTAAGCCGGGAAAGGAAACCCCGACTAAGATGCCGATGATGATGATGACGAAAAGAAGCTCAAGTAAGGTAAATCCCGGCCCCTTACCAGTTCCCGATGTCGTCATTGTCTCCTTCTATGCCGTTGGGCCCCGCGGAATAAAGGTCGTAATCGCTGTTATGGGTGCCGGGGCATTTGTAAAAATAATCCCTGCCCCAGGGGTCTTTCGGCGTTTTCTTAAGGTAAGGCCCTTTCCAGGTATCGGGGTTGCTCCCCTTTTGCATCAGCTCATCGAGCGAGACGGGATAATGCCCCGCATGCATTTCATACATATCTAATCCCAGCGCGATATTGGAATTGGTATCCGCCTTAGCCGCGGAGATCCGCGCTTCTTCCGAACGGCCGACTAATCGCGGCATGACCATCGCCGCCAGGACCCCGATGATAATAACGACCAGCATGAGCTCGATTAACGTGAAAGCTTTTTTGACGTGCGACTTTTTCATCTCTCCTCCTATCTAACGATTAAATTCATCTGGAATATCGGTAACAACATCGAAAGAACGATGAAACAGACGATCAACCCCATCACTAAGATTATAACCGGCTCGATCATCCTGGCGATATTCTTTAAGGCGCGGTCGACTTCCTTCTCGTAATCCTGGGCGATGCGCAGGAATGACTTCTCCAGAGACCCTGTCTCCTCTCCTATTGAGACGATATTTATGGTAAATTCCGGGAATAATTTTGAGTTCCTCAGCGCCTCGGAGAGCATCGCGCCTTTGCTGATCGTCTCTTTGAAATCCTCCGCGACCTTGCGTAGGATACGGTTCTCTAGCGTACTCGCGCCTACTTCCAGCGCCGGAGTGATCGGCATGCCGCCGGAGACAACCAGGGATAACGTGCGCATGAAACGGCCGATTTCAGCCTTTAAAATGATATTCCCTAAAAAAGGGGCCTTGAGCTTGAAGTTATCGAGCATGAGCCTTCCGTGCGGATTCTGCTTCATCCGCTGCCAAATAAAAACAAACATAAAAATGAGTATCGGCAGGAACCACCAGTAAGTACGCAACGCCGCCGATACCGCAATAAGTATCTTGGTGGGCAAGGGCAGGATCTGCCCCATATCGGAGAACATGCTCACCAGCCTCGGGATGACAAAGCCAAGAAGCACAAGTATCGTAAGAACGCTTACCCCGAAGATAAACGCAGGGTAGATCATCGCCTGGAGGAGGTTTTCTTTAAACTCCTCTTCTTTCTCCAGATAATCACTCAGGCGACTCAGCGCCTCTTCGATTTTCCCGCTAGCCTCGCCTGTCCGGACCATCGAAGTATAAAGCGAAGAGAATACTTCAGGATGCGTGCTCAGGCTCTCTGAAAAAGCCTCACCGTCCTTGACCCTGTCCGTGACATCATGCAATACCGCCTTTAAATATTTGTTCGGGATCTGGCCTATGACAATATTCAGGCTTTTGAGGATATTTATGCCTGAGCCGACGAGCGTGGATAGCTGAGCGGTAAATAAAACAATTTCTTTGTTGCTGGCCCGGGCAAACGGCCAGAATCCTTTATTCTCTAACGAGACCTCTTCTGTCTGGACGGAAATAGGGAAAAATCCAAGTTTAGTGAGTTTCTGTATGGCATCCTGGGCTGAATCCGCTTCAATATCTCCCCGGATGATCTTGGTAGGCTCGGATTTAGCGCTATAGCGGTATCGTGCCATTAATCCTCGTCCAGCTCTTCCTGCTGAGTCACGCGCACCACTTCCGCGAATGTCGTCTGAGCCTTAAGGACTTTGCGCAAACCATCCTGGCGCAGGGTGCGCATACCTTCGGTGACCGCCTGATGTTTTATCTGCTGGCTGGAAGCGCGGCTTAAAATCATCTCACGGATCTTTTCGCTGATGGTGATGACTTCGTATATGGCGGTCCTGCCGCGGTAACCGGTAAACCGGCAGTTCTGGCATCCTTTGCCCTCATAGATCCCGGCTGACTCCGGGTCAAAATCAATGTCTTTCCTCATCTCTTCCAGTATCTCTTTCTTTCCCTTCACCTCAACCTTGCACTTAGGGCAGATCACCCTGACCAGCCTCTGCGCGATCAGGCATTCCAGCGACGAAGAGACCAGGAACGGCTCGACTCTCATATCCAGCAGGCGCGTCACAGCGCCCGCGGCGTCATTGGTGTGCAGCGTAGAAAAAACCAGATGGCCGGTCAATGCCGACCTGATGGCGATCTCGGCTGTTTCGTAATCCCTGACCTCTCCGATCATCATCACATCCGGATCATGCCGCAGCATGTGCCGTAAGGCGGTAGCAAAAGTAAACCCGATCTGCGGGTTGACCTGGATCTGGTTGACACCCCTAAGCTGATATTCCACGGGGTCCTCGATGGTGATGATCTTTACGGCATTTGAATTGATGCGCGCTAAAGACGCGTAAAGCGTGGTGGATTTGCCGGAACCTGTCGGGCCGGTGACGAAGATAACGCCGTGCGGCTTGGTAATGACTCCCTCGATGATCTTAAGGTCTTCGGGGCAAAGGCCTAATTTTTCTAGCTCAAGGAACGCGCTCTGGCTCAAAACCCTTATCTGCACGGACTCCCCGAACACCGTCGGGATCACGGAAACGCGCAGATCCAGCTCCTGCTCGCCTACCTTTATCTTTATCCGGCCGTCTTGCGGCAGCCGCCGCTCCGCGATATTAAGCCCTGCCATGATCTTTATGCGCGAGACGATAGCGGGATGAAAATATTTGATCGTCTCGGGGATATGGATATCGTAGAGGATCCCGTCAATACGGAACCTGGTGCGCAACTCATCGTGAAACGGCTCCAGGTGGATGTCTGTCGCCCGGTCTGCGATGGCTTCCTGTAATATCTGGTTTACAAATTTGATTATCGAGGCGTCTTCTGCCATAGCTTCAAGGTCCTCGATTTTACCGGCCACAGAGATCAGCGTCTCTTCAGCCGGCTTCTCGGCGATCATCCGCTCAAGAGTCTCTGCCCCCACGCCGTAATATTTGCGGATCGCCTCCTGTATCCCGGATTCGCCGGCCAAAACTCCCTTTACCTCGACCCCCAGAAGCAGCCGGATGTCGTCTAATGTGCGGGTATCCAAAGGATCGGCCATGGCGATGACCAGGCTATTATCCTTAAAATCTACCGGGATGATCTTATAGTGGCTGGCGAACTTCGCGGGGACTTTTTGAATGATCAGCGGGTCGATGTCTTTATCTTTAAGTTTTATATAGGGGATATTTAATTTCCCGGAAAGGGCACTTAAGACTCTTTCCTCCGAGACAAAACCAAGCTTGATGAGCGCCTGGCAAATAAAATCTCCGGTCTTTTTCTGTTCTTTAAGGCCGGCTTCCAGTTGTTCGGAAGTGATGATCCCTTCTTCAATCAGCAACTGTCCGATCAGCAAGCTGTCTTTTACTGACATAAAATACCCCTCTTATACGGTATGTGTCCCTGGGCCTCCGATACGCAACAGATCCATCAGCTTATTCCAGAATTCCATAAAAAAGACGGAGAAATCCCTGAAAATATTCTCAAACTGCTGGGGAAAATGAAAAAGATTTGGAATGGAAGTGGAAATCTTAAAGAAAAAGAACTTAAGCAGCAAAAAAGCCAGAAAATAGAACAATACCGTCAGGATGGCCAAGCCTGCGAAGACGGCAAGGCAACCGATAAGGCACCCCTTCCACCAGGAGAATTTTTTCTTTTTTTCCAGAGACTCGCCGCAAAAACGGCATTTGACCGCATCGTCCTGGATCTCTTCCGCGCAATAAGGGCATTTTTTCATGCAGCTCCCCTTCCTTTCGCCGCTTGAATAAACTTCTTTACCTTGCGATGATCTTTCTCACCCGGCATCATTTCAACTGAGCTGCACACATCCACCCAGTGCGGATGAGCCGCATCTATAGCCTTTTTTACATTGCTGGCTGTAAGCCCTCCGGATAAAAAAACCGGCTGCCTTATGCCTTTTAAATGCCTGATAAGATCCCAGTTGAATTTTTTGCCCGTACCGCCCGCCCTGGACGCGACAAAGGTATCAAAAAGATAGGCAAAGGGCCTAAACGCTAGCAATTCTTCCGGGTCGACTCTATTCCTTACCCTGAACACCTTGATGATTTTATACTCCTTAAACTTCCGGCAGAAATCCGCGGATTCGCTGCCATGGAATTGCAATATATCAAGGCGGCATAGCTTAGCGATCCGCCTGATGCTTTTTTCCCCGGCGTTGACAAAAACCCCGATCTTGATGACGCGCTTGGGCAATTCCCTGATCATCCGGCTTGCTTTTTGAGGCGCAATATACCGCGGGCTTTTCTTAAAGAATACGAAGCCGAGGGCATCGCATCCGGCATCTACGGCAGCCAGCGCATCCTCCAGATTCGTTATCCCGCATATCTTTACTTTTACCAACCCATTACCTCTTCCACCTTCGCCCGGATATTTTCCGCTTCCATAAAAGCGCTGCCGATAAGCACCGCGCTTACTCCCAGGATCTTCAAGAACATTACATCCTGGCGATTCTTGATCCCGCTTTCAACAACCACCGGCCTCACCGACGGGATCAAGGGATATAACCTCTCCGTCGTCTTCGCATCGACTTCCAGCGTATGTAAATCGCGGTTATTGATGCCGATAAGCTGGGCTTCCTTAAGCTTGAGGACTTTCTTGAGCTCTCGCTCGGTATGTACCTCCACCAGGCAATCCATCCCCAAGCCGGAAGCGATCTGTATCAATCCACAAATATTTTCCACGGTCAAGAGGTCCGCGATCAAAAGTACGGCATCCGCGCCAAAATAACGCGACTCATATATCTGGTACGGCTCCAAAATAAAATCTTTCCGTAATATCGGGGCCGTGGTTACGCTCTTTATTTCATTTATATAGGAAATATTTCCCAGAAAAAAATCTTCTTCGGTCAATACGGAAATCGCCTGCACCCCGGCTTCTTCATAGGCCTTAGCGATATCAAGATGATTAAAGTCCTCCCTGATCACGCCGCGCGAGGGCGAAGCCTTTTTTATCTCGGCGATCAAAGAGATCTGGCGCTCCTTGGTTATCGCTTTGATAAAGGGGCGGGCCGCGGGCAGGCCCTGGATCCTGTTCTTCAATTCCTCCTCGGGAAGCTGCTGTTTTGCTGACAAGATCTTCTCTTTTTTCTTTGCCGTTATCTCTTTAAGGATATCGCTTTCACTCATTGCCGGGAATACTCCTTTAATAATTCTAATTTTTCTAGTGCACCCCCCGAATCGATCGCTTTTATCGCCAGCTTTATGCCTTCTTTGATGGATCTGGCTTTGTCTGCCGCGTATATGGCGGCTCCCGCATTCAAGACTACGATATCGCGCTTTGGCCCGCGCTTACCCTCCAGGATATCTATTAAAATTTCGGCGTTATCCGAAGCCTTACCGCCGGCCAAATGCCGCAATTTTACCCTTCTGAAGCCAAAATCTTCGGGAGAAACCTTGTGGCTATGGACTTCTCCATTTCTGACCTCAGAAATATGCGTGCAGGCAGTGGTAGTTATCTCATCAAGCCCGTCTTCCCCGTGGACTATCAAAGCGTGCGTGCTCCCAAGGTTATTGAGGACACCCGCTAAGGTCTTTGTCCATCTGCGCTCATATACACCGACCAGCTGGTGCGTCGCTTTGGCAGGATTGCTTAAGGGCCCTAAAATATTGAAAATCGTGCGTTTGCCGATAGCCTTACGGGCGGGCATGGCGTATTTCATTGCCGGATGAAGGTTCTGGGCGAATAAAAAAGCGATGCCTATTTCGTTAAGGCACCGCTCTATTCTTTCCTTATTCATATTGATGTCAATGCCGACGGCCTCTAAAATATCCGCGCTTCCGCAGAAACTGGATATGGAGCGGTTGCCGTGCTTTGCAACGGTAATGCCGGAGCCAGCGGCGACAAAGGCCGCAGTCGTCGAGATGTTAAAGGTGCCTTTAGTATCTCCGCCGGTACCGCAGGTATCAAGCACGACTTTATGTTTTGGCTTGATCTTTATGGCGTGGCGGCGCATGACCCAGACAGCAGCGGTCACCTCATCCACGGTCTCGCCTTTTTTTGAAAGCGCGGTCAGGAAGGAGACGATACCGGATGTATCCGCTTTGCCGGTCATGATCTCTTCCATGACCCGCTGCATCTGCGGACCGGTCAGGTCTTCTTTGCTCGAGAGGATCTCTGTGGCTTTTGCGATCACAGTTTTAAGAAATTTTTCAATAAATCCATCCCTGATCTGGTCAGGATAGATTCAGGATGAAACTGCACGCCCCACACAGGAAATTTTTTATGTTTTAACCCCATAATCTCGCCATCCTTTGTCCAGGCCGTTATCTTTAGGCAGTGCGGAAGGCTTTTTTTCTCGACCACCAGCGAATGATACCTTGTTGCCTCAAAAGGATCGGGGATACCTTTGAAGATATCTTTTTTTGTGTGATAGATCCTGGAGGTCTTTCCGTGCATCAGCTGTTTGGCGTGAATGATCTTGCCGCCAAAGACATATCCGATAGACTGATGGCCTAAACAGACTCCCAGTATCGGAATTCTTCCCGCAAAAGCGCGTATCACCTCGCAGGATATGCCCGCATCTTTCGGCCGTCCCGGGCCGGGTGAAATCACAATTTTTTTGGGTGAAAGCTTCCTGATCTTATCTATGGTGATCTTATCGTTTCTAAAGACCTTTATATCCTCGCCCAGCGAACTTAGATACTGAACGAGGTTGTAGGTGAAAGAATCATAGTTATCGATCATTAAGATCATTCTTTTTCTCTCCAGATCTTGGCACCCAGCTTTTGCAATTTCTCTTCGATATTCTCATACCCGCGCTCAAGGTGATAGATCCTGGAGATCTGTGTCTTGTCGCGGGCAGCAAGGCCTGCCAGGACCAGGCACGCTGAAGCGCGCAAATCCGACGCCATGACCGGGGCGCCCGATAATTCCTTTATCCCCTCGACGATCGCGTGCGGGCCTTCTCTCTGGATATGCGCCCCCATACGGTTAAGCTCAGCCACGTGCATGAATCTATCCGGATAGATCTTCTCGGTGATCACGCTTATTCCGGGGGTCACGCTCATCAGGCTCATCATCTGCGCCTGCATGTCCGTCGGGAAGCCGGGATACGGCAGGGTGGTGACATTGACGGAAAAAAGCGGCTTATGATAACGCACGTGCATAGCCTGGTCAGTGCGTGAAATCTGCGCGCCTGATTCCTCCAGCTTATCGATCAAAGCGCCCAGATGCTGGTAATGACAGTTCTTTATCAAAATATCTCCCTTGGTGATCAACGCGGCAAGCATCAACGTCCCTGCCTCGATCCTGTCGGGAATGATGGTGTGGCTGGCGCCATGCAGATGCTTTACTCCCTCTATCTCGATGATCGGGGTGCCGTAGCCTTTGATCTTTGCCCCCATCTTTATCAAAAATTCCGCCAGGTCCACTACTTCGGGCTCGCAAGCCGCGGATTCAATAATGGTTTTTCCTTCAGCAAATACCGCCGCCATCATCACGTTATCTGTCGCAAGGACCGATGAGCCATAGACCCCGCCCAGATAAATATACGCCCCCCGAAGCTTGCTTGCTTTGGCAAGGACATAACCTCCCTCGATCTGGATATCAGCGCCCAGCAGCTTTATCCCTTTAAGGTGCAGGTCTACCGGGCGTGTGCCGATAGCGCATCCTCCGGGAAGCGAAACGCGCGCTTTCTTCAGTTTCCCAAGCAGCGGGCCCAATACGCAAAATGACGCGCGCATCGTCGAAACGATCTTATAATCAGCGATATAATTTGCGTTCTTGCCGGCGGTGACAGTGACGACACCCTTATCAAAATCCACATTCTTGCCCAGAGACTTAAGGAGCTTAAGCATGGTGTTAGTATCGCGCAGATCCGGCACGCCTTTGATGATGCAAGCGTCATCCGTCAACAATGTCGCAGCCAGTATAGGAAGCACGGCGTTCTTGGCTCCTGAAACCGTGACTTCCCCTTTTAATTTTACCCCACCCTCAATGACCAACTTATCCATTACTCACCTTTCCTTTTGGCGACGATCACCCTATCGATCTTATTATAATCCTTCACCACATCTAATATCTTTAAATCCCCGAAACTTGCAAAAATATTTCTTATTTGGCTGGCCTGATCAAACCCGGCCTCTAAAATCAATAGCCCGTCATCTTCAAGATAGTGCGCAGACTCTCCTATGATGCGCCGGTAAAATTCCAGGCCGTCGCTGCCGCCGTCCAAGGCGACGCGCGGCTCGTATTGGATCTCGGGCTGAAGCTTCTGGATCTCGGCGCTGGGTATGTAAGGTGGATTGCTTACGATCACATCATAAGCCCTGTTGCAAAAATAAAACAGGTCGCTTCGCAGAAAATTTATTTTTTCGCTCACTTTATTCAATGAAGCATTTTCTCTTGCGATTTCTAGCGCCTTCTCCGAGATATCCGTTGCAGTCACGTTTACATCCCCTAACGATTTCGCCAGAGATACCGCAATACAGCCTGAACCGGTCCCTAATTCAAGTATCCTCACCTTGCGCCTTGACGCCCTGACAGCTTGACAGGCTCTTTCAACAAGAAGCTCCGTCTCCGGCCTTGGGATCAACACATCCGGCGTCACCTTGAACTCTAAGCCGAAAAAATCGCTTTTACCTAAAATATACTGTAAGGGCTCTCCTTGAGCCCTTCTTTTCAAAACAGAAGCTGCGAAGGCTGCCTTATCCTTACCTAAAACCGTATCGCTCTTTTGATAAAGAGATACTCTGTCGCACTTCAATATCTCGGTAAATAATAATTCGGCTTCATTCACCCCGTTAGAAATCCCCTCTTTATCCCGTTAGCGAATAATTTCTAACGGGGTTCATTTTTCTAAGGCTTCCCGCTTTTTTTCTTCCGCTGCCTTTATCAAGGCATCTGAGACCTCATCCAGATCGCCTTCCAGTATGCCCTCCAGCTGATGGGAAGTAAAATTTATGCGGTGGTCCGTAACTCTGCGATCCGGAAAATTATAGGTGCGGATCTTCTCGCTGCGGTCGCCGGTGCCTATCTGGCCCTTTCTTTCCGCGGAGATCTTTTTGGCCTCAGCTTCGATCTTCATATCCAAGAGCTTCGCGCGCAAGATCCTCATCGCCTTGGTCTTATTCTTTAACTGCGAGCGCTCATCCTGGCAGGCTACCACAGCTCCCGTCGGAATGTGAGTGATGCGCACCGCGGAGTCGGTCTTTTGCATATGCTGGCCGCCCGGGCCGCTTGAGCGGTACGTATCGATGCGCAGATCGCCTGGATTGATCTCCAGATCCACTTCTTCCGGCTCGACTAAGACCGCAACCGTAGCGGTCGAGGTATGGATCCGCCCTTGCGCCTCGGTAGCGGGAACGCGCTGCACGCGGTGTACGCCGCTTTCGTACCTGAGCCGCTTGTAAGCATCCCTGCCCTTTACGCTAAAAGAAACTTCCTTAAGGCCTCCGGATTCATTTTCGCTGGCAGACATCAATTCCACTGCCCAGCCTCTATTCGCAGCGTATTTGGTGTACATGCGATAAAGATCAGCGGCAAATAAGCCCGCCTCATCGCCGCCTGTTCCCTGCCTGATTTCCACGATGATGTCGCGCCCGGCGAATTCATCTTCCTGCGTAAGAGCGCTTTTAAGCTTTTCTTCTAACTCTTCTCTTTTGGCCTTTAAATCCTCTAGCTCTATCTTCGCAAGATCAATAAAATCCTTGTCATGCTTTTCCTTAAGCACTGCCACCAGCCCTTCGGCCTCTTTATTTACGCGCTTGTAGTCGCGAAATAACGAGACCAGCTCTCTAAGGTCCGATAACTCTTTTGCCAGTTTATTGGATTGCTCGCGATTAGCAAGGACTTCAGGCGTTGCCAAAAGCTGCTCGAGTTCTTCGTACCGGGCCTCTAGTTTAGTTAGTTGATCGAACATTTAATGAGCAGACAACTTACGGAGCTTGCGCTTACGTCAATGGCGACGTAAGGCCCTTCCTTAATCTGATAGGAAGGCCTACCCCTGTGGGGTAAGTTGTAGCCCGAAGGGCGTCTGCGAATTAATCCCGCCGAATGCGCCAAAAATTATGAAAGAATTTTTGGCAGCGTTTATGAGACGGGATAAGTATGCAATGCCCTCACTTATTTTTTCCCGTATTTCCTCATAAACTTATCCACGCGTCCGGCGGAATCAATCAGCTTGGATTTACCGGTAAAATACGGGTGGCATTTGGAACAGATCTCAACCCTGATATTGGGCTTGGTGGAACGGGTGTGGATCGTCTCCCCGCATGCGCAGACAATCGTCGCCTCTTTGTAGTTCGGATGAATCTTGTCTTTCATGGATAATCTCCTTAATTCCCCGCTTTTACAAGTCGGGATCCCTTATTGGTTCATACTGTTCAAAAACTCGTCGTTATTCTTGGTCTTTCCTAACTTTTCGATCAAGAGCTCCATTGCCTCGACGTTGTTGAGCTCATTTAAGACCTTGCGCAAAATCCAGATCTTCTGGAGCTGATCCCCTTTCACTAATAATTCTTCATGGCGGGTGTTGGAACGCTTGATTTCAATTGCCGGGTAGATCCTTCTCTGGAACAAATTTCTATCCAGCTGCAATTCCATGTTGCCTGTGCCCTTGAACTCTTCAAAGATGACATCGTCCATGCGGCTTCCGGTCTCAACGAGTGCTGTGGCAATGATCGTAAGGCTTCCGCCTTCTTCAATGGCGCGCGCCGCGCCGAAGAATCTCTTGGGCTTCTGCAAGGCATTGGAATCAATGCCGCCTGACAATACTTTACCGCTATGCGGGATGACTGAATTATAGGCGCGGGCCAGGCGGGTAATGCTATCAAGCAAGACTACCACATCTTTTTTGTGCTCCACAAGCCTCTTTGCCTTCTCAAGGACGATCTCCGCTACCTGCACGTGCCTCTCCGGCGGCTCATCAAATGTCGATGATATGACCTCGCCCTTAACGTGGCGCTGCATATCCGTGACCTCTTCCGGGCGCTCGTCAATGAGTAAGACGATCAAGATCACGTCCGGGTGGTTGGTAGTAATGCAATTGGCGATCTTCTGCAATAATACAGTCTTTCCGCTATACGGCTGGGCGACAATCATACCACGCTGCCCTTTGCCTATCGGAGTCAAAAGGCCCATGACCCTTGTAGAAATCTCATCCGGCCGAAGCTCCATGTTAAACGCTTCACGCGGGTAAACCGGCGTGAGGTTATCAAAGAGCACCTTTTCCTTTGCTTCTTCCGGATTTTCAAAGTTTACCGCTTCTACTTTAAGCAAAGCGAAATATTTTTCGCCCTCTTTCGGCGGCCTGATCTGGCCGCTGACGGTATCGCCCGTGCGCAGGTCAAACTTTCTGATCTGGGAAGGCGAAATGTAAATATCGTCGGGGCAGGGCAGATAATTGTAATTGGGGGAGCGCAAAAAGCCGAATCCTTCGGGAAGGATCTCCAGAACCCCTTCCCCGAACATCAGCCCCTCTTTTTCCGCCTGGGCCTGCAGTATCTTAAAGATCAGATCCTGCTTTTTCACTCCGCTTACGCCATTGACATTCAAGTCCTTGGCGACCTTGTTCAGTTCGGTGATTTTCATCTCTTTTAAATTCTTGATCTCCAACTTTTCCGTTTTCTCCATAAAGATTACCTCCGCAAACGCCTTATTAGCTGCGTTACCTGCTTTCTGGTTTCTCCTATACTCCCGTCATTATCTATTACAAAATCCGCCAGGCGGACCTTTTCTTTTAACGGTATCTGACACCGGATCCTTTTTGATATTTCGGCTCCTGCGATGGAAAGTTTTTCCTGGATCCTTTTTATCTGCTTATCCCGGCCGATCTTTACCACTATCAATTTATCGACAATATTGCATAAGCCTGCCTCGATGAGCAAAGGCGCATCCAAGACTATCAGATTGGATCTTGAAGTTTTGATCTTATGTTTAATATTGCGGATGACTTCGGGATGGATGATGCTGTCTAGCTTCCTCAATAAATCAATATCATTAAAGACGGCCCTGGCGAGCCTCGCGCGGTCGATCGTCCTCTTGCGGTTAAGGATATCCGCGCCGAATAAAGAAACGATTCTTCTGTAGGCCCTGCTGCCAGGACAGATACATCCGTGGGCCAGTTTATCTGCGTCGATTACGGCAGCACCCTTGGCCTTAAACATCCGGGCGACAGTACTTTTACCGCTGCCGAAACTCCCCGTAACTCCTAAGACTATTCCTTTATTTCGCTTTTGCTTTGGCATACAACTTCAAATATCCCTTGGACTGCTCATCCCAGGAAAAATCGTATTTCATCGCCCGCTTTACCAGGGCATTCCATTTTGCCTTGCTCTTAAAGGTAGTGACCGCCTTCTTGACTGTGGCGACCAGATCGTCTGATGAGTATTCATCAAAGACAAACCCGTTATTCTTGTTCACGGTATCAGCGAGCCCGCCGGTCTTAAAGACTAACGGAATAGTCCCGTATTTCAGGCTGATCAGCTGCCCTAAGCCGCAGGGCTCGTATTTTGACGGCATGAGGAATATATCGGAGCCCGCGTAAATCTTGTGCGCCAGGACATCATCGAACTTCAAGGATAAAGAAATGACCTTTGGATATTTTTCGACCATCTCTTCCATGATATCGTGATACTTCTGGTCTCCGGTTCCAAGGATCACAAGCTGCAGGCCCATCTTGCAGATAGTATCAATACTATCGGCCAGGATATCAAAACCCTTCTGCGCGGCAAGACGGGAGACGATGCCGATCAGCGGGACATCCTTCTTCTTCGGGAGCTTACAGATCGTTTCCAGGCCTTCCTTGCACTTGAGTTTTCCTGATAAGCTGGAAGGCGTAAATTTCTTAGCGATGTATTTATCGGTCTTAGGGCTCCAGATAGAATAGTCCAGGCCGTTTAATATCCCGAACACATCTTTGCGGCGCTTATTCAAGACCCCCTCCAGGCCAAAACCGAATTCTTTAGTCTGTATTTCCTTGGCATATGTCGGGCTGACGGTGTTAATGACGTCGGAGAACATCATCCCGCCTTTTAAGATATTTATCCGGTCAAAAAACTCTAATCCCTCCATTGTAAAATAGTTCCAGTCAAGCCCAAGCTTAGGATATTCGTCTTTCAGGAATAGCCCCTGATATCCGATATTGTGTATTGTCAAAACAGTCTTTGTGTCCTTGTAGAAGGGATCTTTGGCATACAGGCTTTTTAGATATACAGGTATAAGGCAGGACTGCCAGTCATGCACGTGGATAATATCGGGCCTGAAACCTATCTCTTTCAACAAATTCAGCGTTCTTTTGCAATAAAAAGAAAATCTATCCAGATTATCCTTATGGTCTCCGCTTTTGTTTCCATATAGTCCGTCGCGGTTAAAGTAATTGTCATTTTCAATGAAATAGACCTTTATTTTTTTCCCTATCGTCGTGCAGCAGATATCGTTTTTAAGCCTCTGGATATTGAATTTGGAATCCTGGATCATCTTATACTTAGGCATGACAATGATCACATCCTGGCCCTCTGCTTCCAAAGCTAGAGGCAGGGCGCCGGCAACATCCGCTAAACCGCCTGTCTTGGCAAACGGGACTACCTCTGACGCACACATCGCTATTCTCATGCTATCCTCTCTGCCCGTTTTATACGGGCTCCATCTCCAGCCAATTCTTCCCCTTCTTAATATCCACCCTTACCGGCACATCCAGTTTCAACGCATGCTCCATCCTGTCCTTTATTAATCCAACCAGCTCCTGCGTCTCATCAGGAACCACATCAAAGAGCAATTCATCGTGGATCTGCAGGATCATCTTTGATTTTAATTTCTTGGCACTCAATTCCTTATGTATATCGACCATCGCCAGCTTAATAAGATCGGATGCCGTTCCCTGGATGGGAGTATTCACGGCCTGGCGCTCGGCAAACTGCCGGACCATCATGTTTTTGCTGTTGATCTCGGGAAGATACCTTCTTCTTCCTAAAATCGTGGTCACAAATCCATCCTTCTTCGCCTTGCTTTTCTGCTCTTCTATATAATCCTTTACCTCGGGATACTTGGAGAAATAGCTATCAATGAACCCCTGCGCCTCATCTGTGCTGATACCTAAATCCCGGCTCAATCCGTATGAAGTCAAGCCGTAGATGATCCCGAAATTCACTTTTTTTGCGGCTTCGCGCATCGCATCATTGACATCCTGCTCTTCGACGCCGTAAATCAACGCGGCAGTCGCCTTATGGATATCCTTATCCTTTTTAAATGACTCGGTCAGGAATTTGTCCTTGGAAAGATGCGCCAGTATTCTTAACTCCACCTGAGAATAATCGCAGGAAATCAAATAATTCTTGTCTGTTGCGATTATCGCTCGCCTGATATGTCTGCCGATATCCGTCTTAACCGGTATATTCTGCAGGTTGGGGTTGCTGGAGCTTAAGCGTCCGGTTTCCGTCCCGGCCTGATTAAACGAGGTGTGAATCTTCCCGGTCGTCTTATCGATCAATTCCGGAAGCGCATCAATATAGGTATTCTTGAGCTTGGTCAGCTGGCGGTATTCAAGCAAAAGCTTAGGTAATTTATGCTTATCCGCAAGTTTACGCAAAACCTCCTCATCTGTCGAAGGGCCGGTCTTGCCCTTTTTGATCACCGGCAGTTTCAGGCGCGTGAATAAAATATCGCGTAGCTGCAAGGTCGAGTTGATATTAAACTGGGTGCCACTTTCCCGGTAGATCTCATCGATCAAATGGATCAGGCGCTTTTCGATATCCCCGGACAGGTGCTCGAGGACTTTTAGGTCAAGCCTGATACCGTTTAATTCCATCTCTGCCAGGACTTCCACCAACGGCATCTCAAGATCGCAAAAAAGCTTCCAGAGATCTTTTTCCTGCAGCTCTTTTTCCAGCTTCGGCCGAAGCCGCGCGATCAGATCCGCCGCATTTTGCGGCTCGATATCCTGATCCCCTAAGAAGACTCCGAGATAGTCGCCGGCAACGTCATTGAGGCTGTATGAGGATTTCGAAGGATTCAAAAGATACGCCGCCAACATCGTATCAAAATAAAGCCCGGATATTACAATGCCTTCTTTTGCCAGGGCCAGCCTTAAATTCTTTAAATCATGCCCGGCCTTTCTGATCTTGGGGTCCTGCAGGACGGATTTAATATTCGAAGCCGGATCATTGACGCGCAGGAATCTCTTCCCCGCGCTTGATGCGTCAAGCACGCCCAGCACTAAATCATGCAGGCTTGCGCCGGATACGATCAACTCTGCGATCTTATCGCCCTTAAGTTCTTCATCTTCCAGGGCCTCGACTTTTACCT
>Ga0315289_10006812_pt1 | contig 16752 bp, 16 predicted proteins | sample YL17G11_40_MG_FD_203452 | JGI IMG/M metagenome (GOLD analysis project Ga0315289, IMG submission 203452) | Sediment microbial communities from Yellowstone Lake, YNP, Wyoming, USA - YL17G11_40 | ecosystem: Environmental > Aquatic > Freshwater > Lake > Sediment | place: USA: Wyoming | collected... | reverse complement strand
GAGGTAAGCGGAATTGCCGGTGGAGGGGTAAAATCCGTTGATATCGGCAAGAACACCAAATGCAAAGGCAGCTTACTAGAACAATCCTGACGCTGTGGCACGAAAGCGTGGGTAGCAAAGAGGATTAGATACCCTCGTAGTCCACGCTGTAAACTTTGGACACTAGGCATTGGAAGTATCGACCCTTTCAGTGTCGTTTTAAATAAGCTAACGCGTTAAGTGTCCCGCCTGGGGAGTACGGCCGCAAGGTTAAAACTCAAAGGAATTGACGGGGACCCGCACAAGCGGTGGAGCATGTGGTTCAATTCGACAATAAGCGAGAAACCTCACCAGGGTTTGACATCCCCGGAATCCCGGGTAATGCTGGGAGTGCCGCAAGGAACCGGGAGACAGGTGCTGCATGGTTGTCGTCAGCTCGTGTCGTGAGATGTACGGTTAAGTCCGGAAACGAGCGCAACCCTTATCCTATGTTAAATATGTCATGGGAGACTGCCAGCTTTAAGCTGGAGGAAGGCGAGGATGACGTCAAATCAGCATGGCTCTTACACTCTGGGCTACACACGTGCTACAATGGCCAGTACAATGGGACGCTAAGCCGAAAGGTGGAGCAAATCCCACCAAAATTGGTCTCAGTTCGGATTGAGGTCTGCAACTCGACCTCATGAAGCTGGAATCGCTAGTAACCGCGTATCAGCTATGGCGCGGTGAATACGTTCTCGGGTCTTGTACACACCGCCCGTCACGCCAAGGGAGCCGGCAATACCCGAATATCGCTGTAGGGCGATAGAAGGTAAGGTCGGTAACAGGGGCGAAGTCGTAACAAGGCATCCGTAGCGGAAGCTGTGGATGGACCATCTCCTTTCTAGGGAGTATTTGAGTAAAAGGCCTTTATGGTATTTTATTCTATCGGTCGAGCCTCAATTATGAGGCAAACGATTCTATCACTTTTTAGAGGTTAAGGCACAATTTAAAAAGACTGGCACAGTTAATATCAAATTTAGATCTTGATTGAGCCAGTCTTTTTTGATAAAATTGGTTTATAAATGAATGTAAAAGTTTTTACTTTTGACCTGCCTGCCGGCAGGCAGGGTTTTAAATTTTAAGATATTTAGGACGTGTCCCGATAAAAGTTTATGTAAAATTTAGGGAAAAGAGTAGTTTACTTATTGTAAGATAAAAAACGCTTATAATGATAAAATACGCAGACTTTTATCGGGACGTGTAGCTCAGCTGGTTAGAGCGCGTCACTGATAATGACGAGGTCGGAGGTTCAAGTCCTCCCACGTCCACCTCTAAAACTAAAAACCAAAAACTAATAACAAATAACTAGTTTTATGTTGTCAGTTGTTAGTTAATTCCGCCTGGGTAGCTCAGTGGTAGAGCGAAGGACTGCCACGAAGTGGTCGCTTCGCGAAAAATCCTTTGATAAGTTTAATATGCCTATTGTATATATTTTAAAAAGTTTAAAAGTTGATAGTTGGCATTATGTGGGAAGTTGTGATTCAATAGTTGAAAGGTTAAAACAACATAAAAAGGGTAGTGTAAGGAGTACAAAATCAAAAAGACCGTTGATGCTAATTTTTAAAAAAGAATTTGAGACAATTACTGAAGCAAGAAAATTTGAGAATTATCTTAAAAGTCCTAAAGGTTATCAAGAAAAGAAGAAAATAATTATAGATTATAATAATAATTAAGAAATCCGCGCAAATGCCTGGGTTTAATATTGTGCCTGGGTAGCTCAGTGGTAGAGCGAAGGACTGAAAATCCTTGCGTCGGCAGTTCAATTCTGCCCCCAGGCATTTGCGCAGAGATTTATTTACGGGCTGTAGCGAAGTTGGCTATCGCGTCTGGTTTGGGACCAGAAGATCGTGGGTTCAAGTCCCACCAGCCCGACCATTCTTCGCTTAACTATGTTAAGCTACGAATGGTCTGGTGACCATTCAGTAAGAAGAATGTGACATCCGTAGCTTTAGCGAAGGATGTCCATTTAAAATAACCTTTTTATGTTTTACGTTTATATTCTTGGAAGCAAGAAGTTCCCCAGACAAATTTATAAAGGATTTTCTACTGATTTAAAAGAAAGATTAAGAAGACATAATGCAGGTGAATCTCTTTATACTAATAAATATCGCCCATGGGAGTTAATATTTTATGCCGCTTTTAAAAATAAAGAAACTGCTAAAAATTTCGAAAAATATTTAAAATCCGCTTCAGGGATAGCTTTCCTTAGAAAAAGACTAATTAAGCAGAGCAAAGGTGAGATAAATGAAAAGAAATATAAAAGTATAAAGAAGAAATTATTAAGATAAAGCTTTTGCTTTATTTTTTAATCCTGCGGGTGTAGCACATCGGCTAGTGTGCCAGCCTTCCAAGCTGGATAGGTGGGTTCGATTCCCATCACCCGCTTAAAAACAACCTAGTATGCTGTTTTTTTATTTATTTTTAGCTAACATTTATTATTACAGTTTTTTATTTGGCTATTGACTTTTTACTAAAATATGATATTATAAAATATCAAGAAACACATTTGTATTTAAGATTTGATCTAAGAAGGAGGAAAATATGGATCAGACTACACATATTCTGGCTGGTTGGTTTTGGAGCATTCTCGTAATGTTCTCACCAATAATTTTTATTGATTTAATCTTCTTTAACGGGAGATTTACTCGGCGATTTTTTAAGGCAATGGGTGACCTTATTGAAGGTGCCATTATGCTGATCTTTCGGGGAATTGGTGCTGCTTTCCGCGGCTTGTGGCGAGGAATTTGGCATGGGGTGAGAGGCAATCGAAGAGTCCAGAATCAACGCAATCAAAACCAAAGAATCGAACACCATCATTTTATTCATCGCGAGGAAGATAAATAAGTATAGAGGCGAAATTTCGCCTCTCTTTTTTTGCCAAAGAAATAAATTTATGATAAAATTAGCGTATTAAGCAGATGGCAAAAGAAAAATTGCCTATAATTTTTAATTAAAGTAAAATCATTAAAATGCGTAAAAATAGAGAAAAAAATGGGAAAAAACAGCTGCAAATGGCCATTAAAAAAATGGAGATGCACCCTGAGACAAAAAGATGGATTGTGATAATTTTTATGTTTGCTTTAGCCGGCATTAGCGTGCTCGGCTTATTTAATTTGGCGGGCAAAGCCGGAGAAGCAATTGATTCTATCTTAGCTTTATTTTTTGGCTGGGCAAAATTTATTTTCCCGCTGATTTTAGTTATTTGGGGTTATGCTCTGCTAAATAAAAAATATCATATCAAAGTTGTCAGCTATATCGGTTTAATTTTATTTGTTTTTAGTTTTACAGCCCTGCTTCATCTAATTATTCCAGTTGAAGACGCAATCTTGGCTGTTGACCAAGGTCGGGGCGGTGGTTATTTGGGTTTGTTTTTAAGCTATAGTTTTTTGAATATTATGGGGCTTTATGCCAGCACTATTGCAATTTTAGCCATATTTATAATTTCAATTTTATTAATTTTAAATACTTCCATTGATGATCTTAAAGAATCACGCACGATTTTAGGCAGGATTATTTTACGGTTGCAAATCTGGTATTATTATTTAAAACTTAAATTTGCTAAAAATACAGAAGAAGAAAATTTAGAGGAACAGCCGGAAAAGGAAGTTGCAGAAGAACAAGAAGAAGTGCCTGGTTCAGAAGAAAAAGAAATAACATTTAGCGCTAAAAAATTAAAAAGCAAAGAAGCGGCCATCGAAGACGAAGAAATCACTCTGGAAAAACCAAAGACCAGAAAAACTTATAAAAAAGTAGATTTACCCTTAGATTTGCTAGATAATAAGATAGGCAAGCCAAGTGCTGGCAATATCGCTGCAAATAAAATGATCATTCAAAAAACTTTAGAAAGTTTTGGGATACCAGTAGAAATGGGAGAAATATCAGTCGGGCCAACAGTTACGCAGTATACTTTAAAACCAGCTGAAGGAATTAAACTTTCACGCATAACCGCCTTATCAGATGATTTAGCTTTAGCTTTGGCTGCTCACCCTTTAAGAATCGAGGCACCTATCCCAGGCAAATCTCTGGTGGGCATTGAAGTGCCAAATCAATCAGTCGCGATTGTCAGATTACGCGAACTTTTAGAAAGCCCGGAATTCAAGGGCCGTAAAACACAATTGACTCTGGCTATTGGTCGTGATGTTTCTGGCAAGACATGGGTGGCTGATTTGGGTAAAATGCCCCATCTTTTAGTGGCCGGGCAAACAGGCTCTGGCAAATCAGTATGTTTGCATTCAGTCATTGTCAGCTTGCTTTACCAAAATAGCCCGGAGACTTTGAAATTAATTATGGTTGATCCCAAACGCGTAGAAATGCCAGCATATAATGAAATCCCCCATCTTTTAACGCCAGTTATTACTGATGTTAAAAAGACAGTCAACGCTCTCAAATGGACAATTGCTGAAATGGAAAGACGCTATATCCTCTTAGAAAAATTTGGCAAAAGAAATATTGATGATTTTAATAAAATTTCTCAAGAAAAAATGCCTTATATAATTTTTGCCGTTGATGAAATGGCTGATTTGATGTCAAGCATGGGCCATGAAGTAGAAGGTCTGATTATTCGTTTAGCGCAAATGGCGCGCGCAGTCGGCATTCATTTGATTTTGGCAACCCAAAGACCGTCAGTTGAAGTTATTACCGGTTTAATTAAAGCTAATGTGCCGGCCAGAATTGCTTTTGCTGTGGCTTCAATTACTGATTCGCGCACTATTTTAGATTATGGTGGTGCGGAAAAATTAATCGGCCGCGGCGACATGCTTTATACTTGCGCCGAACTTTCTAAGCCCAAACGTCTACAAGGCGCATTTGTTTCTGAATCTGAAGTCACTCGGATTGTTAATTATTTAAAGCAAAGCGGCGAAAAGCCAGATTATGACCAGACTGTAGTTTCTAAACAGACAAAATTAAACGGCGATGGCGAAATTGATTTTTCTGATCCAGATCGGGGCGATGAACTTTTCGAAGAAGCCAAGGATATTATTTTGCAGGCTGGCAAGGCTTCTACTTCTTATATTCAGAGAAGATTAAAAGTTGGTTATGCCAGAGCCGCTCGCTTAATGGATTTATTGGAAGAAGCTGGTATTGTCGGGCCTGGCGAAGGCGCTAAGCCAAGAGAGATTTTAGTGACTGAAAGAGAAGTTGACAAACCCTCTTTTGATTCTGATGAAATTGGGGAGGATAGAGAGGAAGAAAATGAAGAAGATGTGCCTGAAGAGGAAGAAGAAAGCGAGGATATTACTACAGAAGAGGAGGCAGAGAGCATTGAAAAGAATAATGAATAGATAAGAACTAAGAATTATGAAATTTGAATTATGAAAGATGAGACTTTGGGCCAAATTTTTAAAAGGTACAGGGAAGCTGAAAAAATCAAGGTTGAGCGCGTGGAAAAAGATACAAAAATCAGCAAACGGATGATTTTAGCAATTGAGAATGATGATTTCAAGCAGTTGCCCGATGATTTATACGCTACCCATATCATCAAGACTTACGCCAAATATTTATCATTGGATTACAATAAGCTGCTTAATTTATATAAAAAAGATTTTGGGAAATTTAAAGAAGAAAAAAATTTTACTACCAAAAAAGTCAAGGTTTATTTCACGCCCCAAGGAGCCAGAAATTTAGTAATTGCTTTAATTGTCATAGCTTTACTCGGTTATTTAGGGCTCCAGATAGGTAAAATTTTTAAGCCGCCGCAATTGATTATCTTCCAGCCTGACAAAGATTTGATTATTTCTCGAAATTATCTAGAAATAAAAGGTCAGACAGAAAAAGAAGCCCGTGTCTTTATCAATGAAAAAGAAGTGTTTTTGGATTCTCGAGGAGAATTTACTGCGGCTCTGGATTTGCAAAATGGCTTAAATATTATTAAAATATCAGCAGTTAATAAGCACAGCAAAGAAAATACAGTTTACCGGCAAATTCTTGTCCAATAATTTGGAAATTGGAAATAGGAAATTGGTAATTAGGGATTGGAAATTTATTTTAAATTATTCTTCCTTTACCCAGTTACTAATTTCTAATTACTAATTACTTTAGTTATGATCAAAAAAACTGACGAGGGGGAAAGTCAAGAAAAGCAAAAAGCAGCCGAAATTGCCATTGCACAGATCAAAGAAAGGTTTGGCGAGGGTGCGATCATGAAGTTTGGCGAATCCAAGACCATGCAGGTTGAGGCAATAACAACTGGGTGCTTATCTCTAGATATTGCCTTGGGAGTAGGCGGAGTGCCTAGAGGCAGGATATTGGAAATTTTCGGGCCAGAAGCATCAGGCAAAACAACCTTAGCGCAGCATATCGTTGCGGAAGTGCAAAAAGCCGGGGGAATCGCGGCTTTTGTTGATGCTGAACATGCCCTAGATCCTGATTACGCGCGAAAAATCGGGGTTAATGTTGATAGTCTTTTAATTTCCCAGCCAGATAATGGTGAACAGGCCTTGGAAATTGTGGAAACTTTAGTCCGTTCCAATGCTGTTGATGTGATCGTGGTTGATTCTGTGGCTGCTTTAACGCCAAAGGCGGAAATTGAAGGTGAAATGGGCGATCATCACATGGCCTTGCAGGCGCGCTTGATGAGCCAGGCTTTACGAAAATTAGCCGGGATTATCAGTAAATCAAGAACAATATTAATATTTATAAATCAAACCCGGCAGAAAATCGGCGTCTTTTTTGGCAACCCGGAAACAACCACCGGCGGCATGGCTTTGAAATTTTACGCTTCCATCAGAATTGAAGTTCGTCGCGCCGCCCAAATCAAGCAGGGCGATAAATTTATTGGCAACCGTGTTAAAGCCAAGATTGTGAAAAACAAAGTCGCTGCCCCATTCCGTTCCTGTGAGTTTGATATCATGTACAATGAGGGCATTTCTGTGAGTGGTGATACTTTAGACATTGGCGTGGAAAAAGGCGTGATTAAAAAATCAGGCAATTCTTATGTTTATGAAGATAAAAAAGAGGGTGAAATTAAATTGGGCGTAGGACGTGAAAATGCCAAGGAATTTTTAAGAGAGAACCCAAAAATAATTAAAGCGATTAAAAAAGAGGTTTGGGATAAAGTGGAACAGGGTGAAGAATTGGAACAATAAAATAATTTAGATAAATAAAAAAGTCCACGTATTTGCGGGGATTTTTTTAAATATATAAGAGGAATTGAAATGTAATAAGCGATTTGCTTTTTTTGATAATAGAATTAGTCCCTGCAAATATTTGGTACTTTTTGACAGTCCCAAAGGGATCCCTTTGGGACAAAAAGTACCACCTGCCTTCACTTGCGTTTCGGCAGGCAGGCAAAAACAATTCTAATTAAAACCTTTAGCGCCTGCCCTGAGCGAGTGAAGCGAGTCGAAGGGCTTAGTTCGGCCCCCAGACCCCAGGGTGGAAATAAAACGGTAAGATATGAAAAGTATTTTAAATAAAAATAAAAAACACCGGTGGATCATATTCTTTTTTCCGGTGTTTTTGTTTGCGGTTAAATTTCACTCCCTTGCCCTTTTTGGGTTGTTTAACCTTGTGGCCCAGATGGCCGAAAAGTTCTCGGGATGCGCGACGCGCGTTCTTGGCCTTGTCGATTTTTACTTTCATTAATTTACTCCTTTTTGGAATTTATAAGGAATTATAGCAAAAATTTAAAATGTTGTCAATTCTGACAGCAATTTATTCTTGACATAATTAAATTTTTATGCTAATATTTATAATACTTTGTAAACAATTTGCTCTTTGCAAATTCAAGATAAAACCCTAAAAACAAAGGCACGAAGTGCCAAAGGAGGAAAATCATGTTGGGATATTTGTTTGTAATACTTACAGGCTATTATGCAATAGCTTCAATAAGAAGTTCGATTAAATGGATCGAGTTAAGTGACGATGATGCAATTGACAAGTGGGCGAATGAACATCCGTATCATTATTTCCTAAAAGAAGCTAAGGTATGGCGTAATGACCCTACAGGAACCGGATGGATAGGTGGATCAATTTCTGCAATTTCCTGGATAGTAGCTTTTGCCATACTTTTAGCTGATTTTTCGCTTTATGCCACTCCTCTTTTTTTGGGTGCCAGCGTCTATGGTATAGTCGCCTTTTCGTACTGGCTGCACACTAAAAATTATTTTGCCAACTGGCAAATTACGCGCTTATGGCAAAAAACCAAAGTTTGGTGGCAGTCGCGTGTGCCTGAGGAAATCAGGCAGGCCAAGGATTTGCAAGCAAAACTGCAAAAAACCATCACGGCCAAGAAAAAGTCTTCTTTAAAGACTTTACTGCGCAAAGTTGATATCTTTGTACAAAAAGAATTGCCGCGCCTGCTGAATCTAAGAGCTGAACTGCAGAAAGATGTGGTCGAGGCAAAAGAAATAATTCAGCGGGAAAAAGCTAATGGGCTTTGCGAAGGAGAGGGAAAGCTCATGGCTGAATCAGAAGAGGGCTTAAAAATTCTGGAATCGCGGCTGGAGAAAACTAAGAAAAAGATTCAATATGCCTTGGCCTTTTTGGACCATATGATCATTAGGGTCGAGGTAATAACCAGTTCTGATTCTGAAGAAAGTCGCAATGAAATCGCGGAAATCCAGGAAGAACTGGATATTATGATCAAGGCCCATGAGGAAGTGGGCAATATCTTTAAAGAGATTGAAAAAAATCCTCTAGAGGACGATTCTCAAGAGAAGACTGAAATTTTTCAGTCAGAAAAAGTCCTTACCGCTTAAATAAATCAAGGCATCGGGGAACCGGTGCCTTTTATAATTAGAGAAATAAAAAACGCCCCGTGTCTGTCATCCCGAACGAAGTGAGGGATCTCCTTGAACATTAGATTACAAAGAGATCCTTCGCTGCGCTCAGGATGACACGGGGCGTTTTTTATGCCCGGCCTGCGTAGTCTTCAGAATCAGTATTAACCACTATCATTTCCCCTTCTTTAACAAAAAGAGGAGCATTAATTACTGCGCCGGTTTCCAGAGTGATTTGCTTGGTGACATTAGAAGAGCTATCGCCTTTAACACCTGGTGGAGAAGAAGTTACTTTTAAAGTCATTTTAATAGGGACAACAACATTGATTGGATTGCCATCATAATAGAGAACCTCGCAATCAGTGCCGTCTTTTAAAAATTTAATTTTACTGCCGATTTGACCCAGAGGAATAGAAAACTGTTCAAAGGTTTTATTATCCATGAAATAAGCGGCTGAATCATCTTTATACAGATAATTTGCTTTGCCGCGTTCCATATCAGCCTCTTCAACACGTTCACCTGCTTTAAATGAATACTCTACAACTTTGCCAGTGATTAAGTTTTTTAATTTGGTCTGCATGACTGGCTTTCTTTGCTGCATGCGCACAAAATTGGCTTCCATAACTATACATGGTTCGCCATTATAAATTATGTTCAGTCCTTTTTTAATTTCATTCAAACTTGAAATTGTTGCCATAATTCTTTAATTTAATTTTTATCTTGGTAAATAAGGCAAAATAGCCATATATCTCGCTCTTTTAATAGCATTGGCTAATTTTCTTTGGTGGCTAGAACAGACACCGCTTCTGCGTTTAGGTACAATTTTACAGTATGAAGAAGTCCAGCGCCTTAATAGCTGGCCATCTTTATAATCAATGTCATTTAAACCATTGACGCAGAAATAACAATATTTTTCTTTTTCTAAAAGATTAGTTCCTTTAGGCATAATTGGCGAATTATGAATTATGAGATATGAATTTGGGTAATTAGGTTTAAAGAAAGATAAAACGTCCCCTTCTTACTCTTTTTACCCATCTTACTCTCCTTTCCCTTCTTTAAAAAGGAATATCCTCTAATTTAATTTCATCGCTGTCAGATTCAGTTTCTTTGATCGGCGCTGGCTCTTCAATGGTCGGCAAATCAGCTGTTTTAGCAGCAGAGCGTTCAAATCCCCCACTTCCGCCTTTGCTGTCCAACATAATCATATTTTCAGCAATAATTTCAGTCCTGTATCTTTTAACGCCATCTTGTCCTGTCCAATCGCGGGTTTGCAAGCGACCTTCAATATAGACCTTACTCCCCTTTTTTAAATACTGGCCAATAATGTCAGCTAATTTTCTCCAGGCAACGACATTATGGAATTCTGCTTTTTCCTGTCTTTGGCCATTGGCGTCTGTCCAGACAAAATTAGTGGCTACGCCAAAACTGGCGACTGAAGTCCCCTGAGGAGTTGTTCTGACTTCTGGATCACGAGTCAGATTACCGATAATCATGGCTTTGTTTAAGTTCATAGTTTTGTGATTTAAAAGTTAATAAAGTTATAAAGTTAGATTACATCTTTGGTATCCAGAATTTCATCCAGTTTTTTATCCAGATCTTCCAGGGAGATTTTTTCTTTGGTAGTTTTTTCCTTCTTTGGTTTTTCTTTAGCCTCAACTTTATCTGCTTTAATTTTTTCAATTTCTTTTTCTTTCTTTTTGGCTAGTTTATCTTGCAAAGCTTTTTCTTTTTTAATTTCTGTTTCAGTTTTCACTTTTTTCTTAACAATGATAAATCTTAAAACTTCCGAAGTCAAACCCAAAGAGCGATTTAATTTTATTAAATTGGCTTTGGGCAGGTTAAATTCATAAAGCAAATAATAGCCATGGCTTTGGTGCTTGAGCGGATAAGCAAATTTAAGCTTGCCCAAATTGTCATCTTTGGTGATAGCGCCTTCGTTTTCTTTGATTTGGGCTGCGACTTTTTCTACGATGGGTGTTAATTCGTCAGCAGTATAAGACATGGAGACAATATAAAGCAGTTCATAATGCTCTAGCCGCGGTGAAAGTTGTTCTTCTTGATCCATAATAATTTAGTTAAAAATTATAAAATAAATATTGCATTAAAAAAATCCCTACGGCGGGACTTGAGAGCAAGAGCAAGAGATACGAGCAAGAGGATTGTGCTCTTGCGGTTGCTCTAAACTCAAAACTGTAAAGTCACACCGTTGAAACACGAAAATCGGGTTTCATTACCCTTTAGGAATAAAGTAAAGGGCTTGGCCCTCCTCCGCATAAAGCTACGGAGGGCTCTGGAATGGTGTTTTTAATTGTCTGGCCTTGGCTTGGATTTATTTAAAGAAAAGTTGGATTTCTGAATAAATACACGGCCAAGACAGGTGTTTGTATCTTAGCAAAGGTTTTAAAATGCGTCAAGTCTTGACAAATATTGAAAAAGATGATAGTATGTAATAAAATTTCTTAAAAATGCTAAAGGAGGTAAAAATGCGCACACTTTTTAAGAGTTTTATCTTTCTTGCCGTTTTCATAATGTGTGTATGCATTGTACAAATCATAGATATTGAATTAGATGTAGATTTGTGCAATATATCTGTGCAGATAGTACACACACTAGTATATCTGGCCTGGGGCGTTTTACTTATCAAGAGTGCAGAATGGATAGAAAAAAAATTTTAAAAACCAAATCAATAGACCGCCAAGTAGGCAACGAAAGGCGGTTTTTTTATTCTGATACTAATTTACTAATTAGCTACTAATCTACTAATGATGCAATAAATTTAAGTGGTAATTTTATTCGTATATTAGTATAATATTTGTATATTAGTAACCTTATGCAATATTTTTTTATCCTAGGCAAAAATTCCATCCTTTCCAAAGCGGAAATAGAGGCGGTACTCCAGATTTCAGATTTCAGATTTCAGATCTTAGATTTCAGTGAGAAAGTTTTGGTTATAGAAACAGAAAAGAAATTAGATGTTGAATGGCTAAATAATCGTTTAGGCGGGGCAGTTAAGATTGGGAAAATTTTAGACACAATTGATAATCTTGAAGAATTTGATAGCAAATTTTTTAGTTTGCTTAAATTTGATAAAAATAAAGTTTTCTTTGGTTTTAGTTTGTATCAGTTAGATCCTAAAGTTCATTTGAATCATTTGGTTAAAAAGTTAACGCCCGTGGCCATGGAAATTAAAAGAAGACTGAGAGAAGAAAAACAGCTCAATTCCCGTTACGTGGTTTCCAAGGAGCTGGAATTATCTTCAGTGATTGTTAAAAAGAATAAATTACTAAAAAACGGAGCAGATATTTGTTTCTTAATTAAAGAAAAAGAAATCTTAGTTGGCCAAACTTTGGCTGTTCAGCCATTTGAAGAATTTGGGGCAAGAGATTTTACCCGGCCAAGCCGCGATCAAGTTTCGGGCATGCTCCCCCCTAAATTAGCCAGGATAATGGTTAACCTTGCCCAGCTCAAAGAAGATGCCCAAATTCTGGACCCCTTTTGCGGATCAGGCACAATTTTACAAGAGGCCTTGATATTGGGCTATCAAAATCTAATTGGCAGTGATCAGAGCCCCAAAGCAATTGCTGACACGCAAAATAATTTGAATTGGCTGGCTCAAAAATATCAATTGAACACTAATAATGTTCAGCTATATAACGTGCCAATTAAACTTTTAAACAAGAAAATTAAACCCAATTTAATTGACGCGATTATTACTGAGCCCTATCTGGGGCCGGCTTTAAAAGGAACTGAAGATTTAAAGCAAATTGATTTAATTATTAAAGAAATAAGAACCCTTTATTTATCAGCATTAACCGTGTTTTATGAAATATTAAAAAAACAAGGTAAAATCGTGATAATTTTACCCATTTATCATTTGAAAAACATAGACAAAAGCCTTGAAATAACTGAAGTAATTAAAAAAATTGGCTTTGAAATTTTAAATCAAGAAAAATTACTATATTTTCGTCCAGGCCAATTTATAAAAAGAGAGATAATTATTTTGGAAAAATAAATATTTTAAATAAATTTTAAAGCCGCCCCTTCGTCGGGACGGCTTTTTTAGTCGTGTCATAATTTGAGGTGAATCCTCCTTTCTTGTGGACATCAGGTTTTATAAAACCCTGAAAACCTGACGAGGGGGTTTTCCCCTTAGATGCAAGATCACCTCCTTTCAACCCGTTGTATTAGTAAACTTAAGAATTTCCCCTGCCTTGATGTTGCTTGAGTCTTTCATTTTTTACCTCCAATGCAGTTGTTTCATTTTGCGTTTATTTGCTTCTACATTTAGAGAAGCTAGATATTTGATTCTAGCAAACATAATTATTTAGAAAAATGAAAAATAACAGTATTTCCGTCTTTTATTTCATATTCCTTTCCTTCCATTCTAATAAGACCTTTTTCTTTGGCCTTAACCCAACTGCCAATATTTAATAATTCTTGCCAATCAATTACCTCAACCCTTACAAAACCTTTTTCAAAATCAGTATGAATTTTACCAGCAGCTTGTGGAGCTTTAGTGCCCTTGGTTATTGTCCATGATCTTGTTTCTTTGGGTCCAGTAGTCAGCATGGCAATTAAATTTAATAATTTATATCCAGCAATAATCATTTTTTCTAAACCAGTTTGCTTTATTTTAAAATTATTTAAATATTCTTTAGCTTCTTTTTCGTTTAAATCATTTAATTCTGTTTCCATTTTGCCGCAGACTAAAATTACTTGTTCAGGATTTAAATTTAATTTAGTTTCTTTAATAATTATTTGTTCCGACTTATTAATATCATTTTCTGCAATATTAAAAATATACAGACAAGGTTTAGCAGTTAAAAAATTATATTCTTTTATTAAGGCAATTTCTTCATCGTTAAGGATTATATCCTTAATTAAAATATTATTATTTAAGTCATTTTTTAATCTTAAGAGTAAAGTAAATAAAATTTTATATTGAGGATCATTTTTTATAGAATCTAGTTTTTTTTCTATTTGTGCTAAATCAGCCATGGCTAACTCTAGATTAATTGTTTCTAAATCCGACTTAGGATCAATTTTTTGTTCAATATGTACTATATTTTCATCTTTAAAGTGTCGCAAAATATGACAAATAACATTACATTCCCTAATATTAGATAAAAATTGGTTGCCTAAACCCTCGCCTTTATGAGCACCTCGAACAAGACCAGCAATATCAATAAATTCAATTGTAGAATATATTATTTTTTCTGATTTTGACATTTCTGCCAATTGATCAAGTCGATTATCAGGCACTTTAACACAGCCAATATTAGGATTAATGGTACAAAAAGGATAATTTTGTACATCAACTTTTTGCCTAGTTAAAGCATTAAAAATCGTTGATTTACCTACATTTGGTAATCCTACAATAGCTATAGATAATGACATATTATGAAGTAATTAGTAATTTGTTAATAGTAATTAGTACATAGATATTTAGCTAAAGTTTGGGCACTACCGGGATCCTGCCTGCCGGCAGGCAGGCGAGCCAGTGACCTTACGAACCAGCCTGCTGTTTTTAAGATTGGTGGGTTTAAGAGGATTTGAACCTCTGACCTTTCGAATGTGAATCGAACGCTCTAACCAACTGAGCTATAAACCCTCATTCGGCTGGCAGGTATGAATCGTACGCTCAAATCTGGCCTCGGCTTGGCTCAGCCAAGACGGGCCAGCTGCTTGCCCGCCGAAGCTCCGAAGGAGCGAAGGCGGGAGCTAATTGCCCAAATTAATGATAAAAAATAAGATATTTTAAGGTAATGCCCTTCTTCGCCAAGGCTACGAAGGGCATCCTTCACTATAATTTCAAATGGCTATGCCATCCGAAGTTCTGCATAGCAGAACGAAGGATGGACCGCAGGGGAGTTGAACCCCTGACCTCTTCCATGCCATGGAAGCGCTCTGGCCAACTGAGCTAGCGGCCCATATTTAACCAATAACTAAAAACGATAACTCAGAATTAATCTAAAAATAGAGGTTTATAGCCATATTTAGCCAAAATAAGGGCAATATCTTGATATTTTTTACCCACAATCATGCCACCAGCCATGGCTTTTTCTTGAGTGACTTCAACTAAGCAAAAGTCAGGAGGAGTAAATTTGCTTTTGGCTTCTTCGCAAGTAAATTCAAAATCAGCTAAAATTAAACCATTTAAATCACCTTTAAAAACATCAATTTCTACTTTATTACCCTGATATTCAGACAAATAGCGCTGTTTTATGGCTCTTTTACCATGCAAATTAGATTCTAGCTCCTCAAACTCTTCTTTGCTTATGGGGATAGTAAATTCATGCTGCTTAGAAGTATCTTGCCAATTCACTGGATATTTCTTAGTCATTTCATATTCATCACCCTTTTTTCTGATTCTTAAAACCGGATGCTCGCTTGTTTTAGGGATATAAATATCAAAATATTCCTTGTTAGGAAAATTTTTAAGATCCTCAGGGATATATTTTAATAAATATGTTTTTTCTAATTCTATTTCCATAGATGCCCTCAAGAGGAATTGAACCTCTATCTAGAGCTTAGGAGTCTCTCGTTCTATCCGTTGAACTATGAGGGCTTATTATATTTTAATAGATCCGTTGTCCGCCAGGTGCGGATCCGCCTATGGCGGAAACTACGAGGGCTTTATAGCTAATATTAGATTTAATTTTAAAAATGTTTCACGTGAAACATTTTTATGAAAAATTATATATAAATATTAAATTTTATATAATATTAAATAAAAAATAGTGTCGCAATATATATTTGAAGTTATTAACAATACAGAATTGAATACTAAGCAATGAAAAGATATAATAATATAAATGGGTATTTACTGTTAATATTAAAGTTTTTATATTATTTTAAAATAACATTTTTTTAATTATAAATCAATGAGTTTAAATAAACGAATAATCGATCTGATAGAAAAATATAAATTTGAAATAACATTTGTTCTAATTTTAATTATAGCATTTTTTTTAAGATTTTATAGATTAGATTTACGAATTTTACATCATGATGAAGCAGTTAATTACATTTCATTTATCCAGCCAATTATTGAAAAGCTTCAATTCACATATTACCCTGATAATTTTCATGGGCCATTAACATATTTTTTAAGCTCTATAATAGTAGCAATTTTTGGCAAACAAATTTTATTTTTACGATTCACTTCAGCTTTATTCGGCAGTTTATTAGTAGGTTTAATTTATTTTTTAAAAAATCATTTTGGTAAATCAGCAGTAATAATCTGCTCTTTATTTTTGGCTATCTCACCAACCATGACTTATTTTTCCCGATATTTGATTTCCTTCCAAATATATTTATTCTTTTTATTATTATCTATAATTTTCTTTCTAAAATTTTTTAAAGATTATAAAGTTATTTTTTTAATCCTTTCTAGCATTTCATTAGGCTTAACCTTTGTTACTAACGAGGCCTTATATACTTTCATCTTTATTGCTGCATCATTTTTTTATTTAAATTATCTTTTTGATGATCAAATTAAAAATACAATAAAATCTTTTTTTAGTAAATTAGATAAGAAAGATATTTTATTGCTAATTTCATTATTTATTATTGCTGTATTTTTTTTACAAACTTCTTTTTTAAAAAATTTTGAAAATATTCTGCAATTATTCAAATCAATTTTTAGCAATACTGAAAAAAGTTATAACACCGGCCATAATAAAGAGTTTTTATACTATTTTAAGTTAATTTTTCATTATGAATTATTATTATTTATTACCTTAATTACCAGTTTTATTTTTACTTATAAAACAAAACTTGAAAAATTTATCTTTTATTGGTCAATAGCTAATTTATTTTTACTATCCATCATCCCTTATAAAACTTCCTGGTTATTAACAATTGTGATATTCCCATTATTTCTTTTAGCCGGAATAAATTTTAGTAAAATATTTAATCAGGCAACTTTAAAAAGAAAAATATATTTAAATTTATTTATTGGTATAATTTTAATTTTTACTTTGAGCGTAACTATATATTGTAATTTTAT
>Ga0315289_10006811_pt1 | contig 16755 bp, 12 predicted proteins | sample YL17G11_40_MG_FD_203452 | JGI IMG/M metagenome (GOLD analysis project Ga0315289, IMG submission 203452) | Sediment microbial communities from Yellowstone Lake, YNP, Wyoming, USA - YL17G11_40 | ecosystem: Environmental > Aquatic > Freshwater > Lake > Sediment | place: USA: Wyoming | collected... | reverse complement strand
CGTCCCATGATTCAATTTCAAAGGGCAACGCCGTGGTACCGTCCGCCTTGGCGAACCGGATATCAGCCCCCCCCGGTTTGGTCTGCGCAAAATTGAACACGGCCGAATCAAGCCTGACCAGCGCGGGAAAATCGCTCACGGCGCCGGAAATATTCGCCCATGATGCGGTCGTGTTGATCTGGATGGTCGCCGAATGGGTCCAGGCCGAAAAATTATCAGCGGCCACTGAAACGAAAAAGACGGCGATGATCGCCAACGTCCTGGTTGTGGTAGGCATGATACCCCTTTTCAAGAGCAGGATTTTAGCTGCACTTATTTATTGACTCTTTAATATAGGGCGAAAGAACGCGCAGGCCTATGGCGAAAAATGGTATATTTATGGACAAAACTATGGTTACGCGAAGCAGGGTGCCGGGTTCATTTCGATGAAAGAACGCATGTATGCATAGACCAACGGAGAGCTATTTCGTCCCAACCGTCGTGCCCGGTACGGATATTCCGATACTTGTTACCGAGATCGGGGAAGGCTTCTGCGTCGCAGGACAGGGAGTGGAGCGGGGCATATCGGAAATTCTGGCGCTGGAGTTCGTCACCCATGGCGTTCTTTATTTACGGCAAGGGAAAGAAGAACGCCTCATCGGACAAAATGAGGTCATGGTGCTCAAGCGCGGGGTCAAGCACTCCTACGCGGTGCGATCCGCTACCCTTCATAAATTGTACTTCGGTCTCAGCGGAGAATTCGCGGAGATACTCATGGAGCGTCTCGATAACAGAATTCGCCCGTTGCATGCGAAGGCCGTGCGGGACCGGTTCAACGAAATCATCACTATCGCCCTGAGCAAGCCGGACAACTTCCAGCAGCGGCTTTCCGAGATCGCGTATGTGGTGCTCCTTGAGCTGCTGGTCAGTCAGGAACATTCAAAAGGCCGGGGCATGACCCTGGAGGGAACGCTCCTGCACGCCCTCCAATTCATGCAGGAGAACATGGGGCGGGAGATCACGGTGGAGGAGATCGCGCGGCATTGCTGCATCAGCATGCCGCATCTTCATGGTCTGTTCCGCTCGCGACTCCACATTTCGCCGATACGGCACTTCCATGCGCAAAAGGTCAAGGTCGCCCAGAACTTCCTGCGGACCACGGACCTTTCATGCAAGGAGATTTCCAGTCGTCTGGGCTTCGAAGACCAGCTTCATTTCAGCCGGCTTTTCAAGAAAGCATGCGGCACTTCGCCGGCAAAGTATCGGGCCGCAATCGGCAATGCCGCAATGTAGGATGTCGGCCGGCCTTCGCCGCACCGATGTTCAGTATCTCTGTTCACCGCTCCAGCCGCACCACCAGACCGGGGTGTGAGGGATCATCCGGTGTGGCCGCCGATAATCCGACCTTGTTGATCAGATCGCCCTTGAGGATGATTCCATCCTTGTCAACAGTAACTTCGCGTGTGATATCCCAAGCGGCATCGGCGAGCAGGTCTTGCGCTATGATACGCCGGATTTTCCCGGCGCTGCCGCACCGCAGACGCAGGGACGCGTACTCGCCGAAAATGCCGATGGTGCCGCAATCGTCGGCAATGTCGCAAACCACGTCTGCCGGCGGATTCGGCGCGCCTTCGATACGACGGGGCAATGCGGCGATTGAGCAGGCGCCGAAGGGATTGCGTGATGCAACCACGTACGGGCTCTGGCCGGTTGAGGTCACCAGAGGCAGAGCAATCCCGCGGCTTATGATTGCCGGTGCATGTTGTTCAACACGTCTGTCGCTGACGTGCTCAAACCAGTGTTTCCCCTTCTGGCGCCAGCTTTCGGTCAGCACTGCATCGCCGGCCTTAGTGACGGTTCCATTCGGGCCGAATGCCGGGGCAATCCGCTGCCACCGCACCGCTCGCGCTGCCTCATCGATTTTCATCCACTTCCCTTGCGTGTACGGATTCTTTACCGGCACGCGCATGATCCCTATGGAGCAGCCCAGGGCGGCCCCAAGGTACGCGCTATCTTCACAATTGATAATCCCTTGTGCCGGCGCCTCCATGGCGCCCTGCGTGAGGAGCACGGCGATACGGTCCAGCGTCGTCGCTATGCTCATTGAATCGTAGGACCTCAAGACATCGCTGAACGCATACGTTTGGAGCGTGGGCGTGAGTACCGTCGGCCAGTCGCCGAAGCGGCCGTTCCCCTGGATGTTGTTCACCGGGTCCATGCACCGGGCATGCTCCAGGATCAGCGCCGGGGCCTCTTGACGAACGGCATCGGTCATCATGCGGCGGTAGGATACCGAATTCTGCCTATGGCCCCAATCTACTTTCCAATATTCGATTCCCGCCCGGGCGGACCACCGCGCTCTTTCGCGCCAATAGTCCCGGGCACGGGATTCATCGGTCTCATGTCCGTCTCTCGCATCGCCTTCACACTGGCATGAAACCCACAACGCCACGCCACGCCATCCGAGTTCCTTGACTTTGTCATTGATTCGCCGAAGCCTTTCACTGGGACTGCCGGGAAAACCGGGAAAGCGCATTTCATTCAGGACCAGGGAGCCGAATCGCCATCGCTCGCGACCTGCATCGATATCCGCGGGAACATCCCAACCATCATCGAGACACAGATACAGATCGCTTCGTATCGACGGCCAATAGCGCGATGCCCAACCCGGATTATCGAAAAGGACGCGCTCATTCATAGAGCGGCGGGCGGCATTCCCCCCTACCGTCGCTTCATAGTAGTTGAATGCCTTGAGCTCTTCTTCGGTTGCGATATGCCACTGCGGATGCTGCGCGCGCCAGGTGCACCAGTAGTTCGGCGTTTTGCCCGGCTTTTCCGGTATCAGGTTCATGCAAGCTCCTCTTGATCGGCATTTCTCAGATTGCGGTCGCAAAAATCGATGCGACACTCCGGCGGAAGCATGGCCGGCATTCGTTCCTTCACCCTATAGACGATAATATAGCGCGCAGGAACGCACCGACCTATGGCGAAAGATGGAATACCCATGGATAAAACTATGGTAATACGATTTTATGTGCCAAGATCATGAATATGAAGGAAAGCATTTATGCTAAGACCGACAGAGAGCCATTTCATCCCAACCGTCGTTTCCGGCATGGATATTCCGATACTTGCATCCGAGATCGGGGAGAGCTATTGGAAGGCCGGAGATGGAGTCTGGCGGGACCCATCAGGCATCATGGCGCTGGAGTTTGTCACAAGCGGCGTGTTCTATGTGCGGCGAGGGAAAACCGAATCTCTTATCGAGTGCAACGAAGTCATGGTGCTCAAACGCGGGGCCAAGCACGCCTACAATGCCCGATCCGATGCTCTTCATAAATTGTACTTCGGTCTCAGCGGAGAATTCGCGGAGATGCTCATGGAGCGTCTCGATACCAGGATTCGCCCCCTGCATGCGAGGGCCGTGCGGGACCGGTTCAACGAAATCATCACTTTCGCCCTGAGCAAGCCGGACAACTTCCAGCAAATGAAATCATTACTTTTGCTATGCCGGTGGCCCATTTAAAAAGTGACCCGAAACATAGCCTGCTATTTCCGGCGACAAAGCGGCGGATCGCGTCCATATGAGCGGTGAAGGTCTGGGTGCGGAGGTGGCGCCGTTGCCTGCATACCCACCCCGACGCCGTACTTACCGCGCGATGTTGACGCGCTGCATGATCTCCCGCCCGTCTGTTTTGACTTGAACGATATACTGACCCGGCGCCAAGCGGGTGCCGTCGATACCGAGTTGCACCGGCGCATCGTCGCGAGTAGCGGCAGACGACGATCCGATCAGACTTCCCCGCAGGTCGAACAGCGACGCTTCCACAGGTCCGCCACCGGTAGCCCCCGCAACGGGCAGGCGCAGGATTGGCTTGCCGCGGAAGATGCCTACCACAAGACCGGTGGTCTGCCCTTTCGCGGGCAAATTCCGGATATAAGGAGCTGCGATATTGACGGCATTGCCCCCGAGGGCCACGGTGCTGCTTGACGTTCCGGATGAGCCCCCGGTCACGTTAAACCTCTTCGACTCCGTGAACTTTTGCACCGTGCCTTTCCGGGTTGTCAGCACCAGGTCCATGACCGAACCGCCCACGTACGGGACCTGGAAACCGCACGGGACCGTGATGTGGTTGCCTAGCTCGATTTGGTAGCTCTTGGTTGCCGTGGCGTAGGTCGTGGTCCCGGACTTGACGTCCACCTGCACGGTCACGATGTTATTGGAGAACTCATCGTTGTACAGGACGAGGGTGCGGTTGGCCGTGGATCCGGCCGCGATTGACGGATAGCTGTTGTCTTTGATCGGGCCGATCCCAAGCCCGTCATACCCATAATCAAACAGGGCAACGGGAGCATACGCTTTGGAAAGAAGGTCGCGTTGGGGAATATACGCGCTATTTATGGTGTAGCTGCTATTTCCAATAAATGTATCATAATGATAAAGGTGGATAACCGCAACATTGTTGTATCGCATTCCGCGGGGATAAATGCCGCTCCACCATCGATAGTCGGCGCCGGAAAAGTATCCTACGGTTTCGCCGCAACTTGTAGGTACCGTTGCTGAGATCCAGCTCGCATCGTAGATAATTCCAGCATTGGGCAAATTTGGATATGATTCAGGATAGTGTACGCCGGAAGTCGGAAGCGAAGAGTACCGGACATCTTCATGCCACACCGGCCGCAGATTCCCGTCGTTGTTGGTAATAGCCCGGTTCATTGCCAATGCCGTTGCCTCTTCTATCCCATAGCACTCGTTCTCCGCGGACCACTGCAGAATCGATGCGTGGTTGCGCTGGCTTTTTATCCATGCGGGGATCCAGGTATTCAAGACCGTGCCGGAGCCGCAAGCGTCCGATTGCTGCCACAGAGGTGCTTCAGGCATGTTGATCAACCCCATTTCATCGCATTCATCAACAAACACATTCGGGGGGATCTTAACATGCCACCGCACGGAGTTGCCGTTGACCGATTTTTCCATGGCAATTCGCGCGCGCATGAGTTCCACGCTTGCAGGAAAGAAGAAGCTGCCGCTCATTTCCGGCGCTATACTTTCGCCCCGCAAATTTATTCTCACGCCATTGAGCATGAGGTTTCTACCCGAGATCTTCATTTCACGGAATCCAAACCGGACGGTCTGCGAATCGATAGTCGCGCCTGACTCTTTGACGGCGGAACAAAGATGATAGAGCTTCGGGTCGTCAGGCCACCATAGGTTGGGCGTTGCCCAGGAGCTCAATACCTGAACAACCTGCTTCTGCCCCGCGGCCAGAGTCGTGCTGTTGGCAGCAAGAGACAACACTGATGCGCCGCCGGTGGACGGATAGATGTTGGCGTTAACAGTCACCGTCCGGCTTGAGGAGCTGAAATTCTGCACTTCATACTTTACGGTAATGGTTTTGCCGGTTACCGAGGTAATGACTTCGGCGTCCCGAATCGCAACCATGCCATAGGCCCGCAGGTAGACGTCGTAGATGAGACCATCCCAAATACTGCCCGATGCCGGATTCCATGAACATGGCCAGTCGCCTGAAACAGTGCTGTGCCCCCCGACGATCATAGTGAGTGTATGGGTCTGACCTGGGGTCACCCGAGAGGTGATATCGTAGGCATGAGGAAGCCATCCGCCGGTGCTCGTTCCGATCTGGGTATTGTCGATGCTTGTCACATCGCTATAGTTGACCGCTTCCAACTCCAGAAATATCTTTTTCCCGGTCCATGCAGCGGGAATTGTCATGGATCTCTGGAATGTCTTGGAGCTGAAATTCGCGCCAACCGTATACAGTGGAACGGTACCCCCTTGCGGCCAGCTCCCGGCCAAATTGACTTGTTCGCGCATCGGCGGTGCTGCAGCAAACACCAGGAACCCGTGAGAAACTATTAACAGCCCAACGGCAAGTCTTTTGCCTGTATTCTGGACAACCGAGAGCAGCATTCTTCGCTTCGCTATATTAAAGGCGGTGATGATTGGCAGCGTCCCGGTTGCGTGAAGCATAACGTACCCCTTTCCGGAATGAGATTTCGGATGACAACTATGCTATGTATTGATTCTTTGATTGCATGGCGCTGCTGAGAATGTACTCCATTCCGCTATAATCATTAAATAAATGTAGTTGCAAAATATGCATTATTGATTTAATTTTAAACCAAAAGGATTCATGCATGCCGCACCGCACAATCGGCGTTAACGCCGCCCGGCGCTATCTGGAAACCGCGATTCAAGCAGCCCATGCGCAGAGGATTGCGCGATTGCCTACGCTCGACGCTTTAGCCCGCCCTGCCGAAGTCTCACGGGTAACCATGTGGAAGGCGGTGCGTGATTTCGTGGATAAGGGCATCCTGTCCGCCAAGCAGGGCTCCGGCATTATCATACTCGATCCACCCGGCAAAAGGGAAAGCCCGCTGTATGAACCGCAAGCCGGCCAATTTCGCTGGGAGCAGATACGCGCCCGGATAGCCGGGGACGTTCTCTCCGGTCCCTTTAGGACCAATGCGCATCTTCCTTTGCAGAAGGAACTTGCGGAACGCTATGGCACCGACCCGCGCACTTTGCGAAAAAGCCTTTCGGTCCTGTCGTCCGAAGGCCTGATTAAAAGAGAACGGACTCGATATCGTATCAACCGTCCCCGGACCCACTCGATCGGATCGTCCTCGATTGTGCTGGTATTGCCCGACGACCTGGTGGCCCGTATGCAATGGAGCTACTACACGCTCGCGGTGCAGAGCTTCTCATCGCTTATCGAGCGGGAATGCCACAACCGCGGAATTGTGCTGGTCAGACGCACCTATGCCGAGGCGCTCCATGATGTAACGCTGTTGCGGGAATCGCTCGGGTGCATCCTTTGGGTTGGCGGAAATGAACCCGAAGCAGCCGGATTCTTGCAGGCATTGCCCGCATTGAATAAGCCGTTGGCGATTATCGACTACTGGTTCCGATTTGCTTTGCCTGAAGAATGCGCAAATGTTAAAAATTGTCTGGTTCTGACAATTGATGAGCGAGAGGCCATGGCCCAGGTAGGAAAATATGCGCTGCAATCAGGTCACCGGCGGATCGCCTACTTTCGCGTGAGTGAAGACACAGCCTGGACCGAGATCCGGCTGGCGGGCGTCCACGATGCATTCCGAATGGCGGGCATCGGTCCCGGCGAGATCCGGGTTTTCGATTCGCGTCCATCCGCTGCAAACCGCAACAGCGCGGAAGGGCCATCGGAGACTTTCATCAATCTCCGTGGTTCCATCGCCCGCACCGTCCAGAACAGTCTTTTCCGGGACATGTTGACAATGCGCATATACGAAACGCAGTCGTATGCCGACCTTGCCTTTCATGCGACAAGCGAATTTTCAGAAGCATTGCACCATCCCGAAATAACCGCATGGATATGCGAGTCCCAATCGCTGGCCGTGTTTGGCGCCCTGCCTTTTTTGCGGCAAAAGCGAGTGCCCGTTCCCCAACGTCTATCCGTCATGGCTTTCGGAGACAGTCCCGAGGCGTTCTGCTTCGGCCTTACCGTCGGGATAGAGCAGATGGACCGGTGCCTGGAGGAAGTGATGGTCCACATTTTGCATCCCGCATTGCGCAGACCTCATGAACACCGGAAAATCATGATCCCCAACATGGTCGTGGTCCGCGAAACATCAGGGCCGGCAAGGATATAGATGATCGGGGACGGGCGGGCCTGATGGTCTTCATCAAACCGGCCCGCTTGATCGAGGCACAGTTGATGCCAGGATGCATTCGTTTTGCTAGTATATTCTTATAGCAACACCACAAAGAGCGCTGCATTCCTTTTCCCGTGGTTCACCTATGAAATCACGCAAAGCCAGGCCTGCCGTTTCCGCCGCTCTTCGCTATATTTCCGAAAGGCTTGAGCGAGATCTATGGCCCGCCGGCTCGCGCCTGCCGGCCCTTGACGAGCTAGCAAAGGATGCCGGCGTATCGCTGGTTTCCATGTGGAAAGCCGTGCGCCTGCTTTCGGCACGCAAAGTTCTGCACGTACAGCGGGGAACGGGAATTTATCGCGGCGCAAAGCCAGCCGTTGTTCACGCGACGGCGGACGACCTGGTCCGCCGCATAACCGCCGATCTGTTCCATGGCGCCTTTCATAACGATGATGTATTGCCGTCCACCAAAGAGTTGATGAAACACTATGGCGTAGGTTTCCGAACGCTGAAAACCGCGCTTGCCCGGCTTATTGCCGACGGGCATTGCACGCGACGCAACCGCACCCTGGTCCCTCGACGCATGATAACGGCATCGTCGACGCAGGCTTCGATACTTCTGATCACCGGTTCCGACCTGCTTGTCCAATGCGAAAGCAGCTACTGGCGAAGCACCGCGGAGTTGTTCATGCATTATTTCGAGCTCCAGTGTGCGCGGCGCAATGTTCGCGTTATACGGGCCATTGTCGAAAAAGGGACCAGGGACGAAGTGCGCGCGGCATCGGATACGCTGGGATGCGTTGTATGGGCCAATACCGTAGTCCAGGCGATATTGCCCGAATTGCTCGGACATTTACGCCGGCTTGGCCAAAAAGCCGCGGTCTTCTATCATCATAATCAAGGCGACCTGGCGGAAAAATTCTCGCTGGCAAGCGATAATGAAATGCACCTGTCGATTGATGATGACCGCGCGGGGTTTACCGTGGGCACATCGCTTCTTGAGCGCGGGCATTCCTCGGTCTGCTACTTTTCCTACCTGAACCAGCCATGGGCGCGTGAGAGATACCAGGCGTTGGTACGCGCATTTTCCGAAGCGGGGCATGCCGACGCCGTTCATTGGTTTACCGAAGAATCCGTGCTTCCTCAACCATTTGCAACCGGGATACCACCCCTTGAGTCGGAGCGGCGTCAGGCAACGGAGGATCGCCGCGCCATCGAATCGCTCCGCTCTACCGTTATGAACAGCACCATTGCCGCACCCTATCGCTTTCGCCTGATCAGCAGGATCGAGGAAACCTCTTTCTGGCGATGGCTGTATCAGGCATTGGAACCGGCCATGGAAAGCGCCTTGTCCAATGCGACGGCAACCGCCTGGGTCGCGGCCGATGATTTTGTGGGATTGTATGCGCTGCTGCCGTATTTGCGGTCGCGGCGGATTGCGGTCCCGGGCGATCTTTCGGTGGTGGGCGTCAACGACCAGTTCGAAACGGCGTATCACGGATTGTCAAGCTACCATTTCGACATGATCGGCATGGCCATGAGGATACTCACCTTTTTGCTGTATCCTGCGCAGGACAGCCGCATCAGAACGCCCGTGCGGGGCATGGAAGGAATTCCGGGATTTCTCATGGACCGGGGATCGCTGGGGCGGCCAAGCACGAATCGCCCGGTGCGCTCCACTCCGCCCTAGAACGCCTTATATCCCGTAAAACGAATCCACATTCTCCTTTGTCACAACGTTGACCCCGGTATCCACATAGGGAGGCAAGGGATTGATGCCTTTGCTCTTCCATCCTTCAACCGGATTGACCAGTTCGTGTTTGACCTGAAAGAGGAAGTTCATCGACCAGTATCCCATGGTATAGGTGCCCTGGGCGATTGACGCTGAGATAACGCCGTCTTTGATCGCATCCAACGTCCCCTTGTCCGTATCAAAGCTGACGATTTTGATGGTCCCGGCCCGGTTTGCTTCCCTGACCGCCGTTGCGGCCCCAACGCCGCTGGTCGCGTCGGTGCAGAAAACCCCCTTTACATCAGGATGTGCCTGGAGATATCCGGCCAGCACTTTGGCGGCTTCGGTCTGATCGGCCTTGCCGTTGCCCACGGCCACGAGCTTGATATCCGGGTAGTCGGCCTGCAGCGCCTTTTTAAATCCCGCGGCACGCTGTTCGTGATTGAGCTGCGCGGGCAAGGTTATAACGATGACTTCGCCCCGGCCGCCGATCAAATCTGCAAGGGTTTTTGCCGCGACCGAACCCGCATATTCATTGCCGGTTGCCAGAAAAGAATAGCGCGGGCCCCGCGGCGCATCGGCGTCAAAGGTCACCACCGGTATTCCCGCCGCCGTGGCCTTTTTAATGGGCGCGGCAAGCGCATCCGGATTCATGCACGTCACCGCTATGCCGGCGGGATTTTTGGCGATCACCTGCTCCAGGACCGTTACCTGCTGATTGACATCGTATTGCGGCGCTCCGGTATAAATCGTTGTTACGCCGAACAGCTTTCCCGCCGCCTGAAAGCCTTTGAAGCACCCTTTCCAATACTCAATCCCCGACACAAAGGTCACCATATAGTATTCCTCGTTCGGGCTTCCGACGAACGGGTTTTGGGTCCCGGGCGCCGCTTGCCGGGCTTCCCGGTTGCATCCTGTAAATGACAGGGAAAGACATGCGCACGCCGACAGGATGCCGGCTGCGAGTTGCCGTCTATTCATTGGATTCCTCCGCGAAATAGGTTTATCTGAAAACGAATTCGGATTCGAGGGCGCCGGCAAAACGGGTCACGAAACCGCCTTTGCTTTTCTGATCTTTTTCCGATGCGTCAATAGATCGACGGTTACCGCAACAAGCAGGATGGCCCCGCCGATCAAATCCTGCCAATATACCGATACATTCATTAAAATCAGTCCGTTGTTGATGATGTTAAGCAGTATAACGCCAAGCACTGCACCCAGGATGGTCCCTTCTCCCCCGGAAAGGCTCGCGCCGCCAATTACCGCGGCCGATATGACGCGCAGCTCCGCGCCGATGCCGGCGGTTGGCGTCGCAACGGTAAATCGAGCAAGGCTCAGGATGCCGGCGCACGCGGCTAAAAGCGCCGTCAGCAGATACACGCCCATCTTGACATTGCCGGTATTGATGCCCGAAAGGAGCGCCGCCTTCTCATTGCTTCCCGTGTAAAAGACCTTTCGCATGGGTTCCGATCGACGCATGAGAAAATCCCCAATGGCCGCGATGATGATGAAAAAGATCACAATCACCGGAATGCCGGCCATTCTGCCGCTGCCGATGAATTCAAATGATTTCGGCACGCCAAAGAGCGAAATCGGCGATCCCTGGGTCACCACATAGGCGGCCCCGCGGGCAATTCCCATCATACCCAGGGTTGTTATGAGCGGATTCAGGCCGACTTTGCCGATGAAATATCCGTTAATCAATCCGCATACCAGACCGATCATAAGGGCTATCGCGCATGCCGCCCAGATATTGACGCCTGCGAGATACAGCGCGCCGGCCGTCACCCCGCTCAGACCCATGACCGAGCCGACCGATAAATCAAAGCCTCCCGAGACCAGGGCAACGGTCATGCCCACGGCAATAATGCCGTCGGCGGCAAGGCCGATGGCCGTGGTCATGATGTTTCGCTCGTTGAAGAAATGCGGCGACAATGCCGAGAGAATTGCCGCAACGGCAATAATGATTATGATGATGCCCGTTTCCCGGAGCGCGAAAACATTCCTGATAATTATGCGGGAATTGATACCGCCTCCTTCGTTGCCAAAACGGATTTCTTGCCCGATGCATACCGCATGATTGCCTCTTCGTCAACCTCATGGTCCTGCACCACGCCGGCGATCGTGCCCTCATGCATGACAATCACCCGATCGCACAGGCCGATTATTTCCGGCAATTCGGACGATACGACGATAATTCCGATGCCCTGACCGGCAAGTTCGCGCAAAAGCCGATGTATTTCCGCCTTGGCCCCAACGTCGATGCCTCGCGTAGGCTCGTCCATAATAAGGATTTTCGGCCCGACCGCCAGCCATCGGGCGATAAGAACTTTCTGCTGATTGCCGCCGGAAAGGCTGCTGATGGGATCTCGGACGGTTGAGAGTTTGATGTTCAGCCGGCCTACATAATCACGCACCAGCGATTTTTCACGTTCCGGCCTGATCAGCAAATAGCGGCATATAAGCCGGAGACACGCCGCGGTCGCATTGCTGCTGATGGAAAGGTTTTGAAACAGGCCTTGCGATTTCCTATCCTCGGTCAAGTATGCCAACCCTTGACTGATAGCATTATAATAGTTGCGGAAAGTCACCCGATTGCCCTTCAGATAGACGGCGCCCGATGAGGACCGGTCGATGGCGCATAGCGCGCGCATTACCTCGGAACGGCCGGAACCGACCAGCCCCGAAAATCCTAGGATTTCGCCTTTGAAAAGTGAGAATGAAATATCGCTGAAAATCCCCTCGGACGACAGGGCATCGACCCGCAGAAGTTCCCGGCCTTTTTCCGGATTTTTCGCCGGATACAGGTTGCCCAGGGTCCGGCCGACCATCATCTTGATCACCGTATCATGGTCGGCCGTATCGACGGCGATAGTGCCGATAGACCGGCCGTCGCGCAGGACGCTGATCCGGTCGCAGAGCCGGAATATTTCGGCAAGCCGGTGGCTGATGTACAGGATACTTATGCCGCGTTTTCGCAGGTCTCTGATGAGGTCAAAGAGCGCCGCCGTTTCATTTTCGGTAAGCGACGATGTCGGCTCGTCGAGAATTAACAATCGGCAATCAAGCGAAAGCGCTTTGGCGATTTCCACGATTTGCTGGTCGGCCGCGGTGAGATCGGCAACGCGCTGCCGGGATTGCGCCGAAGACCGGAACGGCGCAAGCAAAGCGCCGCAATCGCGGGATAACTGCGCAAAATCGATGGTCCCGGCTGGGGTGTGCGGCAACCGTCCGATATAAACGTTTTCCGCGACGCTCAAATGCGGGCACAGACTCAGCTCCTGATGGACGAACCCGATGCCGGCGCGCTGGGCTTCGCACGGATTGCGAAAGCGGACTTCCTTTCCGTCAAAGCTTATCCGGCCGTCATCGAACGGCAGCACTCCGGCGATAACATTCATCAGCGTGGATTTTCCCGCGCCGTTTTCGCCCACCAGCGCATGCACTTCACCCCGGGCAATCGAAAGATCTACGCCGTCAAGAGCTACGGTTCCGGGGAAAGCCTTGGATATCCCGCGCACCTCCAGGAGGGTGTCGGATTGCCGGGGAGGACTAAAACCCATAGGCGAATTTGATCATCCAGTACCAGTGCTCATCTTTAGTCAATGATTCCTCCCGCTCAACATTGTAAGGATTGTTCGCCCTGGTCCTGAAATGGTCGCGGGCGAATTGCGTGGTAATGGATAAGGAATATGCAAACGTCTTCCTGGCGAATACCGACCATTTCCAGTCATCCTTCCTATACGCGCTTGCGGGGTATCCCGATGAGGTTACAACCGGGATCGGCCGGGGTTCAGGCTGTATGGAGAATGCGTTCCAAAAATTGTTCGGATAGGGAGAGCCGTACCACTCGGCCTCAAGGGAAAATACATCGAGGAGCTTGAATGCGGGCACATTAAAGCCCGCCATGACCGGTATCCGCTGCGCCAGCGTATCATAATAAAGCTGGTAATTTTTCAATCCCAGAACCGCGGCTTCGCCATACAGCTTGAAGTCTTCCGGACCAAAGGCGCTGATTGAAAAAAACTTCTTGACATCAAAACAAAACCTTGCCATGATCTTAATGCCACGGAATGTCAAGTAGGCGGTGTCACCGAGGATAAGGCTGTCGGTACCAAGCGCGTTCCGGAGAGTATCGGGGTCTTCGATATACCAGGCGCCGTCGGTCTTGGGCGTGGTGCGATTTTCGTTCACTGATATCAGGTGGCTGAAACTGATCCCGCCCCCGATGGTTGCGCAAGGATGCGGAGTATACGCGGCAAGATAGGTCAATGACGCATCATGGAACGGTTTGTATTGTGTTTCCAGTGTCAGGAGCAGGTTCTGGTCCAACGTGCCGAATAGATGATTGCTCAAGCGTACTCCGGTCAATCGCGCAAGCGGAAAATCAAATTCCCCGATCAAAAAGCCCGGATAGGCTCCACTTCTGAAAACATACTCGCCAAGGTTTCGGACATCGGGATTATACTTATAGGGAAAAAGGCCCAGCTCCATATGGAGCAGTTCGCCCCAGGAGATTTCAGCCTCTGATTGATGGAGGATGAAGCTGAAAAACTGGTCAGGGACCACAAACGGATTATTTGAGAACGCATCATAAGTTTCATACCAGGCAGAACCTTCGATGCCCAGCGCGACATTCAGCCAGGGGGTGATCATCTTTCGAGCGGTCACTTGCACCTTTGTCTGGCTGAGCCAGGCCCGGCGATGATCCGCTCCCCGAAACTGATAGTCGACCAGCTGCCCGAGTTCCAGCGATCCCTTGCCCGAAATGGAAATTGCCCGGCTGGTATTGGTTTGTCCCCAGGAGAAGCCGGCAACGAATCCGCCGATGACAAATGCCGGGATAAGCCCTTGAATTCTCATTATGCACGTTCCCTTCATCGTTGAAATATTCGAGAAATGCGTTCGAAATCAGTCGGCCAGCCGGGTCATTCTTCCGGTTGCGCTAAGCCCGCCTTTTTCCGCCTTTACCACGCAAATTCCACGTGCATATCGGCTTGTTCCGATGTTTACGGATGCCGTATTGTTCCAGACACCAAGAGTCCGTCCATGAATATCGACGGCGACAATCCGATCCGGCGTCATGTCCACAGAGCCGACGCCGATGGTATTCCCATGCATCCGCAGGCTGAGACGTTGTTCGGCGCAGCCGGGCACGACCCCTTTTGATTTGATAACCGGCGTTGTTATAACTGCTTCGCTGGCGATGGACAGCTGCGCCTGAGGCAGGCTTCCAGAATTTGCGGTGACCGTCACCGTTCCGGCGGTTGTCGTGGATTTTAGGACGATGGCGACCTTTCCGCCTGCCGCCGCCCTGGTAAGCGGGCCAAATGCGGTTGCCGGACCGGTTACGCCAAACGTCACATTGGCGGTGCTATTGATGCAGGCATTACTCGCGTTGCGCAGAGCCGCGGAGACGATCGTTATATCGGCGCCATCGGCTTGAAGCTTGACAAGATCAGCCTTAAGGTCGATCTTCGCGGCGGCGCCCGCAACGGCATAATCCGGCGCCTTGGAAGTGAATGCCTGCCTGAACCGATAATAAAGGTTTTTCGGAAGGCGATATTCATCGACTATCCCCATGGGCTTGCCGGCGGTGTAATCGTTGTATACCCAGAGAAACTGTCCGGCATGCTGCTGCGGCTGATTATTGGCGACCTGATAAGCGTTCCAACCGTCATCCGACCATTGCGCTTCGCAATCAGCCCCCCGCGCGCAATTGTAATTCCATCCTTCGAAATATTCGGTTGTAACGAACTTGCGCGTGCCGGAATTAGGAGCCCCAAATGAACTAATGGTCGAATAATTAAGACCAATCACATCGGGGACGCTCTCTTGTCCCAGTAGGATATTGGTGGCCGTAATTGTCGCACGTGCGTTGTCCAGGGAATGGATGGTCGTGTTGATGGTCGTGAGATTTGTGGAGAAATTGGCGAATGGCTCATTGAATAATCCCCATAAAAAAATCGATGGATGATTGTAGCCCTGCGATACCATTTCCCGTGCGCAATTTTCGAGTCTGGTCCAGAATGCGCTGGAATAGGAGGATTGTCCATATCCCCAGGTGGGGATTTCAACCATGAGCAGGATGCCAAGCGAATCCGCTGCATTATAGAATGCCGGACTGCGCGGATAATGTGAACATCGGATTGCATTATAGCCCGCATCCTTGATCATGGCCATTTCCACCGGCCATCGCGTATCAGGGACCGCGTTCTGCACCCAGGCTATCGATTGGTGCTCGCATACTCCCTCGATGTGATACCTTGACCCATTGAGAGAGAAGCCGTTGGCGGATGACCAGGACAAGGTCCGAAAACCGAACGTGGCGGAATAATCATCGACGATTGCGCCGCCGACCGATATCGTCGTATATACGCGATAGAGATTCGGCTGTTCCGGAGACCAGAGTTGCGGGTTTGCTATTGCGTCGCTGGTAATATCGAAAACATTCGAGCCTCCCGCGGAAATGGATGCGGTTGCCGTTTTTGCCGCTATCTGCTGGTTCGATCGATTGCGGATCGAAATGGCAACTGCGCAGGTAACGGCGGCCGCGGTTTCGTTTTTCACCGTTGTCTTGACATTCACCATACCGCTTGACGCCGTGGCCGTCGGGGTTGTGATGAACTGGCCGCAGAAGGGGATGTACACTTTGCCCGTGGTCACCAGCCAGACATTGCGGTACAGGCCGCTGAAAAGATAGAAGTCGGGCGCGGTCCCGGTCCGCCCCGGCGGAATGTCGGCGTTTCGTGTATTGTCAAGTCTTACCGCGCATGCCGCCGAAGCGGCGCCGGCCATCTGGCCGGAAATATCATACGAGAACCCCGTATAGCCGCTATTGTCATGGGTACCCGCCTTCGTTCCATTCACGTAGACATCGACCGTCTGCATGGCGCCTTCAAACTCAAGGAAATATTTCTTTTCAGTACCGCCGGCGACCTGAATGGGATGGCGGTACCATGCCACTCCCTTGTACGACGCCTGCTCGGCGGCCTGCGTCGGTTCGGTATAGTCGATCGAGTGCGGTATGCAGACGGTGGTCCATGATGCATCGGCATATGCGTTGTCAAAGGGATTGCCGGCAGGCGTACCTTTGTAGAATTTCCAGTTCAGATTCAGCCTGGTTGCCTGTCTGACTGAGACCTCCGATGCGCGGGTGAACGCGAATACTGAGGCTTGAACTCCGATTATCGCAATAAGCCAGGCAACCGATTTTACTTTCATGGGGTCCTCCTTGCTTCGGCTTTTTCTTCACAACTGTTTTGGGATCATTCTAGGTGTTAGCGCACCTAAAAATATAAGCAGATATTTTTGATATAATAGCTTTTTAAATTGCTTTAGGTATTATGGTCTTATAAATTCTAATTCTTTGATTAAAATGGGACGGT
>Ga0315289_10006810_pt1 | contig 16759 bp, 11 predicted proteins | sample YL17G11_40_MG_FD_203452 | JGI IMG/M metagenome (GOLD analysis project Ga0315289, IMG submission 203452) | Sediment microbial communities from Yellowstone Lake, YNP, Wyoming, USA - YL17G11_40 | ecosystem: Environmental > Aquatic > Freshwater > Lake > Sediment | place: USA: Wyoming | collected... | reverse complement strand
GCACTATATCACCGATTCAGCGAAGGTAAGAATCACGGACTATCTTGTTCGCACGCGGAAAGACATATCGGCAACCAGGTTTTCCATTAAAGCAACGGTCCTGCAGCAAGCCGGAAATTTTAGCGCGCGCCGGCATGCGGCGGGCGATCAATTCATCTGGGAGCGAAAAGCAGGATCAATGCGCGTGTGGGCGCATGCAAACGCCAAAGCCGTTTCGCCTGCTTGGCGGATGCTCATTATCGGCATGGATGGCCGTGCACATGCGATTCTGAAACCCGATCGCATAAACGCCGGCTGTTTGTCGGCGGTATTCGACATACCAGCATCGAAATCCATCGCACGCGGCATCAATATTGCGATTATGCAGGATGAACGCGGTATTGAGCGGGGACGGGGACTGCTGCCAACGGCAACCATAGCGCCGGAAGTCCAGTGATACTAAATTCCTGTCGCATTGGAAATTCATTAAAAGGATGAGCCGCAGACCTTATCTTTTATTATTGATAGAGCTATGCCTGCAGGATCTTTTCATGATATAATTTATCTGCAGACGCCTGTAATCAGAGGCTATCACAAAGGGGTGCTTATGCAAGCAGTAAAATTTGATGAACGGATCCTGTCGGAACTAAATGAGGAACCCGAGCAGTTTGATACCGATGTTCGTTTAGCGGCCGCTCTACGGTTCTACCGTCACCATAAACTGACTCTTGGGCAGGCCGCGGAGATGGCGAAGAAAAGCCAATCAGAATTCATGCGCTCCTTGAGCGAAAACGGGATTCCGGCGATCGATTATCCTGCGGATGACCTTGCCGCAGAGGCAGCCACAGCATGATTATTTGCGATGCTTCTCCTTTGATCATTTTACAGGAGTGTCCGGCAAATATTGTTTTCATAGGAGAAAAGGTCGCTCGTGGTGAGCCAGTTTACCCCGAGGCCGTAGAGGGGAACCATGAGCCTAAAGCATTATCATCCTTTGATTTTGGCTCAGGATGAGCGTCTTTCGCATACATTTAGCCGGACGCTCTTGATCACTTTATTATAGATAATTCCAACTGGCGATTAATTGATTTCAGCACCGCAGGTGCGGCATCTTTGTAGTAATAATGAATTCTCGAATATGATTGAAGGTCCGTAGGACCTGTATTCTGCTTTTTCCCTCCGAACCGCTGACCTCCGACCTCTGCCGCTCTGTCCGCTGCCGTTCTGTCTTTCTTCACGCCGCTTTCAGGCTTTCCCGGTACACCATGGTCCCCCGGATGCGCAGGTTCACCCCTTCCTGCTCCGGCAACCGACGCCGGGGATAGAGCAGAAAGTCAAGCGTTGCCCGCACCGCGGCTGAGGAGTTGAAATCATACGCCGCGATGCGGCTCCGGGTGACTTCGGGCGACCAGCCGAAGGTGACCAGAGAGGCGCGCCTTCCATGCTCCTCCAGATAGTCATTGGTAAACCACGCGGTGTCGACGTCCGCGGCAATCCAGCAGGTGATCGATGCATCGGCGCGGGCTTTGGCAAGGAGCGGCTCAAGCTGGTCGCGCACGTTGGCATAGACGAGTTGCTGAGCAAGCTGCTGGTCAAAGTAGGGATTGAGCTGCCGCACGAACGCTCGTGACAGTGTGGAACGCGCATGCTGGTATTTCGCGCGCAGGGCATTGAAGGTCTTTTCCAGGCGCGACCATTGGGACGGCTGGCTCATTACCTGCGATCCCTCAATCAAATGCGGGACCACGATGCAATCATCTCCCGCCGTGCTGAAGACGTCCGACAGTCCTTTGAGGCATTGCCGCGACCACAGGTCGGCGTGGAAGGTGGAAAAGTAGGCGCACCGCCGGTGTCCCAGTGACATAAGCGCCCGACCGACCTCGATGCCGGCGTTCTCATACGGGCGGGCGTTGACAACAAGGAAGCGTTTGCTCCGCGCGGCATATGCGGGAAGCTCCCATCCGCCGATTTCATCGATGATCGCCACCGGTTTGCCGGTCGTATGGAGCTGCGTGAACAAATCTTCGCCAACCGCCTCTAAAATAGGCATCAGAACGATGTAACCCGCATACTCCGCGCTCAACGTGCGATGCCTCTTCTGTTGCGCATCGAAAACCGCCAGATTTCCGCGTTCATGGCGGTAGCCCAGAAGCTCCATTCCAACCTGCGCGGCGCCGCTTGACAGTTCAAGATTGCGCATGAAGTCCTGATCATACTCGGCCACGAGGGCAACGGGATCGGTGGGCGACATATAATGCGGCACCACGGCCAGGACGGCGATTTTGAGCGATGATTTCGACGGCGTTTCGAGATCGATGGAATAGTGCAGGCCTTCGCGGCGAAGAAGGTCGTCGCGGCGCAGGCTTTCAAGCGCCGCGCGCACGGTCCGGTATCCCGCCTGATAGCGCCGGCACAGGTCCTTGATTTGCGGCATTGCTCCGGCGCGCGGGATGCGGCCCTGCAGCAGGTCCGCCTCAATGCGTTGCTTAAGGCGCCGGGAAGCAGGCACGGACGCGGCCGCGGGCGGGGCTGAATCGCGGGCAGCAAGGCCGGCCCTGTGGTCCCGCTGGCGCAGGGCCTTCCACATCGTGACATACGAGACGTCCGCTGCCGCCGCCATTTTGCGGATCGACAGACCGCTGCGATTCTCCGGCGGACCGTTGAGCCACGCCATTGCTTTTTCGAATCCCGGAAGACGCCGCGTTTTCATTGGTATAATTATATATCATTTTCAGCAAACAGAGCAACTGATTTATAAACGCGCGCAAAGGTAATCCGCTATCTTATGCAGCATACACCTTATCCCCATGGGAGGCATTTATGCGTACTGCAGGATTGATCGGAAGAATCGTTGCCGCCGCTTTTCTGCTTTTCATTGCGGCGCCCGCCCAATCGGCGTGGCAGCTCACTTTCGAAGACAACTTCGACGGTACTACCCTTGATCAGACCAAATGGCATCCTACGGGGTGGGTGGACAACGGCTATGAGTTGCAGACGTACAGCGCATCGAATGTTGAAGTATCAGGCGGCACGGTCAAGCTCTGGGCGCGACAGAATGGGAGCGGCACCAAGCCATACACTTCGGGAAAGATCATCACCGGCGGAAGAAATGCATCGGACATTTATTTCGCGCAGAAATACGGCCGTTTCGAGGCCAGCATGAAGCTGCCCAAAGGCAAGGGCATGTGGCCGGCGTTCTGGCTTTTGCCGACCCCGTATTCCTGGCCGCCGGAGATTGACATCATGGAGAACTGGGGCAGCAGCAATACCGCGGGCGACCGCAGAATCGCATGCGGCGTCTGGTGCGGCGGCAATGCGGATTGTGGCGGCAGCGGGGCAAGCAAGCAGGAGGTGAGTATTACGGCGCCAAACGATCCTGCCGCCGGTTTCCATGTATACGCAATGGATTGGGACTCGACCAAGGCCACATTCTACTACGACAACCAGGTGGTCGGCACCAATACCGGCTATATCCGGCAGTACAATCGTCCCATGTGGGTGCTTGTTCAGCTTGCGATCTGCGGATGCAGTTGGAGCGCGTCTCCCGATGCGGGTACGGTGGTTCCCGCGGCGCTGGAGGTCGATTACGTCCGCGTTTACAAATGGAGCACAACGGTCGCGGCGGCCCCGTCGGCGCCGAAAACGCCGACTGCGCATTATGCCGGACCGGTCATGGTGTTTGATCTTCATGGGAAGAAAATCGGCAGCTTTACCGATGCACGTGCCGGAAAGTCCGCGATGGTTCGCACGGGTCGAGGCGCGTTTGTGACGGTCCCGCAAGGTCAGGGCAATGGTTCGCCGGCCCGGATGTCGGCCCGATAATGGCAGTACTACAGGACACGATCGGAATGGCGCGGAGGAAATGGAGCTGTCCGCATAATGTCGAGCGGAAGGAGGCATAGCCGAAGGGCCATCCGTGCTGCCGGACGCTCAAGTTCGGGTATTGAATTTAGATCGGCGAGCGTGCATGCGGCTCGCGCATGGTAACGAACACGCCATGGGAGTATACATCTTTGTCGCTCTCATTGGTGCTTTGCGCCTGCCTGAGCCATGCGTCCCACCGCGCGTACAGCTCTTTTTCGGATAAATTGCGGATGTCAAGGTCTTCTTCGCTCAGGAATTCATCCCGTATTTCATTCACTGGCGGCCCCTGCCGGGTTAAAAGGTAGTAGTTTCTCCGCCCTTTCAACGACGATGCGATGAGCCCGGACAAGCGGCATGCCCACGATCTCCCGCTCCACCAGTTTCCAATTTTCCGCCCATTCTTTCGCGGCATCGAGATACTTTTTCAGTCGCCGTTCGTTTTCATGGATCAGGCCGCGGCGCTCGGCATCCAAAGCCGCTTCCAGGCTTGAAATGCCTTTCTCGGCCGCGAGCAATAAAGGTCGCTCCTGCGCTATCCGGCTTGCGATCTGCGGATGGCTCTCGCATAAATCAATTATGTCGCGGGCGCTTCGGGAATAGCGGAGCTGATCGTCAACATTCGTGAGCAGCCGCGCCAATTCGCCTATGATGGCATAGTCTTTTTCCCGGTTGGTTTTTTTGAACTCGATCAGATCGGCTGCATCGACGAACGGGATGGCCCTTTGCTCCAGTTCGCGCCACAGTTCGGCAAGCCGCTTGCGCGAAATCCGGGGCGGCCGGGTCACAAAATCCGTTCGGACCCGCAAGTCGTCTTGTATGAATTCATAGTGGGAGCTCCATCCTCCCTTCATCCATCGGATGTCAAGCGGAGCACCAAAACGATATCGCGCCCCAAAGGTGTCAAGCACGGTCAGCAGGTGCGCAAAAGTCTCCTCATCTTCCCGCAGGATCCAGTCCCCGTCTTTGCTCATGATCGCCAGCTGATGGAGGACAACCGCCTGGCCGGAGCTTATGATGGCGCGAAAACGCCCTGCGTTAAATTTCTCCGTCAAATGTAAATAAATATTCGTAGGTTGCATATTCATAAAATGCATTCCGCTTTTTCGAAAATAGATGGGGCTCGGAGAGGACACAAGAGAGAAAAGCGCATCAATGGTGAAGATCTCCAGCGATAAGAGTGCAGCACGTTTGGGAACTGAATTCCAAAATGCGCCAGCGCTATAGAGATGTCGCTAATATACTGGATACGCAGACCACCGGGCCATCCATTTCACGCGCAATCTCGCAATGTTTGTTTATATTCCTGCATATAGATACCTAAATACGTAGAGGAGCTAAAGAGCAATCATTGCCCATTTAAGCATTATAATCCTTTAAATTACCCCTGTCGAGGATGCGGAACATCCGACCCGGCCAAAGCCGGCGGACCCGGCCTTTCATCATCTTCCCTGGGGGAACATCATGCGTATAAATAATCGACGCATCGTATCGATCGTATCCGGCCTGCTTTTGGCCATGGCAATCCATGCCGAAAACATCATTTATCCCCACGTAAAGGTCGGCATAAGCGACGTGTCCGGTATCGTGGACGTCACGCTGCCTCCGTACAGCGCCGACCGCACCGGCACGACGGATGTCACCGCCATTCTCCAACGGGCCTTCGACGAGCATAGGGGCTGGACGGTGATGTACCTGCCCAATGGCACGTATCTGGTCAGCAACACGATCCGCATGGGCGCGACATGCATTACCGGAGGCGGACCAGGAGGGACGGGCTGCTATGTCGTGCCGATCTTGCAGGGGCAAAGCCGCAAGGGTGCGGTAATCAAGCTCGCAAACGGAAGCTTCACCAACGCCGCAGCGCCCAAGCCTGTTGTGTTTACCGGTGACGGCGTGGCGCAGAACATGGACCGTGGGGTGCATAATCTGACCATTCTGGTGGGCGCCAATAACGCGGGCGCCAACGGCATCTATTTCTACGGCAACAACCAGGCACTCATGTCCGATGTCGATGTGATCTCCGCGGACGGCCAGGCCAATATCGGCATCGACCTTGGTTATGGCGAGCAGGGGCCATCCATGGTGGCGCGCGCATATGTCAAGGGATTCAAATACGGCGTCAAGAGCGCGCCGCTTAACGGCGTGACCATGACGCAGATCTCCCTCGAAGGCCAGTCGGTCTACGGCATCTGGCATACCGAACGCTATTTGTGGATCGACAGTTTGACAAGCAACAACTCCGTTCCGGCCATCAACAGCACCGGCGACATGACGGTCATCAATGCCGTACTCACCGGCGGATCGTCCACGCGAACGGCCATCATGCAGCAGGGCGGGGTTTTCTTTGCGCGCAACATCACGGCCCAGGGCTATCAGAAGGCCTTGTCCGCGAATGCGGGCACTCCGCCGTCCGGCCTGCGGATCGAAGAATTTTCATCCGCTGCCGCGGCCAGCCTGTGGACCGGCAGGCCCACGCACACCATGAACCTGCCCATCAAGCGTCCGCCCGAGCCGCTGTGGGAGCAGGACACCGCTAAAATCGCGAACATCGAGGCCTATATGGGCGGGCTGGGCGGCAACCGGCGAAGCCCGCGCCAGGCATTGCAGGTGGCAATTGACGATCCGAAAAACACCATGGTCCGTATTCCCTCGGGAAAGAACTACCTGATGGACGATACGATTTTTGTGCGCGGGAACATCACCAGGATCTGCGGTCCTTCGACGTTTTCCGGCGCCGGCCCGATCATCATCACCGACGAAGGGACAGCGCCGGTTGTCAAGATCGAAAAGCTCATCTGCGCTCCGCCGATCATCAAGCGCACCTCGCGCACGGTGATTTTGCAGGAGCTTGAGGTCAGCGGCAGCAGCCAGTTCGGCGACACCTCGATCTTCATAGAGGCCCCGGGCGATGCGTTTATCGCCTCGGTCTGCGCAGTCATGAACATCAGCAATCCCAAAGCGCATGTGTGGGCATGGCATTATAACGCCGAAGGACTCGGCAACGATCTGCAGGTGAATGCCGGACTTGTCTGGATTTTTGGATGGAAAGACGAACATTACGGCATCAAGACGCGCATTCATGGCGGCGCCACGGAGATCCTCGGTTTCCTGGAGTACGCCGACGCCGCCAACAAGGGCAGTGACCCGATACATCAGATCACCGACGCCGATTTCTGCATCGCCGGCATGAGTCATTTCTCATTCGGCGGCGGCCCTTACAGCGTGCTGGTGAGTGAAACGCGCGCGGGCGTCACGCGCACGCTTCCCGTATCGTCAAATCCCAGCGGCCAGAGCCTGCCGCTTTTCATCGCATATGATTCGGCGCATGTTGCCACTGCCGTTTGCAATCCCCCCCGCGCAGCGAAAGCAGCCGACAATCCTGACGATATGGGGATTTCGCTGCAGGCCGGTATGCTCCGCGTTTGGGGCCCGGCCGCGGCGGTTGTGCGGCTGATCGACGCGCGCGGCGCGGTCGTAGCATCGAGTCAAGTGATCACGCGAACGCCGTCGACGGCGCTGCAATGCGGCGGCCTGCCCGCGGGCGCCTATTGGGTACGCGTGAACGCGGGCTATCTGAGCCGGACGCAGCGCATCGTTCTTGTCAAGTAGCAGCGCGCCGGGGAACGCCGGCAGGCAGGCTGACCGGCGCCGCGTGCGCCGGTGATGTTTCTAGATTTATAGATATACGGCAACGAAATTTTCTGCCCCGGCTTCGGCAATTCTTTATTCATATGCTATGGTGATTGGATGACGCCTATAAACGATTAAATGCATTTGCCTGTTGGAAATCTCGCGCGGACTTTTTGCAATCGTCTTGCAATTCACTAAAACGGAGGAGTTCCATCATGGTCATCAGAACCCGAATGCAGTGGGCTTTGCTGTCGCTTTGTTTGTTCATGGGTGCGCAGATTGCGTCGGCGATAGACTATGTTTTTCCCCCGGCCTCAGGCATCATTGATGTCACAAAAGCCCCGTATAATGCCGATAACACCGGCAAAACCGATGTCTCCGCCATTCTGACGAAAGCGGCAAATGATATCATCGGCGTTCCCGGATGGGGACCATCAACGATGTACCTGCCTAATGGCACGTATCTGGTGAAAAACACGATTACCTGGAAGGTGACCTCCCACGGCAATGGGTGCGGCCCTCATCTTATCGGCCAGAGCCGCAAAGGCACGGTAATCAAGCTGGCCAAAGGGACCTGGCCGGTGGGAAACGAACTGAAAGGGGTCATCTGGACCGGCGCCGGGGATGAAAACAATTTCAACAAAGGGATCTACAACCTCACGGTGCTGGTCGACAGCAACAACGCCGGCGCCATTGGGATCATTTATGTAAGTGACAACAATGGAATGATGTCCGATGTCGACGTAATTTCCGCCGACGGTAAAGGCGCCTACGGGATCCAATCCGCCGGCGGCATTGCCGGCGTGGGCGGCAACGGTCCGTTTATTATCCGTCGCACCTTTATTAAAGGCTTCCAGGTCGGCATGCGCACCTGCGGAAGCGAAGGCGCAATGTGCTCTCAGATCAGAGTGGAAGGTCAGAGCAAATACGGCGTCTGGGCCAGTTGCGGCGATCTGATCATCGACAGCCTGACCAGCAACGACACCTGCATTGCGGTGGAGGCCGAGGCGGCCGTTTTCCTGACAAATGCGGTACTCACCGGCGGAGCTCCGACCCAATACGGCATTCGCAATTTCGTGACGTCCTCGTTCTTCCGCGATATAAAAACAACCGGCTACAAGTTCGCCATCAGCAGCGTGGGTACCAACCGGCCGCCGCTGGTCACCTCGTTTGACGAATACGCTCCCGTGGCGGGCATTTCGCTCAATCCCCCCACCCTGAAGTCCATGAACATTCCCGCACGGTTCCCGCCCGAAGTCGCCTGGGAGACCGATTTTACAAAATGGGCATTCCCGGAAAATTACAAGACGGGCAATCTCACCGACGTCCAGGCCCTGCAGGCCGCCATAGACGATGTCACCAAAACCACGGTGTGCCTTACGCGGGGCAAAGTCTATCAGATCGACGCCCCAGTCCATGTGCGCGGCACCATCAGCAGGATCTACGCGGCGGGTGGAATGCTCCACAAAGTCAATTCGAACGGCACGGTCATTATCGACGACGGGACGGCACCCGTTCTAATGATCCAGAAAGTCTCCATCGACAATGTCGACGGAAGTCCCGGTCCCGATATTCATCTCTACAAGCGCACCAGCCGCACAGTGGTCCTCGAATCGATGGGTATGATCGACTGGCACATCGAAGGCGGCGGCGATACCTACATAACCGATATCACCAGCGGCAAATGCTATGTCAACCATGCCCAGGCCCGGGTATGGCTCTGGCAATGGGAAGGCACCTGTTGCATGGACAGCACCTTGACGGTCAGCAATGGAATGGTACGAGCGGTGGGCTATTATGACGAGGGAAATCAAAGCATGCTTTACTTTCTGGGAGGTATTTCCGAGATTCTCGGTTACTGGGAGTATTCCACGACCTGCAATAACAGCGGCGAATATCTCATCGGCATACGCAACGACGCCCAGGTATCGGCTGCCGGCATATTCCAGCAGAATTTCTGCAACCCATGGGGCGGCTATGACCAGCTCGTGTCGGAGACCCGCGGCGGGACCACGAAAATTCTGTACGGCTCGGCCGGCACCGGCCGTGTTGTGAGTCCCGCGGGCGCCAGCATCGCATTGTTCACGGCCTATGATTCGGCCGCAGTGAGGCAGGCCCTCAATACCGACGCCCGTCTCCCCGTTGCGCAGATGCGGACGGACCATGCTTCATTATCGGCCTGTCCGGCGACCGCCGGCATGGCGGTTTCCTTTCGCACGGCGTCGGCCGGGCCGGTCACGCTGATCGCCTATGACCTTGCGGGAAGGATTATCTCGGTTGTCAACGAGCATCCCGCGGCCGCCGGCCTGCACAGGACCATGATGCCGAAAATCAAAGGCGTCGCATGCATCCAGATGCGCTCGCAGGCGGGCGCGGCGCAGTATCGCATGGTCGCGCATTAAGGCAGCAGGCCAAGGCGCATCAGCGCCGTGCCTCGAACAATCAGGCAAACCGTGAATCCAGCGCATAGCCTGGTATTTCGCAGATTTCCGGCGGATTGTTCATTTCTCTGAGCGCCCGATTTTCATCAATTTCTCCCCATGAGCGTGGTACACCCAGATACCCCATAAATGCTTGGAAATAAAATATTTCTGGCAAATCACTGAATTTCCGTTATTATATAAGCAGCAGATCTGCCCATCTAGGCGATTAAATCTGCGTTTTCTAAACCGACTTGCCAATCACTGAACCAGGGGAGGCTTGATATGGCAAAGCGAGTAATGGTGTATTGCGCCTTGTTTTCCTTCTTCCTGTCCTTCAATCTTAAAAGCGTGTCGGCGATAGAATATGTCTTTCCTGCAGCATCCGGCGTCGTCGACATAACCAAAGCCCCATACAGCGCTGACCGCACGGGCAAAACCGATGTCTCCGCTATTCTAACGAAAGCGGCAAATGATCTGATCGACGGCAGCGGGTGGGACCCCGGCGTCCTGTATCTCCCGAATGGCACCTATCTTGTCAAGAATACCTTCAGCTATAGATTGGCCGCCCATGGCAATGGCTGCGGCCCGCACCTTATCGGACAAAGCCGCCACGGAACGGTCATTAAACTGGCCAAGGGCACCTGGCCTTTGGGCACGGAGCTGAAACCGGTGATACAGACCGGGGCCGGCGACGAAAATAATTTCAGCAAAGCGATCAAAAACCTTACGGTGCTTGTCGACAGCAATAATGCCGGCGCTATCGGCATTGTTTATGTCAGCGATAATAATGGCATGATGTCCGATGTCGACGTCATCTCCGCCGACGGCAAGGGCCAGTACGGTATACAATCCGCCGGCAACTGGGTCGGCTCCACCGTTTCCGGCAACGGCCCGTTCATTATCCGCCGCACCTATATCAAAGGGTTCCAGGTGGGCTTTCGCGGATGCGCCACCGAGGGCGAAATGATGTCGCAGATCCGGCTGGAAGGCCAGACGAAATACGGGCTCTGGGTAGGCTGCGGCGATCTGTTCATCGACAGCCTCTGGAGCAACGACACCTGCATCGCGGTGGAGGCCGAGGCGCCCGTCGTATTGACACATGCGTTGCTCACCGGCGGCTCGCCCACCGCTTATGGCATAAGGAATTTCTCCAATGCGTCATACTTCAGCGATGTTGTCACCACCGGCTACAAGTTCGCCATATCGAGCGTCGGCCTTACCCGTCCGCCGCTGGTGTCCTCATTCAAAGAATACGCGCCCACGCCTATTAAGCCGCTCTTTGCCACTGCAAAGACCGGCATGAACTTGCCGACCAAATACCCACCGGTGCAGGCATGGGAAAGCGACATGACAAAATGGGCATTCCCGGCCGACTATAAAACCGGCGGCCGCACCGACGTGCAGGCCCTGCAGGCGGCCATCGACGATGCGACCAAGACCACGGTATGCCTTCCCTGGAACACGGTCCTGCAAATCGATGCGCCGGTTTATGTCCGCGGCGCCATCAAACGGATTTACGGGACCGGCGGCCGGCTGCATAAAGTCAATTCGAACGGAACATTGATCATAGACAACGGCACGGCGCCCCTTGTCATGATCGAAAAGCTCTCGATCGACAACGTCGACGGCACGCCTACGCCGGATATCCATCTTTACAAGCGCACAACCCGCACGCTGGTCCTTGAGACCCTCGGCATGATCGACCTTCATATCGAAGGCGGCGGCGAAACCTACATTACCGACATGACCAGCGGCCGGAATTACATCGACCATGCCCAGGCCAAGGTATGGATGTGGCAATGGGAAGGCTTTTGCTGCGGCGACAGCACGCTGGTGGTAAAAAACGGCATGGTGCGCGCGTATGGCGGCTACGACGAAGGCAATGGCAGCATGGTATATCTTCTTGGAGGCATCACCGAGATCCTCGGGTTCTGGGAATATTCAACAAGCTGCGGCAACAATAACAGCTATATACTTACCATAGGCGGCGCCGCCCAGGTGTCGGCAGCAGGCATCATCCAGCAGAATTTCTGCAATCCCTGGGGCGGCTATAACTCGCTTATCAAGGAAACGCGGGGGGGGACAACCAAAATCCTTGCCGGTACCACCGGCTATGGCGATTCGCTCAACCTTTCCGGCGGCAATATCTCACTCTATACCTCTTATGATTCTGCGCAGGTAGCGCAGGCCCTTCAAAGCGCTGTCTCCATGACGTTGCCGAAAGCAGACAATAGCGCGGCCGTATCGTTCATGCAGAAGCCGGCTGGCATCGAAATCCGATACGGCACCGCATCGGCCGGGCCGGTCACGCTGGTAGCGTATGACCTGGCGGGCAGGACCATCGCGGTTGTCAAGGATCATCCGATGACCGCGGGCATGCACCGGACCATGATGCCGAAAATCGCCGGCGTCGCGTGCGTCCAGGTGCGCACGCAGGGGGCGACGGCGTCCCTGCGCATGATCGCACATGCGAAGTGATGGGATTGCAGGGACATGATGCGGGCCGCGATCACCGGGCAGACGGTGATCGCGGCCTTTTTTTGGTCCTTCTGTAAATCAGCAACGGATTCTCCTTCACTATGCGCTGCACGAAAACACACCAAGAATACCGGGAAGATTTTGCCGCTCTTCGTGAATCTTCGTGCCTTGGAATCTAAAATCGACCATATCATCACACGAAATAAAAGCGATTATAAAGAACCCGGCGCAATCATCTCCAATGCCGGCGAATGCCTTGCCTTCAGGTCTTCCAGGCTGAGGAAGCCCTGACCGCCCCAGCCTTCTCCCCCACTTCCATATCTTGACTGCCTGAATCCTGCACTATCCGCATCATCCTATGAATACGTAGAGGAGTATAGAATCCTTTTCCGCCCCCAGTCGCTCTTCCGCGCGATAGTTTATCAGCAACCCTATCAATGGAGGACTGAAATGAGACTTTGCACCATAGCGGCCGCAAGCGCCCTGGTTTGCGCCTTCCTTTGTGGAAATTGCCGGGCAATAAACGGTATCGGCGTCTATTGTCATTGGTGGAACCCATATGAGATAAATGATTACGGCACCGCTTTCCCCCGCGGTACGATCGTGAAGGCCACTATCCAGAACAACAAGGTGATAAGCCGCGATACGGTATTCAAACAGATCGCCGAGTATCCGGTGTTAAGCTTTGATGGAAAGCGGATTGCCTTTTTCCGATGGGGAAGGCAGGTGCAATTTTCCGGCGGCTATTACCGCTATGTCGTGGGCACGACAAGCAATCTCAACTACCTTTCGGTCATGAACATCGACGGCTCCAATGTGCAAAACCTGGTGCAGGTGGCCGACCCGGGCCCGTCGGCTTTTCTGAAACACGATCATTGGGCGGAAGGCAATGCCGTGCTTGACTGGCCGGCAGGCGACTGGATCTATTATGAAAAGCCCACAAAAACAAGCGAGATCTGGCGCATTAACGTGCGCGTGCCATCGCGCAATGAGCTGGTGGGCAATTATGGGAGTTCGGATTATATGCGAAGATGGACCTTGAGCATAGACGCAAAATACGCCGGCACGCAACTTGAAAACATGCAGGTGGGCATGGTCTTTGGCGGAGCATCTGCGTTTCCGCTGGTCAATAATGCCATTCGGCAGACGACCCGCGTCGCCGCCGGTACGGGGTGCAATATGTCTGTGTCGTGCGGAGGGAACTTTATCGGCCAATACAACGGAGGAAGCCACGAGGATATTTTTATTTACAAATGGAACCATTCCACGAACACGATGTCAAATTATAGTTCGAATTCCATCATAAACCTGCAAAGCTGGACCGGCGATACTCTCGTCATGCCGGGGTATGGCGGCGCCGACTTAATTCGATGGGCGGTAAATTCCGAGAAGTGGGTGATGCGGCAGATAGGATGGTGCTGGCAGGATCCCGAATACGGCAGCAATTCCGTTGCGGTGAACTGGAAAGACAAGCAGGCAATCAACATGTCCCATACGCACCCCTACACGCGGGAAAGTTCATGCGGGGTAAATCCTCCGCGGAGGACGCCCCCCACCGATTGCGCCGAGCCCGGTGACTTATGGATCGATTTCGGCGCGGGAAATGAAAACAAGTGGGAAGATGAAAACGGAACGCTACTTGCCCAGGCGCCCATTGATCCCGTGAGCATCATCTCCGAACCCATCTCCACCAGCGCGCCATCCATGCGGGTCCTGAACGGGACCTGCCTGTCCATCGCGGTCCGGGGAGCATACGGGCTCAGTATCGTGAATGCGCAGGGAGAAATGGTGCTGTCCCGTCAAGGACACGGTCCGGCGATCGTTGATGTACCTTCGCTGAAACCGGGAGCATACCTGGTGCGGGCGCGGGTGCAGGGGCGGGACTTTAATGAAACAATCATGAAGATGCAATAGATACATTCCCTGACGGATTGATTGAGGAGAATATCGCAAGGTCAGCCGGCACATGCGCACTGCTTCCCGCCCGAAGGCAGACCCCATCAGGCAGCCTTCATACGATAGTATCGTTGCACCGCCGTTGATCCGCGCTCGATAACGAATCCGTCAATCTCAGGATGCGCGAGTTTCCGGAAATGGCCGGCGAACGACGGCCGCAGGAGGAACGTGAGGATTGAGCCTGCCGCCCGCTCGAAATTGAAGTCATACGACGTCATATCGGCCTTGACAGTCTCGAACGTATTGCCGAAGCCCGCGAGAGCGATCTTCCGGTAGTCAAGCTTTTTCCGTGAGGCAAGAAAACTCCACGCCATCATTGCCACATTGTCATCGCATCCCACCCATGCGGTGATTTCTTTTTGCGACAATGCCCGCTCAAAAAGCGGCAACAGGATCGAAAAGTAAAGGTCGCCTTCCTGCGCGATCCAGACGGCGGCCATGATCCGGCTTGATCCGGCCGCGTAATCGGGCGAAATGCCGGAAGCAGATCCTAAAAGCGACACCGTTGTATGATACCGGCGTCTGGTTTTCTCATTGATTTCGGGTTCGGATACCGACTGGTTCTGGATGAAGGCCGTTGCCGAATACGCCGGCCCGGCCAGTGAGAGCGCCTCCTCGATTCCTTCAAAGCGCGTGAGCGACCATGCGCGGCTGAAGGGAGAGAAGTAGGCTATGCGCCGGTGGCCCAAACCGGCCAGGAAGCGGCCGACATCAAAGCCAGGTTTACGGGCTGCAAACGTGCGCACCCATTGCGTACGCGGGCGCGAAGAGAGGGCCGGCGGCGCGGCCCAGCCGCCAAGCCAATCGACGATGCTCAGGGGCTTGCCCTGGTTCGCAAGCCAATCGAAGACCGTGCTGTTGACACTTGCATACCAGTTGACAAAATAGAGAATTCCCATGCTCGATTCGATGATGCGAGGATCGGCCGGCGCCGGGTTGCCGTAGCGCCAGAGTACGATGGCGCCGTTGCGCACGGAGACGATGATTTTTTCGAGGCGGACCGAATTCCGGAAGCACTCCCGCTCCACGATGCCGAGAAACGACGTGTCCAGGTCGAAGACCGGCAGGGATGGCTCGATATTAAACCAGACGAATACGATGTAGGCGCTCGCGGAATGCAGCGCAACGCGTGGCACCGCGAACCGTTTTCCACGTCGAATGAGCAACTTTTTCGCGAGCAGGCGGTCGATGCTTTTTCTGACAGTCTGCCGGCAGGTGTGGTAATGGCCGCAGAGCTCTTTGCTCCTCGGAATAGCTTCGCCCGGCTTGAAAACGCCGGCGACGATGTCATCCTTGATATTCGCCGCAATGAGATCCGCGGACGGCAGCGCCGCAACGGCATCGCATTCCAGCGCCGGCGTCACTGACGGCTGAGAGGACCGGTCCGCCACGCGGCATCGCTGGCCTTTTACGCCGGAAAGTATTCCCTCACGCTTGAGACAGGCGATCGCGGCGGCAATGGTCCCCGGGCTGGCCTGAAGCGCGCGGGACAGAGCATCGCGATTCGGCAGAAGCGCACCGGACTTCAGGGCGCCGGACGCGGTCTGATCTCGTATATAGTCAACAACTTTCCGGATCCCGGGCCCTAAAGCCATGGGCGGAACCCCTTTTCCAGTATTTCTGATGCTTTTTAACAAATATACAACTTGTACAGCACATTTTCAAATTTAACATAAATATCATAGCATTGATTTGGGATTGAGCATAAATTTGCACCATGCATGCAAAGAGAATCCCCCAAAAGGGCTGCGCACTACAGATTTGTGCAACAGAATCAGGAGGAACCACAATGGTCGAATATGCCGCAATGGACTTTCGGAAACAGAATAGGGTGAAGCATGTTCTTCAGGTGATGGCACTGTCGGCAGCATTTATCACAGCGTCTCCGCTTGTCTGGTCTTTCCTGACTGGAGGTGAGTCTATGGGCAGTGTCACCGCCTCGCCAATCAGTACCTCGACCCAGAATACGCATTACCTGGAGTACAATGGCAGTCCGATTGTACTGCTCACTTCGGCGGAACATTACGGTGCCGTTGTCAATAAAGGATTTGACTACATAGCATACTTTAATACGCTTCAGAGCTACGGATTGAATTATACGAGGATATATCCGGGAGCCATGTTTGAGCCCGAAAACAAGTTTGTGTCCGGAAATCCGCTGGGAGCGTCAAACAGCAATCTGATATTGCCATGGGCGCGCAGTTCTACCACTGGATATCGTGGTAACAGCGGGTGGTATAAATTTGATTTGGGCACCTGGGACGTGAATTACTTCAATCGTCTGAAGGATTTTGTCCAACAAGCCGCAAACCGGGGAATTATAGTTGAAGTGTGCTTCTTCAATGCCCAGTATGGGGATTGCATCGGTCTTTCCGCCATGACGGCCTCCAACAACATTCAGGGAGTTGGAACCAGTGTGGCTGGTGATG
>Ga0315289_10006809_pt1 | contig 16760 bp, 8 predicted proteins | sample YL17G11_40_MG_FD_203452 | JGI IMG/M metagenome (GOLD analysis project Ga0315289, IMG submission 203452) | Sediment microbial communities from Yellowstone Lake, YNP, Wyoming, USA - YL17G11_40 | ecosystem: Environmental > Aquatic > Freshwater > Lake > Sediment | place: USA: Wyoming | collected... | reverse complement strand
TGCGCATAGCTAAACGTAGGGTCCATCTCGATCGTTTTTTTCAAGGATTCGATGGCCCGGTCGTATTGGCCCGAATAATAATGGAAGTCCCCCAGGGTTCTGTTCGTAATCAGGTTCAATGGGTCCACGGAGAGGGCCTTGCGGATCTCGGAAAAGGCTTCTTCATAACGATTCATTATGACCAGAAAATAGGCATATAAATGATGGGCAGTCACGTCATCAGACTTAAGCGCAATTGCTGTTTTGAATTCCCGCTCGCCAGATTCCCAATCCCAATCATAATAGACCATGACATATCCCATCACCGTGTGAGCTTCGGCCAGGGTCTCATCGAGCGAAAGGGCCTTAAGGGCCAGCTCTTTGGCTTTGGGAAAAGTCTCTTCCGGGCGGACTATACTGTAGTGGGAAAGCGTGTTGTAGGCCACGGCCAGGCCGGCGTAGGCCAGAGCATAATTGGGGTCGATGTCGATCGCCGCTTGGAAGTACTCCATGCCCTTTCGAATGTCCGCTTCGGTCCACTTATTCCAAAACCAGCGCCCTTTTAGGTACAGATTATAGGGCTCAATATTCTCTGTATATCGCTTCGTGAGTTTTGCTTTTTCGTCGCCTAGGAGCGTGAGCTTCAACTTATCAGCGATCGTCAAGGCAATCTCATCCCACGTGTTAAATACGTCTTTTAGTTCTCGATCGTATGTCTCCGACCAAAGATGGAAACCGTCAGCGATGTTGACGAGTTGGGCCGTGACTCGGAGCTGGTTCCCTGCTTTTCTAATACTTCCCTCGAGCACTGTCCGGACATCGAGCTTCCGGCCGATTTCGCGGATATCCTCGGCTTTTCCTTTGAACATGAAGGCCGATGTTCTGGCCGGGACCCTGAGTTCCTTGATATTGCTTAGCCGGTTGATGAGTTCTTCGGTCATCCCATCACAGAAATATTCCTGATCTTTCTGGGGGCTCATATCGACGAACGGTAGAACGGCGATAGAATTTTTCGATTCAAGGCTTTTTACGGCCCCGGACATGGCTGGTTGTAATGCCTGGGCCTCTTTCTTGCTTGACTCGGGTGTAATCGCCGCCCATTGCAGGGACTTGAAGATGATCCAAGCGATGCCGAGGCAGAGCGCGATTATTCCTATAAGCAACCTCTTTCCAGAAATGCCTGCGATATCAAAAAGAATGTTCAAATCTATGCAGACCGCAGTCAGAATGATCAATGGAACGAGCAGGACTTCGACCTTGACGTTCCCCGGCCTCTTTTCGGTGCCGCGGAACCAACGCCATAGAATCGTACAAATGAGGGCGGCCAGAATGGTGATGAAGGTTAAATCGATCGTTTCATCGGGGAAATGATAGTGGGCGACCAGAAGCCGATCAACGAATTCCAGGATCAGCCAGCCGCCGCCGATAAAAGCCGCCAAGGTCTCGATGATGTGTCGTTTTCTCAGCTTGTCGAGGAATTCCCTGAAGAAGGACTTCTCTTTCCCCCCGGAAGGCGTCTTTTCCCCTGTCGATGAGTCCATTGTCTCCCCAGCCTATAGTGATCTGAATCTAGCATAGAAAATCCCCTAAATCAATCAAAATAAAAGCCTTACTCTGGTTTGTTGAATATATAATTCGATCCGGATTCATGGTAAAATATCAACATGAGCCCAGCGTCGAAAGCACGCGTTCTTGAGAATGTTCTAGCCAAATTGATGAAATCTGCGATCCTTCCGGAAGACTGTTACTTGGCCGGGGGCACGGCTCTTTACTTCCGCTTTCATCACCGCCTCTCTGTGGACCTCGATTTTTTCTCTCCCAAACCATTCAGTCCTGAAACGCTTGTTTTCAAGTTCAGGCAGGAATTTGGAGAGGTCGATTTGGAGCTCATGGAAAAAGACACTCTGATTCTGTTCCTCTCCCCGGAAAAGTTGAAATTTTCCCTGTTTTATCTGCCCTTTAGGTTATTATCTCCTCTCACTGCTTATGAAATAGGACCCGGAACTGTCGCCTCTTTGGCCTTTCTTGATGATATCGAAGCGATGAAAGCCCTTGCCCTTGTCCAGAGAGGGTCGGCCAAAGATTTCGTTGACCTCTACTATCTGCTAAAAAAGGCCGGCCATTCATTTCGTGATCTATCCCTCCTTGTGCAACAGAAGTATGACGTCGACGACAAGTATAGTTATCATCTCAAGACGGCCCTGGCCTATTTTGACGATGCCGAACAGGAGCTCGACGCCATCATGCTCGTTGATGAATCAGGGGGCATTCGGAGTATTGCCGAAAAAGAATGGCAGGAGATCAAAGATTTTTTTGTGAGGTTCTGCCTGTGAGGAAAGAGCTCTTTTGGGATAGACTTGAGCAGAGTATTACACCGGAGATAGAGATAGAAAGAGCTATCAATTTCGGCGGGCTCGATTACATCGAAGAAGTCCAACGGAAATACGGCAGGGCCAGATTCCTGGATGTTTTGTTGAAAAACCGGAACCTCAGCAAGAAGGCGGTTAATTACTGGTGTCTCGTGTTCGGGATCGACAGAGAAAAAACCGCAGCCTTTAGAAATCCACCCCTCATCTGGTCCCCCTATCGGTGAACAGCGGTTGAATTTGCGACGCTGAAGCGATGAGCTAGACTTCCGCTACGCCTCAAAATGCTCCCATTCGTATTTCACCCGCTCCATAAGCTTCTTGAAGCGCGGCTCGTTGCGGATGTTGGCAAGGAAGGGATCTATCTTGGAAAATAAAGGATAGTTCGCCCAACCGCGTTCTACAGCATGCTCGATCCAGGTGATGGCCTCGTTTTTTTCATTAACCAAAGCAAGAAAGTCCGCCATCAGCCAGGGGCCTTCGGGATCGTTCCATAAATAATCCCGTATTTCTCCTCCGAAAGCTTGATGCATCTGGCACTTTTCTCCTTGAAGAGCGTATTTCAATAAGAGGCTTAAAAAGGCGATATGATCATGAGGATTTGGATCGACGATTTGGCTGATGAGATCGAACGCCTCCTCATGCTGGCGATTCCAGGAGAGAGAGAACGAAAGCCAAAACTTATAAACCCGGTCTTTTGGGTCCATCTGAACGGTTTTGCGTAGAGTGGAAATAGCAGGCTCCACTTTTCCTTCTACAAGATAGTGGAGCGCAGTAACCGAATAATTCCAAGGCGTCAAGGGATCGACCTCTATAAGCCGATTGAGGTACGGCTCTCCCAATTCGGGTCTTCCCATGAATACAGAGAGCCCATAGCCCAGCCACATAAGGGCATCGGGATCATTGGGATCGAGGTCGGCTGCCTTCTTGAAGGATTTGATGGCATTTTGCGGGTGTCCTCGATATCTCTCGATCAAGCCCATAAGATGGTATCGATGAGAGGATTCCGGCTCAAGAGTGACAATTTTGTCCAGGAGTCTTTCGGCTTTTTGCAAAGTTTCTTCGGTCGCCCGGAACCCTAAGTTGTAGAGCTGCAGGTACACCATTCCCATGGTTGCATATAGGAGCGTATCCTCGCCATAGATCTCTAATGCTCGATTTAGGAATTGGAGAGATCGCTCCATGGATTCTTCTGAATATTGGTACATATCTCTTCTCGCCATGAGATAGCATTCATACGCCGCTACATTGTCAATTGATCTCTCAGAAATTCTATGTCTCTCTTCGGGCGTTAGCTTAAGTTTAAGGGCACGGACAATAGAGCGGGAAACCTTCTCCTGGATATCGAAAACATCATCTAGAGTCCCACTGTACTTTTCAGCCCAGAGGTGAACATCGTTGACTGCGTCGATGAGTTGGGCTGTAATCCGCAAATCATTTCCAGCTTTCCGGACACTGCCTTCCAGGGCATAGCGCACGTACAATTCTTTGGAGATATTTTTTGCTGTTTTTGGGCTTCCCTTGAGCGTCATTGCAGAAGAGCGTGAAATCACCAGGAGATCATGGCAACAAGATAAGTCAGTGATGATTTCCTCAGTCATCCCATCGCAGAAATACTCCTGATCTTTTTGCGGACTGAGATCGGCGAAAGGTAGGACAACGATGGATTTTTCGGGCCTGATCTCAGCCAACTTTGAGATGTCGAACTTCCTAGCCGCCGCGTCGGGTGTGCTTGCCGCCCACTGCAGGGACTTGAAGATGATCCAGGCAATGCCCAAGCAAAGCGCAAGGATGCCTATAAGAAGTTTTTTTCCGGGAATGCCGATAATATCAAGAACGGGGTTAAGATCGATGGCAGCAGTTGCCAAAATAATCAAAGGGACGAGCAAAACTTCGACCTTTACGTTTCCCGGCCTCTTTTCGGTGCCCCGGAACCATCGCCATAGAATCGTGCAGACCAGGGCGGCGAGAATTGTGATGAATGTCAGGTCGATGGTTTTATCGGGGAAATGATAATGGGCGACCAGAAGCCGATCGACAAACTCCAGAATCAGCCACCCGCCGCCGATGAACGCCGCCAAGGTCTCGATGAGCCGGCGCTTCCTAAGCTTCGTAATCAGGGCTTTGAAATGAGATTGTCGTTCTGGCATCCTCACACCTCAAAATTCCTGTTACAGCGAGAAACCTACACGCCGCAGTAGAGCGTGGTATCTTGGGTCCGAACCGAGTTTATCAAGGTGAATTGGGACTGATTTGATGCAGGGTAGAAGGGGAGAGCGCTCCTCGAAGGCCCTATTCAACCACTCAAAGGCCCTGTCCCGTCTGTCTAAGGCAAGGTTAATACTCGACATATGAGTAGCGTCCACATAACGTTCTCCCGCGATTCGCTCCCACAGCTCAAGGAGATTCAGAGCATCTTTTTGGCTGTTTGAAATCACATAAGCATCCGCGAGAAAGACGTCGACCATTATATCCGTGCCCGGAGAAAGGAGCTCGGAAGCCTTCCGTCCTGTGGAGATGGCTTCAGAGTACATGCCTTTTCGAGCGTAGGTCGCGGCGAGTAAGGAGTGTGCGAAAGCGCTTTGGCCCAGATCGATCGCTTCTTTAAATTGGGAAATAGCCTGATCGTACCGGCGTGCGAAGAAATAGCCCATAGCCAATTGCTGGGATACCTCAGGCGAAACTGGGTCGAGCCTTTGCCCAATGATCAACTCCGAGACGCATTCGTTGCTCCGCCCCGTTGCATTGAGAAAAAGCCCATATTGGAAGCGGACATTTGCATTGCCTGGGTTGAGTTCTATTGCCTGCTTAAATTCTTTCTCGGCAGCGGCGAAATCCCAGTCAAACTGCCATTGGATCGATCCCAGAACCGCATGAGCTTGGGCAAGAGCACCGTCTAACTTCAGTGCCTTCGCAACCGCCGCTTTGGCTTTGGAGAAGAATGGTCTCGGCGGGCTCATCCCCCAGAGTGCAAGCCAGCAATAACATTCAGCTAACCCGGCATAGCTTGGAGCGTAATCGGAGTCCTTTTGGATCGACTGCTCGAGGTGCGCAATGCTTTTTTCTTGCTCCTCTCTCGACCACTTCTGCGCTCCCTGCCGGCCCTTAAGATAATCCTCGTACGCTTCGGGGACCACCCGGCGTATACTTGCTATGCGCACCCGCTCCTGCGGCGTCAGTTTGATCTGAATCTCCGCGACAATAGCCCGCGCCACCTCGCTTTGTAGGACGAGAATATCGCCCAAGTCCCTCTCGTAGGTCTCGGCCCAGATGTGTTGGTCAGTGGCAGCGTGGATCAGCTGGGCTGTGATGCGAACCCGATCGCCGGCTCGGCGGACCGTACCCTCCACAACCCCGTCGACATGAAGCTGCCGTGCAATCTCCGGGAGAGTCTTCTTTGTCCCCTTGAAGTGCATGGAAGATGTACGCGAAATAACGCGTAATTCGGCGAAGCGGGCTAGGCTGGTGATCAACTCCTCAGTCATGCCATCGGCGAAGTACTCCTGCTCAGGATCACGCGACAGGTTGGCGAGCGGAAGCACCGCAAGGGATCGGATGCGCATCGGTTCCGCGGCGGTTGTTGCCGCGATGTGCCCCAAATCTCTATCGCTCCGTTCGCTTTGCAGATCAGCCTGGACAGCGGGTGTAGTCTGGCCAACCGCAGCCCACTGCAAAGACTTGAAGATTATCCAGGCGATGCCGAGGCAGAGCGCGATGATGCCCGTGAGCAGCCGCCCGCCCAAAATGCCTGCGATATCAAAAAGAATGTTCAAATCTATGCAGAGCGCGGTAAGGATGATCAGGGGAACGAGCAGGACTTCGATCTTGACGTTCCCCGGCCTCTTTTCCGTGCCCCGGAACCACCGCCACAGAACCGTGCAAATGAGAGCGGCGAGAATCGTGATGAAAGTCAGATCGATAGTTTCATCGGGGAAATGATAGTGAGCGACAAGAAGCCGATCGACAAACTCCAGAATCAGCCACCCGCCGCCGATGAACGCCGCCAGAGTTTCGATGATCTTCCGTTTTCTGAGTTTAGCCAGAAAGGCCTTGAAAAAGGAATTCTTTCCCTTCTCCGGAACAGCCCGTTCCCCTCTTGACGGGTTCATGTTCACCCCGACTAAAGGCTTCGTTTATCGGGGCTAAGGGTAGCAATAATAGGAATAAGAGTCAAACCCGATATTACCCCGCCGGGCGCCGACCTCAAGAGCTGGCAGTATTGATTATTTTTTCTTCCAAACCGGCAGGCGGCGGCCCGGCGTCCAAGGCGCGCCTGCAGCCTCGAGCTCATCCCCCAGCTTCTTGACATCCTGTTCGATGAGAAAGCGCATCTCCTCCAGCAGTTTTTCAAAGGCGCCGGCGGCGATCTCATAATCGCGCTTGGCCGTCTCTGTAATCGGGCAGGTGGTGGTGAGCTGGGCGCTGACCCTCTGCATGAGGCCGGGAGAAGCGGCCTCGCTGCGGCGCATAATCGTCCGGTCTCCCCAAAGCACTCGGGTGGAATCCTGCAACCGCCGCTCCAGTTCTTTTGCCCTTTCCAGAAGTTTCGGGTCAGCCTGCGGCGTTTCCATCAGGGCTTTTTTCATGTAGCGGATGCTCTCGGCCGCTTCCTGGGCCGCCGCTCCGGCTCCCATCATCGCCCGCTGCAGCTCGCCGGCCTTCTTCTGGAATTCGAGCAGGGCACTGCGGTCCTTTTCTCCCAGCGTGGCCAAACCCAAGGATTCCACGGTAAATGTCTGCGGCTCTCCCAGCGGCGTCAGGACACCCTCCACTTTTTTCGCCAGCGAAACCGTGAACATCCCCGGCACGACGAGCGGACCTTCCGGAGTCCATTGCCATTCTTCGCGCTCCGTCGCCTCACGCTCGATCGGCTCGACCGGCGGATAGCGCAGGCTCCAGGCGACGCGGTGAATCCCCTTGGATCCGGGCCCCGTGATCCGGCGGACGACCTGGCCTGACTCGTCCTTGATGGTCAGGACGATCTCAGGCTTATCTTCCGCCTCTTCCTTCCTCAGCTTGTCCCAGCCGGGGAAGGGGACGGGCTTTCCGGCTTTGTCGAGATTCTTTTCTTCTTCGCGCCGCGCCTCAGCTCCAGTTTTCAATGAGTCCTTGAGATAATAGGTGAAGACGGCGCCGAAAGGCGGGTTGGGCACCAGGTAGAAGCCGTCGCCGAGGCAACCCTTGCCGCTCGAGTCGATGGGCTGGAGGGGGATGTACTGTAAAGCTTTCTTGACCGGGAAGAGCACGGCCTCTTTCTGGAGACTTTCCTCGCTCAACTGGCGCAGAGGGGAGTAGTCATCGAGGATGAAGAAGCCGCGGCCGAACGACGCTCCCACAAGATCGCTCTCCCGTTCCTGGACCTCGATGTCGCGGAAGGAGATGGTCGGAACGCCCCCGCCCAGCTTGAGCCAGTGGGCGCCACCGTCGACCGTGGCGTATATACCGAACTCGGTCCCCACGAAAAGCAAATCTTTCTTGAGGTGGTCCTGGGTCAGGGACCAGACGATATTCCGTTGCGGCAGGTCTCCGGCAATATTCACCCAGGTCTTTCCCCTGTCCGTGCTTTTTAAGAGATAGGGTTTGTAATCCCCGGTCTTGTGGCAGTCAATCGCCGCGAACACGGTGTCCTTATCGTGCTTTGATGCTTTGACCTTGTTGACAAAGAAATAGTCTGGCACGCCGGTGATCTTGTCGGCTTTCCGCCACGACTTTCCGCCGTCCTCGGTCACCTGGATCAGGCCGTCGTCAGTCCCCACATAGATCAAGCCTTCCTGGAGCCGCGACTCGTCGATGGTCGTAATCGTCGAGAACATGGACATGGCGCCGTGGTCCCAGAGCGCGTCCGCACTCCAAGTCTTGCCCATGATCGGCTGCTCGAGTCGGAAAATACCCCGGGTGAGGTCGGGACTGATCTTTGTCCAGGAGTTGCCCCGGTCATCACTTCGCCACAGGAATTGCGACGCATAGTAGATGCGGGTATGAGAATGAGGGCTGATGTGGACCGGCGAGTCCCAGTTGAAGCGGAGCGGCGGGTCGTCCGGCTCTGGCTTTGGGCTGATATAGACATTCTCCTGGCTTTTTTTATCGTAGCGGAGCAGGTTTCCCTCCTGCATTTCGACATACAGGATGTTCGGATCCTCGGGGTCGATGGCGCAGGCATAGCCGTCGGCGCCGTAGGTGATGACCCAGTCAAAGTTGCTAATGCCGTTGCCTTTGAGCGTCCGCGAGGGGCCGAGCTGGCTGCCGTTGTCCTGGGTGCCGCCGTGGACGTTATAAAAGGGGAGGGCATTGTCCAGGGCGAGCTTGTAGAATTGGGTTACCGGGAGGTTGTCAAAGAAGCGCCAGGTCTTGCCCCGGTCGCGCGTCTCATAAACGCCCCCGTCGCTCCCGTTGAGGATGTAGTCGGGGTCGCCTTTGACAAAGGCCATGGCGTGGTTGTCGCCGTGCTTATTCTTCTCGCCGACCGGACGCCATGTCTTTCCGCCGTCCTCGGTGACTCTCATCATGGGATCCATCTGATAGACACGGTCAAACGTGTTGGGGTCGGCGAAGATCTCCTGGTAGTAGTGGGGACCAGTCCCGCCGCTGATGAAGGAATTGCGCTTCTCCCAGCTCTCGCCCCGGTCTGTGGACCGATAGAAGCCTTTCTCTTCGGGTCCGGCCTCGACTGTGGCATAGACGACGCTGGGGTTGAGCGGCGAGACGGCGAGGCCGATCTTCCCTTTATCGCCGCCGGGCAGCCCGACTGTCAGCTTCCGCCAAGTCTTCCCGGCGTCCTCGGACTTGTGGATTGCTGACTCGGGTCCACCGCCCATGAAGGCGGCCACGGAACGGCGGCGCTGGTAGGCCGCCGCATAGATGACGTCGGGATTCGAAGGGTCGAATGCGGCGCTCGTGACTCCCGTGTCCTTGCTGATCTCGAGGGAAAGTGTCCATGTTTTTCCGCCGTCGATACTCTTGTATAGCCCGCGCTCTCCGCCCGGGGACCAGAGGGGTCCTTCGGCCGCCGCGTAAACCACGCTGGAATTGCGTGAATCGATCAGGATGCGGGCGATGTGCTCGGATTTGGGCAGGCCCATATTCGTCCACGTCTTCCCACCGTTGAGGCTTTTATAGACGCCGTCGCCGAAGCCGACATGACGGCCGCTGACGTTTTCTCCGGTTCCCACCCAGACGACATCCGGGTTGTTGGGGTCAAGGGTGAGGCAGCCGATGGAGTATGACGCCTGGCCGTCAAAGATCGGGGTCCAGGTCGTGCCGGCGTTCTCGGTCTTCCAGACGCCGCCTGATCCGACAGCCACATACCACAAGCTCCGATTCCTTGGGTGGATGGCGATATCGCTGATCCGGCCGGACATCAAGCCCGGGCCGATGTTTCGGAATTCAAGCCCGGACAGGGCCTCCGAGGTGAGGAGGCTCTTTTTTTCTGCCGGCTTGGTTTCACTCCACGCGATGGCCGCAAAGGTGACGATGGCGACTAAAGCATAGACGGGGATTCTTTTCATCCTCTCCTCCATAAAAGTAGCAAAGTTGAAAAGCAGGAAGGGCTACTATATCAATTTTAATCCTGTTTGGAAATTGTCAGACTGCAATCACACCTCCCTCTTTGTGGGGAGCCGCTCTTCCCGGTCATGAAGGTGGCATCATTCCAAAACGGCTTCAACACTTTGAACTGAGCCATGGACTCCTCATGGCCATGCGGACCACCCGCGAACCATGAAAAACCCCCTCCTCCCGACCTCCTCCCACCAGGGGAGGAGGATATATTTAACGTTAGCGTACACCGCGCTATACTTGATTCCTCCCCCCTCGGTGGGGGAGGATAGAGGAGAGGGGGATTTCCTAGGTAACCACCGCTCTCCCTCCAGGGGAATCAGGACGGCCTGAAAAAGGGCTGCCGTTTATGATAAGGTCGGCAAAATGGAGTCCCTCAGAAAGCCCTCCGCAGCACAGCGGGCGTTGCTAGGCATCGAAGCTGCCGTGGCGATCTCGCAGAGATTGCTTCGTCATTCCGTTCCTCGCAATGACAACTTTTTACGCTCGGGAAAACACCCGGCGTTTTCAGTCCAGTCTGAGGTCGATGCTCCCGATCCCGGCGTCGATGCTGATATCGATCGTGACCGGCGATTTCCCGTAGGCGTCATTTGTATAGAAGTGGCCGTTCTTGCTGAACTCATGGGCATCGACCGAGCCGATCCCGCCGTCGACGCGGACGCGGACTCCCACCTCTCGCGGCAGATAGAGCTTCCCGCTCCCGACGCCGCCGTCGATGCTCACGTCCAGGTTGCGTTCGTGCCTCCCCCGGAGGTCGAGCTTCATCTCTCCTACACCCATATCGACAGTAAGCGAACGGAGGTCAACTTCCGCCAAATCAAGCGTGCTCTCGCCGGCTCCCAGGTTGATTCTCAGGTCGGCCGGGATTTGACTGTTCAGCCGGATGTCCCATTCGTTCCTGGAGCCCCCGATGATGACGCCTCCGCCGCGGTGCTGCCGGACGGACAGGAATCCTTTCGTGCCGGTGACCCGATAGTCAACTTCGGGAGGACGGCGCCTCGTCCTATAAGTGAACTCAGCCTCCATTAAAGCCTGCGCCCCGCCGGAGACTCGCAGCTCTCCGGCGCCCATCTTTACGTTCACCTCGACGGCTTCTGCCCCTGCCGCTTCGACCCTCTTCGAATCGGTGGTGAGATCGCCCAAATCCTCGCAGCCTACCAGGGCTAGTGCGGCGGCGCACCCCAGGATGATCAATCCAAGCCTGTGCTTCATTGCTTTACCCTCCACACCTTATGATACGGAATCCAGGGGGAAAAGGTTCTGCAAAATGAATTCAGTTGAAAAACTGTATCGCGTCATTAATAATAATGTATCTTTCAGATTCCTCTCGTCCTGCCCAGAACCTGCGGATGATCCGGAGCTAAAGGGCGGAGGAAGGCGTTTTTGTGAAGCCGATCTCGTTTTTCAAGATCGTTGGCCTGGCGGTGGTCCTTATGATGGCGGTCGCGTGCGTCCGCTTTCACCCCAAGCCGATCACGTCCGGCCAGACCATGGAGGATTTCGAGGCCCGGCGCCTTGACTCCCCGGAGCTTAGGGAGTTCCTTCTTCAAAACCTGGAAACCAAGGAATGGCCGCCGGCCGCCTGGGACCTCAAGTCCTTGACTCTGGCCGCGTTCTATTATCACTCCGATATGGACATCGCCCGCGCCCAGTGGGGAGTCGCCCGCGGCGGCAGGATCACGGCCGGCGAACGGCCCAACCCTTCTTTGAATCCGCTGCTGGGTTACAACGCCACGACACCAATCGATGAGGTCACTCCCTGGATCCCGGAGTTCTCCCTGGAGATCACGCTCGAGACCGCCGGTAAGCGCGGCCTCCGGATCGCCGAAGCCCGGCACCTCGCCGAGGCGGCCCGCTGGAACATCCTGTCCGCGGCCTGGCAAGTTCGCAGCCGGCTGCGAGGTGCTTTACTCGAAGCGTATGCGGCCGGCGAGATGGAGTCCCTCCTCGCCGAGGCGCAGAAGCTCCAGGCGGAGATCGTCCGGATCCTCGAGCTCCAGAAGGAGGCCGGAGAGGTCTCCGTTTACGACCTCACCCAGGCCCGGGTTGCGTTCGACGGAAGCCGGCTGGGTGCAATCGAAGCGGCCCGGGTTAAAGAAGACGCCATGGCCCGGCTGGCCGCGGCCCTCGGTCTGCCGCGCCGGGCGCTGGCGGATGTGACATTATCCTTCGACTGCTTCCGCCGTCCGGACCCTGGTTTCCCGGCGGGCGAGGTCCGGCGTCACGCCGTGCTCAACCGGTCAGATATCCTGGCCGCACTCTCCGAATACGCGGCCAGCCAGTCCACCCTCCAGCTCGAAATCGCCAAGCAATATCCCGATATCCGTCTCGGGCCCAACTACCAACTCGACCAGACCGACAGCAAGTGGACGATCGGACTGGCGCTCGAGCTTCCCATCCTCAGCCGCAATCGCGGTCCGATCGCCGAGGCCGAGGCCCGGCGCACGGAAAGTGCCGCCCGCTTCCTGGCCCTTCAGTCCCAGGTCATCGGAGAGCTCGACGCCGCCGTCGAGGACTGCCGCTCGGCCCTCCAGAAATCCCAGGCTGCCGACGAACTCCTCTCCAACCTGGCCAGGCAGGAGGCCGCGGCCAGGACCAGGCGCGAGGTCGGGGAGATATCGAAGCTCGAGCTCCTGGGCGTCCAGCTCGAGCTCAACGCGAGCGCGAGGGCCCGGCTGGAAGCCCTGGTCCAGGCCCAGGAAGCGGTCGGGCGGCTGGAGAACGCAGCCCAGAGCCCGCTCGACGTAAGGGATTGGATTTATACGAAAGCAGGGGCGGATTCCGGGCCCGCAAAGGAGCGTAAGGATGACTAAGCGCCAGGTCGTAACCGGGTTGATCATTCTGGCAGTTGCCGCGGCCGCCGCCCTCGTCCTTCTCAAGGGGTTCGGGCGCAAATCCGCCGGTGAGGAAGAGGGAATTGCTACGGACGTCGCCGTCCACGTCGGAAAGGTCGTCCGGGCGACGCTCCACCGCTACGTCACGGCTTACGGCACCGTGGAGCCGGAACCTCCCGGCGATGGAAAGCCGGCAGCCGGGGCTTTTCTCTCGGCTCCCGTGGCCGGCATCCTCGCCGAGATCCGATGCACCGAGGGGCGTCCGGTCGAGCGCGGAGCGGTTCTGTTTCGTCTCGACACCCGGCTGGCTGAGGTGGCTGTGGCCAAGGCGGAAAAGGCGCAGGCCTTCGCCGAGCAGGTTTATGAACGCCAGAAAAAACTCCTCGCCGCCGACGGGACCTCCGAGAAGGCTTTCCAGGAAGCCGAGCTCGCGCTCACGACCGCCCGGAGCGAGCTGGCCGCGGCCCGGACGGAATTGTCCCTCCTTGAAATCAAGGCGCCGCTGGCCGGCACAGTGGTCAGGATCAACGCCCGGCTCGGCCAGTCCGTCGAGCCGAACGCGGTCCTGGCCGAAGTCATCGCCCTCGAGCGTCTGGTCGTGACGGTCCAGGTCCCCAGCCGCGAAGCTGGCCTGCTCAAGCCCGGCCAGCCGGTTGATTTCGGCGCGGGGAGCGCGGCCGCCGGGAAACTGACTGTCGTCGGCAAGGATATCGACCCCAAAACCGATACGGTGCTCGTCCGGGCGGCCATTCCCGCCGGCGCGGGTTTTCAGCCCGGTCAGTTCCTGAGCATCAGGATCACATCCGAGGAGCGCCGCGACGTCCTTGCCGTCCCCGAAGAAAGCGTCGTTGCCGGGCCGGACGGCGGCACCGTCCTGATGGTCGTCGAAGGCGACAAGGCCGTCCCCAAGCCGGTCAAGGCGGGTCTCCGCGACGGCGGCCTGGCCGAGGTCGAAGGTGAGGGTCTCAAAGAGGGCCTGGTCATCGTCACGGCGGACGCCTACAACATCACCGGCGAAACCAAGATCCATATCATCGAAAATAAATAAAGTTGATGAGCAAAGACACAGCCCTCGGCCGGTTCGCGACCCGTCACGCCCTGCCGATCGTTTTCATCAGCATCGTCCTGTGCCTGGCCGGCGTCTACGCGGCCCTGACCCTGCCGTCGTCGGTCTTCCCCCAAACGAATTTTCCCCGCGTCGTCATCCTCATCGACAACGGCGTCATGCCGGCCGACGCGATGATGGCGACCATCACCCGGCCGGTCGAGGAGGGCATGAAGGACATCCCTGGCGTCGTCACGATCCGCTCGGCGACGGGGCGCGGCTCGGCGGAGGTCAACGTCTTCTTCAACTGGAAAGTCGACATGATCCAGTCCGAGCTCTACGTCCTGGGCCGGCTGTCCCAGATCCGGGCCTCGCTGCCGTCGACTGCCGAGGCCGAAGTCTATCGCGTAACCTTCTCAAACTTCCCCATCATCGGTGTCAGCCTGACGAGCCCCCGGCGCGACCTGACCAAGCTCTGGGAGATCGCCCGTTACGAGCTCAAGCCGCGTTTCCTCCAGATTCCCGGCCTCGCCCGGGTGGACCTCGTCGGCGGCCGCACGCCCGAGTTCCACATCGTGGTCGACCCTCTGCGCCTCCAGGCGGCCGGACTGACCCTGATCCAGGTAACCGAAGCTCTGGACAAGAACAACCTGGTAACCTCGACGGGGCTCCACGAGGAAAATCGGATGATGTATCTGGCAGTGGTCGACGGCCGCGTCCACTCCATCAGGGAGATCGAGAACTTCCCGGTTACGGTCGCGGGCAAACATCCGGTCCTCGTCCGCGACTTTGCCCGGGTCGTGCGCGGCCCGGAGCCCGTGTTCAACGTCGTCACCGCCGACGGCCAGGAAGCCGTGCTGATCAATATCTATAGCCAGCCGGACGGGAGTACCCTCGAAATCGCCAAGCGCCTGACGGCGGACCTGAAAATCCTCAGGAGAGAGCTGCCGTCCGACCTGAAACTCGCTTTTTTCTACGATCAATCTCTCCTTGTCAGGGCCTCTGTGCGGAGCGTCTGGGAGGCCATTATTTTTGGCCTTGTCCTGTCAATCCTCATCCTCTACCTTTTCCTCAAGAGCTGGAAGACGACACTTGTCGCGATCCTGGTCATACCGGTCACCGTCCTCGTTACGCTGCTTTCGATAAAGGCCGCGGGCCTTTCTTTCAACCTAATGACATTGGGAGGGATCGCGGCCGCCATCGGCCTTGTCATCGACGACGCGATCGTCGTCGTCGAGGCGATCCATACCAAGCGGAAGTCCGGCCGGGACCGGCTGACAGCCATCCGCGAGGCGATCAGCGAGCTCTTCCGACCGCTCGTCGGATCGACCTTGACTCCTGTCGTCGTTTTCATCCCCCTCGCTTTCCTCGAGGGCGTCACGGGCGTTTTCTTTCGCGCCCTGGCCCTGACCATGGTCGTCGCCCTGCTGACGTCACTCGTCCTGGCCGTGACCCTGACGCCCTCGCTCGCGGCCTGGTTCCTCCGTTCCCAGAAGGACGAGCTTGACGCGCTCCACGAAGAACACGGAGGTCCTCTACTCCAGCGGGTCATCAAGGTTTATGAAACCGGGGTGCGGGCAGCGCTCAAGCGCAGCTGGCTGACGATAGCGGTCTGTGCCGGCGTTATTCTCCTGGCGCTCATACTCTACAAGAGGCTGGAGAGCGAGTTCCTGCCGCCGATGGACGAGGGCGGGTTCGTCATCGATTACCTTACGCCTCCGGGAACGAGCCTGGCCGAAACCCACCGCCAGCTCCAGTACGCGGAGGACATCATCCGCTCCGTGCCCGAGCTCGAAAGCTACTCCCGCCGTACCGGGGCCCAACTGGGCTTGTTCATCACCGAGCCGAACAACGGCGATTTTCTTCTCAAACTCCGGCCGGACCGGAAGCGGTCGACTGAAGAAATCCTTTTTGAACTCCGCCACAAGCTCAACGCCGCCCTGCCCGACGTCATCTGGGAATTTCCGGGAATCCTGGCCGACCTCATCGGCGACTTGATGTACGCACCCCAGCCGGTCGAAGTGAAAATCTTCTCGACAGACACAGCCTATCTGAAAGAAAAGGCGCCCCAGGTCGCCGAGCGGCTGGGCAAGATCCCGGGCGTCGTGGACGTCTTCGACGGCCTGATCTACACGGGGCCAACGATCAGTTTCCGCGTTCGCTATGTCGATGCCGAACGTTTCGGCCTGACCGCGGACGACATCGCCGCCTCGGTCAACACGGCCATGCTGGGGCAGACGGCTTCGACTGTCCTCGAAGGAGACCGGGTGGTCGCGATCCGGGTGAAAGCGGACCCGGCTGGCACCAACCGTCTGGAAAAGCTCCGGAACCTCCTGCTCCGGGCGGCCGACGGGGCACTGGTCAAGCTGGCCCAAGTCGTGGACGTCGTCGAGGAACCGGGTCAGCTCGAACTCCGGCGCGATGATTTCCGCCAGGACGTAGCGGTCACAGCCCGGCTCGAAGGCCGCGACCTGGGGAGCGCCATGGCCGAGATCCGCGACGTTTTGAGTAAGGACAAATCCATTCCGCCGGGAGCCATCGAGTACGGCGGCCTCTACGAGCAGCAGCGGCAATCCTTCCGCAACCTGATGATCGTCCTGCTCATGGCCATCTTCCTCGTCTTCACCGTTCTGCTCCTGGAGTTCGGCTCGTTCTACGAGCCCTTGGCCATCATTTTCGGCGCGGTGCTGGCCATGTTCGGGACGGTCCTCGCGCTGTGGATTACGGGAACGTCCCTTAATGTCGTTTCACTGCTGGGGGCCATCATCGGGGTCGGCATCGTGGCCAAAAACGGGATCCTGATGCTTGATTTCGTCAAAGAACTCCAGGCCCAGGGGTTGGACCTGGCGGAAGCCCTGGTCCGGTCGGGACGGCGGAGGCTTCGCCCCGTCCTGATGACGTCGCTGGCCGCAGCCCTGGGGATGCTGCCTTTGGCCTACGGCATCGGTTCGGGCGCCGACATGCTGAAGCCCCTGGCTATCG
>Ga0315289_10006808_pt1 | contig 16760 bp, 19 predicted proteins | sample YL17G11_40_MG_FD_203452 | JGI IMG/M metagenome (GOLD analysis project Ga0315289, IMG submission 203452) | Sediment microbial communities from Yellowstone Lake, YNP, Wyoming, USA - YL17G11_40 | ecosystem: Environmental > Aquatic > Freshwater > Lake > Sediment | place: USA: Wyoming | collected... | reverse complement strand
TTTTTTTAATAAAATATTTAGGGCATCCGTTTCCTCTTTTAATGCCTGTTGTATCTGTTTCCCACTCATAATTACATTGTTTACATTTTGCTTTTAATTTTTTATTATTTATATTTCTTTCTAAAAAAATTATATTATGTTTTTCAAACATATTTTTAAGTTCATTGTTTGTATATCTTGTTTTTTCTAATGCACACTTTGGGCAATCTTGACCTGCATTAATACTACCTAAACTCTTTTTTCCTTCATATTTACATATATCACATATATAATTCATTGTTTTTTCTTTTCCAAAATATTCTATATTCATCAATGTCATATTTAAATTTTTAAATTTTTCTCTACATTGTTCAATTGTATATTTTAATTTTTTAGAACATTTAGGACATTTTGTTCCTTTAATAACATTACCTAAATTTGTTTTTCTTTCATATCCACATATATCACATTTACATTTAATAGCTTTTTGTAATTGAGTATATGTTTCTAATAATGTTAAATTTTGTTTTTTAAAAAAATTATTTGCTTCTTCTTGTGTATATCTTTTTGATATTCCTATACATTTTGCACAACCACGACCATCTATAACACTTCCTAAACTTTTTTTTCTAATATCATTACATTTATCACATTTATATTTCATTAATGTTCGTACATTTATATATATATCTTCTAAAAGTGTATATCCGTGTTCTTTAAATATTTTTTTTGCTTCATTAAATATATATTTTCTATTTGATGCGCATTGTGGACATCCCTGATTTTGTTTAATTCCACCTAAACTTTTTTCTCCGTGATATTTACATTTAATACATATATATTTATGTTTTTCTTTACTTGGTATATATTCTAATTCATTAAAAATTAAATTATTATTTTTAAACATTTGTTGAACTTCTTTTAAAGTGTGTCCTCTCATTCTACACACCTTGTTCTATTAATTTTTTTCTTCTTTTATAATCTTTTCCATATAATAATAGACTTAATAAAAATAAAATTATTGTTAATATACAAAATCCTAATCCTATATATACAAACAATTTATCTACAAATGTCATTGCCAGTATTAAATTTAATATCGCAAAACAAAAACAATCAAAAGACCATACTAATCCTGATACAATATAGTCAATGTCGTTGTATAATCCTTTGCATAACCATTTTTGTATTTGTTGGAACATTATTTAAACCTCAATATTTGCCTTTTGAAATTCGTTAATTAAATAATTTTCTATATCTTTTTGTTTTATCCAATATGGGACAATTATTAAATTATAGCCTTTTTGTTTGGCTCTTTCTATTTTTAATTTATCGTGTAGTTTAGTCTTTTCAAATACTTCTTGAGTTCTATGAAAATGATTACTAAATTTATAATGTTGTATTCCGTTGTATTCAACAATAAATTTTTTATTATGACATAATATATCACATTCTAAACCATCTAATAATTTTCTATCATGTATTATTATTTGCTCAGTTGGAAATAATTGTTCTATTATTTTACCAGTATATTTTTCACTTTTTAATATTGAACATTTTGGGCAATTATTACCATTATGAACATTCCCTAATGTTATTTTCCAAATATATCCACATTTATTACATTCAGTTTGCATTTTAATTTGATTTCCAAAATATTTTTTTTCTAATAAACTTAAATTATGTGTTTTAAATATTTTTTGTGCTGTTTTAATTGTATGTTTTAATGTTCCTGCACATCTATGACATCTGTTTCCTTTTTTAACATTCCATAATGTTATTTTACCTTTATATTTACATTCATTACAAATATATTTCATTTTTTTATTAGCACTTTTATATTTTTTTTCTAATAATGTCAAATTTGCTTTTAAAAATATTTGTTTAGCTTGTTCAATACTATATTTTAATGTTTTGGCACACGCAGGACAATTATTTTCACTATTAACATTATTTAAATTTATAAACCATATATAATTACATTTACAACATCTTGTTTTCATTTTTATATGTGCATTTATATATTTATTTTCTAAAAGCTCTAAATTATTTTTTTTATATAATTGTTTTGCATATTCAAATGTTAATTTCTTCATTATTTATTTCCACCCATAAACTTAATGATTAAAGCTCCTATAATAATAGCACCTAACATAGCACAAAACATAAAAATAATTTGGGTCATATTTACTTTGCCATACCCTTTTAGCCGGCTCGCAATGACCTTCTCAATTTTGGCCTGTATTGCGTGAGGTATTAATGCAGTCAACATATTTTTAACTGCACCAAAATGAATTGATGTTCTTATTGAACGAATGGTATCGTTCTCATCAATTAAATTATGTGCTACCATATATCTTAATTTTTTAAGTTCTTCATCATCCTTAACAATATATTGCAGGTCATCCATAAGCTTGGCTGCGTGTACATTTATACTCGGTGCAACGGAAGCATCGAAGCACAGAATTAAATTTCTGGTTCGTCTATCAACATATGAAGCACGTTCATTTACTATAAACGCACCAAACTCTTCATCATCAATAATACCGGCTTCACACTTAACTGGTTTCCATTCAACATTACGATTTTCCTGAAAAAACATTGCTATTGGTTTACCACTAATCCATGCTTTAAATTCTACAATAGCATGAGTTTTTTTGGCGAGTATTATCATAAATATCATTAATAAACTAAATAACAATAGAAACGTTAATGCTAATCCTATCCATAAATATATATTTGTCAAAAAACTCATTGCTGCTGCCATTTATATAACCCCACAATATTAATTAAACTAACGTCTGCCGAGCAACCTCTTGAAAAATCCTTGACGATTGTCGCCACCTTCCATTTCATTAATCTGACGATTTTCACTAAATTGGCTCTGAAGTATCACGCGCTCGTTCTTTTGTCCTGTACCAATGAAACCTTTTGCTCTATTTAATTTAGTTTCAAATACATTTCTTAAAATATCAAATTGTAATTCCTGTTCAAAATCATAATCATAATACGGTGTTGTAGTTAATATATCAGTTTTAATAATATCCATATTTAATAATTTAGATGCCATACCTGGTTCATCAAGAAAAGTTAATACATTATCCTTATGAAAAATATACCAAAACTTTTTCATAATATCTTCTGGAACTTCTTGATTATTTAATAAACTATCAGCCATTCCACCACTATAATTCATTGGAGTATCTGGTATACGAACATTATTATATTGTGACATCATAAAAGGGTCTTGCATTATATCCTTACTGCGTGGAACCTGCATTTGCATTTGTTGATTACCAGAAAATTGTTGTATCAATTGTTGCTGTTGGTCTCTTACAGAAGCTTTAACATTAACAGGAAGAACATTTTGACCCTGTTGTTTAATAAATTCTTCATATGAAATATCTGGTGTGTTGCTCATTTTTATATCCTGCAAGTTCCTGTTTGATTATAATATATCCAATCTGTACTATTACATCTACAAGCTAAATGGGTTGAATTTTCCATATATGTTCGTCCTTCGGTTGTAATATTACAATTAAATGGTGCTACATCATAATAATACACCATAATACCACCATTGGGTGGAAATCTCGCATCAGAAGGCATTTTTGTACAACCAAATAGAGTTATACATAATAATATCAATACAAAAATACCCACAATAACTTTCATAAACTATTCCTCTAAAAAAATTAAAATCCGTCTTTCTTTTTCTTAAAGACATCTAATTGAATGCCATATTTTTCAAATAAATCAAATAATCCTAATAATAATGCAAGTGCTGAAAATAACATATTAATTCCAATTAAATAAGGAAATTGATAAGAAACAAGAGTTGGAGCGTATGCTTGTATTGTTGTATTAAATGTATACATAGAATATTCTACATTATAACTTGTAAACATCATCACACCAGATAATACTAATGCGAGTGCCCATAGAATTTCATGCTTTGTAAAAAAAGCAGTCATAAAAACTCCAATCATAATAATCTCAAAAAATATAAACAATTCAATTAGCATTTTTTCAGTCCTCTATCTTATTTACAAATTCTTTCTTATTTAATATATAGTATCACTTATTTATATATGTTTTGGTTTATTAATTTTTAAGCCCTTCAAGTACAGTTTTTAATTTATTGAGTTTTTTAATTCCTAAACTAATAATTCTACATAAATCATCATCTGTTAATTGATAATCAAAACAATAAAATCCTAAATCATTAGAAAAAGATATTGTTATATTTCCACTTTCGGTAATATCAAACTCTTCACAACTATCTACTAATTTATTATCAAATAACAAATTAGTTTTATTATCCTCTGCCAAAGCATCTTCTTTTGCTTGTTCTTTATGTTCTTTTAGAAATTCTTCATTTATACTTATATATCCCATATTATCTCTCCGTCCAATTTTGCATCAGTTTACACCGAATATATTAGACAAAATAATATATAATATCACTTATTTATATATCTTTTGGTTTCAACTTTACCAAAATATCTTCCATTGTAAAATTCCCCAAAACATAATAATAGCAAAAATTATACTATATATTAATTGATACCATTCAAATATTTTCTTTTCTTCAACTGGTCTCCAAATCATAAAAAACATAAAAAATATAACATAATATCTAACATCAATTAACCAAGACATCATTAAATATAATCCTGTACAAATAAAAAATAAAATCTGTTCTTTTTTCCAATCATAAGTCAATAAAAATAAAATGCTAATACAAATTACAATAAAAAAGAATAATTCATTTATCCAATTGTATGTTGCCCAAACTAATATCTTATTTTTTAAAAATACTGTATTTTGATTATATATATGGTCATTTACAAAAGTTCCTAATCCTAATAAAATAATACCAACATATAATATCAACATTTTAGAATTTTTAAAAATCATTTTGATACCTTTTTCCAATCTACAAAATACTATTGGAAAAAATAATATTGGTATCATAAATAACATAAACCAAATATTTCCAAAATGTACTGCAATTGGATGACTTGTTTTATCACCCAATACTAAACTACCATTCATTACTAATGTAAATAATCCAAAACCAATAATACCTAAAACAAAAAATTTAATTTTCCACAAAAATTGTTTATTAAAAACTAAAAAAATATTTTTAAAATTTAATTTTTCAATTTTAAAAAATTTAAAAAATATCAATCCAATAAAAAATATAAACCAAACAATATTATTCTGTCTAACTAATACTGATAATATTGCGCATATTCCTGATATATTATATTTCTCCTTAGTTAAAAAATAATAAGATAATAATATTATAAAACACGAAAATAAATCAGTATATACCAGAAACCAAAATATGAATAATATTGGAAAAAAGAAAATTTGTAAAATCTTAATTTCTTTATCTTTATCAATAATATTATACAATAATGGTATCAATAATAACAATAATAATATCATAGAAATAAATCTTACAATTTGTATACTAAATATCTTAAAAAATCCTACAAACTCAGCAACAAAAAAATGATATCCTGGTATCACTGTTAAATATGGTACTATTGTATAATCCTTTTCAACAAAATTTCTTATTTGTGTTGTATGTGGTAATTCATCACTATAATAATCTTGATTTTTTATACATAAAAAACCTAAAATACTAACTATAAAAATAATTACAAACACATATAAAAATGTAAATTTTGATTTATCCATGTATTAACCTTATTTTTATTAAATGACAAAACATCTGAATACCATCTCTTATAGGACGAATATGTGTGAATTTATCATCATACCAAGTAACACCAACTTCTAATATACTATACTTATATTTTTTATATAAATATAATATTTCAACATCAAACGCCCAACGTTCAATTTTCATTTCATTAAATATTTTAAGTGCGTTTTCTCTTCTAAATAATTTAAAACCACATTGAGTATCTTTAATCTTTAATCCTAATAATAAATAATAAAGTTGTCTAAAACACCAACCTATAAATTTTCTACCGATGTGTTGACTTACTATAACAGATGAACTATCAATTTCTCTACTACCAATAACAATATCATTATTTTGAATAAAAGGATATAATTTTTCTATTTGCTCAATTGGTGTTGAATTATCAGCATCTGTAAATAAAATATAATTGTATTCTGATGTTTCTATTCCTTTTTTAACCGCAGCACCTTTACCACAATTTCCATAAAAAGTTAATACTTTTATTTTATCATTTCTATATTTATCTAAAAGAATTCCGGTATTATCAGTACTACCATCATTAACTAAAATAATTTCATATTTACTAATATTATGTTCACAATAATCTTTTATTATTTTTAACGTTTTTTCAATACGTTTTTCTTCGTTATAACAAGGGATTACGATACTTAATTGTTCCATCATTTTTCTTAACACCTATATTTTTTTGTTGTTGTTCTATTGTGCTAATAATTTCATTAACATCAGTTCCACAAAATTGTTTTTCTTCAATATTAGTAATAAGTTCGTCTGGTTCAATAAAATTAAATTTACTTTTAATTAACATAACTAATTGATTACGCTGTATCATAATTTCTTTATTATTTTTCTCATCTGACCAAATATCAAATAATCCTTTTTTTTGACTACGATTTGCATCTCCATTATACATTGCAATACGTTGTGCTAAATTAATTATAAGCGGATTGGTCATTATTTTCATCTCTATTTGAATATAATAAATTTCCTATTATTTCAAGAATTTTATTTTCTTTCATTGCTGGATTATATTGAAATAATAATAACCATCTATGTCTAAATTTTTTATTAATATCTCTTCTCATTTGTTCGTCACTAAATATTCTTGGTTTATCTGGATGTGCTAAATTCCAATTTTTTAATAATTCCATATAATGCTTTTCATATTGACGAATTTCTAATAATAAAGTATCAACTTTATTTTTATATAAATCATATTTTTTAAGTTCCATTATTTCACCTTAAATGTATATATTTTATCCATTATAAAATTGTATACAAACACTATAAAAGTACTTATAACACGAGATATTGTCCCCTGTATATGTAAAGTACTTACAAACAAATACATTAAAACAGCCCCTATTACAAACGTTCCAATATTAACTAAACAATATCTCCAAAATAACCAATTATCTTTCTGTTTATATACAAAAGTAAACTCTTTATTGAGAAAAAATTTAGTAAAAAACCCAGTTCCAAACGAAATAATATAACTTATAATATATAATATTCCAAAATAAGTATTTAATATATAAAATATCAACCAATCTAATAATGTAGATATTACAGATACTCCAAAATACTTGCCCATTAACTTAAACATACTTTATATTAAATATTACTTATTTATATATGTTTTGAATTAAGTATATACATTATTATAAAAATTATCTAAATCTTGTTGATTATTTATTATAAAAATATTAAAAATATCTGGTATTTTATGATGATATGTTTTCCAATCATTATTATATATTATTTTGATTGGAAACATATTTAATTTTATCATATTTAAAAATTTTTTATAATCTATAATTTTTTGTTTATATCTATGATATGGTTCAAAAAATTCATAATATTCATTATTATAATATCCGTCTATAAAAAATGGACTTTCAAAATTTGGTAACCAAATAACTTTATGTCTTTCAATCTGACAATTATTAATTTTATCAAAATTATCAAAATATATTTTTTCTTGTATACCTTCTCCCCACCATCCTCTATTATCTAAACTTTTATACATTTTTTTGACTGTTTTTTTATCGTATAATTCTGACCATGTTTTACCTAATAAACGGTCTCTTTGTTTTTGTTTAAATTTATCACTTGTTTCTTTTCCCCAAGTAATTTCTGTAGGTCTACTCTTATATACACTTTGTTTTAATTTAACATTTATTGTTTTTTCTTTTCCTAATCGTTGTATATTTGTTTTATCTTTATTTATATGATTATGTTGACCAAAACCTTCTGGTTTTTTCTTACCTTTTAAAGTATTACTGATTTTTTCATTAATTTTTGAAAAATTTTCTAAACTACCATATAAAATATTTTTAGGAATATTCATATGATGTTTATTAATATAATCTGGCCAACCTTTATATCTAAATTCTTGCCTATATAATATTTGTTTATTACAACCACATTTACAATATTTAATATCGTTTGGCATTGCCATAATTTTTCCTTTTGCTCGTATTAAATGTCCTTTTATATATTCAGGCCAACCCTTATTTTTATAATCATTTATCCAATTAATTTGTTTATTACAACCACATTTACATATATGTATTTCTAATTTTAGTTTTTCAATACGTTTTTTATTTTGTATTATATATTCTTGTGTTTTTATTTTATTAAAATGATAATTTTTATATTTGGGCCATCCATTATAAATATATTTAGATTTCCAACTTAATTGTTCATTACATCCACATTGACAGAAAATGGTTTCGTTACAATTAGCTTTTACTATAAATTTATGTCTATTTTGATGACCTGGTAAAAATCTAGATTTTTTATGTTCTGTAAGAATTATACTTTTACAACCACATTCACAATATTTTGCATAACCCATATATAATGTTTAAAGATTACTTATTTATATAGTTTTTGAATCAGCTTTAATTAGAAAAATAATTGTTAAAAAAGAAAATAACTCATAAATTTTATATTATGAGTTTATATTTTGGCCTATTTAAAAATATTTATCAGTCCAAACGCCGCAAGCACAATGATACCTACTGCCACTAATCCAAATCCTGCAAACACAGTTGTTTGAGTTGAATTCATACCAGTTAATACTGATGCGTCTGCTACTGTTGCTGTTAAATTTGTTGTACACGAACCAACTATTGGACCACCATAACAAGGGTTTGTTACCATTGGCACTGGTAACGCATTTCTTACCTGTGCTATTACTAAATAACCTACCATTAGTACGATACCAATTCCTATTGCTCCTATTGCTATTTCCATAAACATTGGACATCACCTTCTTGATTATAAATATGATAATAAAAAATAAAAAAAATACTTGTAACAAAAGTTACAAGTGCACATCTAGCCTTATTTAAAAATATTTATCAAACCAAATGCTGCTAGCACGATGATACCTACTGCAATTAATCCAAATCCTGCAAACACAGTTGTTTGAGTTGAATTCATTCCTGCGATAGTTTCATTGCTTAAACCAGTTGTTGGCAAAGCTGCTCTTACTTGTGCTACTACTAGATATCCTACCATTAGTACGATACCAATTCCTATTGCTCCTATTGCTATTTCCATAAACATTGGACATCGACCTCCTTGTCGTTTTTTTAACTATTTAAGAAGTGTTATCTTCTTATTATATTAAATATGACCTAGTCATTTATATATATATTTGTTTTGAATTTCTTCATCTAAATACTGAAATTAATCCAAAAGCTGCTAATACAATAACACCAACTGCAACTAATCCAAACCCTGCAAATATTACAGTCTGTGCAGAATTAATTCCTGCTATTGTTTCATTAGATAAAGTATTTGGTGATAATAATGCTACTCTTACTTGTGCTATGATTAAATATCCAACCATTAAAACTACTGCAATTCCAATCGCTCCTATTGCTATTTCTAAAAACATTTGACATCATTCCTCCGTTATATAATATTATAAATATAATTTTATGTTTATATATATACTTGTTTTGATTATTTCAAATATATATCGTAATTAATTGGGCCAATTCGTTTAACAATAAAATAATCTCCAATTTTTTGTCCTTCAAGAACTTTATAATCCTTATTAATAGTTTTAAGAATTTTATCTATCTGAATATCTTTAATTCCTCTAAGGAGAACTTCGTTTGAAAAATGTAACATAATTAATTTTTCATAAATTTCCCTACTTTCAGTTTGAATTATTTTCTTTTTATTTATCATTCATATTCACTTTATTTCCAAATCAAGAAAAATAATATTCCTGCTAATTCCATTATTAATACTGAAAATATAATCCATGCACTTGCAGGTGTTACTATTGCAGTTGCACCTAAATATAACCCACAAAATAATATTCCAGTAATCCAACATAAAGTTAAATTTTGAGTTTTCATATATAACATTAATTGATATACAAGAAATAAGATTGCAATCATCCAACCCATAAGAGCAGTATCATACATAACAAACGCTGCACCTATTAAATTACCAGCATATAATTCTGCCCATCCTGTTGCATTTACCATTATATATCATATCCTCATTCTATCGTATATCTTTACCTGTCCATAACATAAAAAATGCTAGTGCATATCCACAGCTTAACATAATATAAAGGAGCCCTGTGGCTTGTATACCACCAAATCCGAATAATGTATCGTGTAATAAAGTATCAGTAACCATAACTCCATTAACTTCGGTTGTACTTATTAACATATTACCAATCATTGCGTGTAAAAAATCTATACTTGCATATAAATAACCACCAATGGCACCCATAAATCTAAATATAAATCCTATATGTACCATATCAAGTACTCTGAACATTGTTTTACTTGCATCTTGTAATACACTAGAAGGATTAATAGTTCCATCTATTTGTGTTTGAAATTGACTTGCCATTCCTGCATCATATTTTGGTAAATTTTGATTATAGCCTAAAGTTTCAACTTGTGGAAATGCTGCCATCATAATACCAATTGCTAAATTCAAAAAGATACCAAAAAATAAAAGTTTTACAATACTGTTCATGGTTTTCTTTCACCTTCTTTTAATATTGATAATATTGAAACCAATATTCCTAATCCTATCAATGGCCATGCTACTGTAAACCATCCAAATGCTACAAAAAACGCTGCAAATCCTAATATTGCAATACTTCCAATATTTGCAGTTCTTATTGTTGTAAATATTGCGATTACTGAAATTAATATTGTAAAGAACCAATTTAGGAACCCAGGTGATGTATTTAATAAATCTTGTATTCCGGCTGGTATATTTCTTAATACATGATTAACTTGACTTAAAAAATCAATAATACCTGGATTATCGTGGTCAATAATAAATTCAGTATATATATTTCTATTTGCATATCCTGTCATATTTTGCTGCCATTGTATATTCATTGTATCGTTATTTATATTATCAACATAAAAAGAATATAATAACGTTTGATTTACACCATCTGCCCAAATATTTAATGTAACACTATTACTCATATTTGTTGTATCATGATATGCGGCAAATAACATACTTTCATTTGTTGTAGTATTTGTTGTCATTATTGACCAAGTTTGTACACTTGATAGTTGATTAATTAATCTAGGGTCAATTGATATATCATATAATCTTATAGTTTTAGTACCTGGTACAGTTGCGGTATATGCACCTAATACTTTTGTTGGTGCATTTGCACTATACAAAGTTAATTGATATTCAATATTTCTTATTAAATATGCATCCATTTTACCTTCTGCATCTATATAATTAGATGTTATTATATATGAAGTATTTCCAATAGTTCTTCTTACATATAAAGATGAATTAATATATTGATTTAATAAATCGTCAATATAAAAGTTCCACATATCTGCTTGTGTTGTTATTGCATTAATTAAAAATACTCTTAAATTTAATGCATTATCTGGTTGTATAATTAAAAATCTAGTATAACTTAATGTTCCATAATTTAAGATAAATTGAAATTTTCTGTATTTACAAGTTATTGGCAATAATAGACTTGTTGAATTTATTAATGTGAATGTTGTACTATCAGGACAATCAAGTACAAAATAAATACTATCTGCACTACTTACATTAAATAAATCAAATGTTCTTTCATCATATAAAGTCATATTTGCAAGGAATGACATATCTAAAATCAATGTTTTATTTTGTTTATATGTTATACTATCAACACCAGTATATGTATAATATGCTGGAGCAATTGCAGTATAATTGAATGTTGACGCGTTCATATAAAAAGATATTGTTATTGAATTATTTGTATTTTTTGTAACTATATAACTCGTATTTAAATTTAATATACTAACATTAAAATTATTAATATAAGCCTCAGTAACAATATTTTTTATTCTTACATTTAATTGTGCTTGTGATGTTGCATAAACAATATTTTGTGAATTATTTTCAATATTAATCAAAATATTATTAGTAAAATATTGTGGATGATTAAATATATATCTATAAGTACCATTAGTGAAATTTTCTGCAATTTCTGAATTTCCTGTTATATTAAATGTTTGATTGAAAGGCGGATATGCACTTACCGTTATAATTTGTAAAGTATAATTACTTATAGTAGTATTATCATATAAATTTAATGATGAAATATTAATCTGTCCGCCAATATAAAAATCATAACTTTCATTATATATATTAATACCACCAATTGATGAAAATTTAATAGTTTCAATACCATAATCATTAATTTTTTCTTCTTCTATAGTTCTTTCTTCTCCTACAATACCAAATAATCCTTTCTTCTCTAATTTAATTTCTTTATCAACTGGCATAACTGGTTCTATAATAACATTATAAGTATATTCATCTACTTGTTCAACTGTATATATTTTATCAGTACCTTCCGTATTAAAATCAATCCAATTACCATTACGCGTTTCCTCGTTCCAACTTACAAAATGTGCTTTATATTTACTATTTTCTCTATAATATAATTTGTTAGTTGAATGTACTGTATATGAACGTGTTAATTGTTTTTCATCATAAACAAATTCAAACGTTTTTCTATCAATTAATTTTTTTGTACTAATACTTTTAACATCTTCATCATTAGAAACAATATCTACTATATTATTACCGGTATCAAATGATACAGAATTATCGGTTTTAATTTCTTCATAATTATCAATTTTCCGTGCTGTGTGGTCGTCACTGTCTGAAAAATATATTTTACATCTTTGCATTGGATATTGTCCTAAATTAATACTTGTATTATATGAATTTAATGTCATTGTAGTAATATTTAAATCCTGCCAGAAGAAAATAGTACCGTTAATATCACAACTTACATTAACTTCTGCTTGAAATAAATTATAATCTGCAAATGTTACATTATAAGTTAAATTGTATTTGAATGAATTTATTATTGTTATATTATTAGTACCGAAATTATTACCACTACCAAATACAATAATAGGATTAGTAATATCTTTTACAGTAAATACAGAAATTTGACTTTCATTATAATTACCACTATTATCATAACATCCATATTTCCAATATACTTTATCTGTATCATAAGTTGGTATTATATAATTTGCACTTAAATTAGCTTCATAAAAAGTATCAACCGTTAAATTAACAACTGGTAAAAATAATCCAGTATCGTTAATAAATAAACTACAATTTTTAATTTCATATAAATTAAATGCAGTAATATTTAATATTATAGTATCCCCAATCTGTGGGAAGAAAATACCTTCGTTTGTTACATTATTAGAATATGTTGTACCTAATGTATTATAATTATATATTCTATTATCACTATATAATGGAGTAGGATTACCATTTGCAATACAACTTACGTTATAATAATATGTACCATCACTTGTCATATTAGTTTTACCAAATGTGTAATTAATACCACTTGTTGTAAATGGTGGTCCTCTATTCATTTGTATAATATTATTATTTATTGTCAAATTACAATGTATACCTTCATCTTTATCGATTACATTAAAAGTAAGATTCATGTTTTCTTTACTATATGTATTATTATTTGGAGATATAATAGTTAAATTTTCTAATGGATATACATTTCTTACCGTTGAATTTTGTTTTATAGTATTATATCCTGTTAATACAACTTCACATTTCCAATTTGTATAATTATTAAATCCTGATACTGAACCATTACCAATATTAGTTTGATATATTTGATTGAAATTTACATTCGTGTATGTATAATCATAAGTATTAATATTAGTAAATACACTATCATCGTTTGCTTTATACCATGTTATATTAACTGTTAAATTAAGGTTAGTTTCTTCTGTTGATACATTAAAAATACAATCAATCTGTTCATCCGTTCTTGGATATTGTGGTGTTATATTAATATAATTAATAGTCATAGGTAAATATGCAATTGTTAATACGGACGAATTTTGTTTTTGTACAGAAGAACCATTATAAGTAGTTAATTCACATATCATATTATCTAAACTATTAAACATACCTGATATTGTTGAACTGTTTTCTAATATCATAACATTATTTTTATACCAGCTTGTATTATATAAACTTGTATATTGTGTGCTTATATTACATAATAACGTATCATTAGCATATGCAACATCTGGTTTTATATTAACATAATCTATCATGTTTAATATTGTAACATTATTACTATACATAACACTCCAACTATCATTTTGGAATGGATATGATGTTACTTTACACATATAAGAATAATTACTATTTATATATTCAATAGATAATAATGATTGATTATTATTACCATTTTTAATTTCTGAATATTGTGTTATATTTGTCGTATTATCATACCATTGCACTGTTACATTATTAATATGTTCACCACTATAATTACATATTAACGGATTATTAACAAATTCTTGCTCTAAATTAACAGTATTAATTTTACTACCTAATATGGTTGTTGAAACGTTTTCTGATATATTCATACCACCAGCAAACGTTTGAACTTTACAAGATATGTTATCGTGTGATGTATAATATGTATTTGATACGTTTTTTCCACTATTATCAGAGATTGACCAATTCATTGCATATTCATAAATTTTATTTTGTCCCATAAAAGGGAACCAGGGATATAATACTATCCAACCACCACCATTATAACATTGTATATATGAACCACTACCACAAGAACCAGATGATGTTATTATTTCTAACATTATCACATTGTTGTTATAATCCCAACAGGTTTGTGGTATAAAATAAGAATCATTTACCACAACATTAAACAAATTTAAATATGAAATAATAAATGTACTATTATTATTTGCCTTTATTGGTTTAGTAAAATTAGCATAATGATATAACTCGCATTGTGTACATAACGGACCAGATGCGCCACTCGCTTCCATGTATGTTGACCAATCACCATCATAAATATTAGATATTGATGAAACATTTCCAGCTAAACAATTTGTATTATTTGTATCATAAAATTCTCTATTATAAATTAAACCACAAGTACCATCATTACCATTCTGATTACTTATATTAATATTTTTTTGATAGCAACCATAATTAAAAAAAGTTAAAGCAACATTATTTTTATACCAACTATAATTATAATTATTACTCCAATTAACATCAGCACTACAAGTTAAATTATTAGTATCCCAATATGCAGGCGTTGGTACTAATGTTAAATTCTCAATCGTAGGACCTTGTAATCCACTAACTTGATTACTTGTCATAATAGACCAACTATCGTTTTGGTATGGATGAGAATATACAGTACAATTATATATAGAACTATTATCATAATATTGCGCTTCTAATATTTGTGATACGCTTACTGCATTATTATTTTTATACCATTGATATGTTACAAAATTAATATTTTCTCCGGTATAATTGCATATTAAACTATTATTATATACATAACCAATATTATCAATATATGAAGTTTTTGCCAATCCACCATTATAATCCTGTGTACCTGTTCCATAACATTTAATATTTTTATTTGCTAATAAATAACATACTTTATCTTGATTTGTTCCGTGTGAAACCGCTATTGCATCTCTACCAGTATAATTAGTAGAGATTCCGTTTGGATTGCCACCATAACAAACAGAATTTCCGTTTGATAATAAATAACAAGTGTTTGATATTCCTGAAATATCTATTGCATTACCACCAGTATAATTTGTCGCTCTACCATCTCCGTTATATCCATTACAAGAAGAATTTCCATTATTTAATAAATAACAAGTTGCACTATTACCACTTGTCATATAAACTGCATTGCCACCATTATATGCTTCTGCTTCACCAAACGTGTTTGTTCCGTGGCATACAGAATTTCCTAATGATGTTAAATAACATGAAGTTTGCATACCACAAGATGCTTGAACTGCATCCCCACCATTATAATTAAATATTTGTCCTTGTGCATTATCACCATAACATACAGTATTACCATTATTTAATAAATAACACGCATAATTTGTTCCTGCACATACACCAATAGCATCTCCATTAGTATAATTAATAGACTGTCCATAAGTATTTGAACCATAACAAGTTGAATTACCAGTAGATAAAAGATAACAATCAAACGAACTACCAGAAGCAATAGATATAGTATTTACATTATTAATTATTCCACCAATTCCTATTCCATAACAAGTAGAACTACCATTTTGATATAAATAACAAACGTGCTGTGCCGTTGAAGATAATGTATTTCTATTTCTTAATGTATTTAAATCATAATTAAATCTACCACCATATAAATTATTCCAAGTAACATTATCCCATAATGATGAAAATGTATTATATACACTTGTTAAATGTGAACCTAATATTGTAATATTAATATCTTTTTCATCATAAATAAAACCACTATATGCTTTAATTTTACATTGTATAGTATCTCCTGTTTGATAATATGAATTGTTTAGTGTTTGATTATTTAATGGTACGCCTATTGACCAATTCATTGCTTCCTCATAAAAATTATCTCCCCAACTTCTTTCTAGGGCTCCACTAAAAAAAGTAAAATATGGACTTG
>Ga0315289_10006807_pt1 | contig 16763 bp, 17 predicted proteins | sample YL17G11_40_MG_FD_203452 | JGI IMG/M metagenome (GOLD analysis project Ga0315289, IMG submission 203452) | Sediment microbial communities from Yellowstone Lake, YNP, Wyoming, USA - YL17G11_40 | ecosystem: Environmental > Aquatic > Freshwater > Lake > Sediment | place: USA: Wyoming | collected... | reverse complement strand
GCTCTATATTAAAGCCCTGTGTAAGTGAGTTCCCCAATAATACAACATATTTTTTATTCGGTTCCAATTTCTTATTTTCTTCATTAAATTGTTCAATTTTCTCAGTATAAGACTTCTTATTTTTCTCAAGAATGGCTTTTAAATCAGGTTTCTGAGCCTGTATGCTTGAAACTAAGAATGCTAAAAATAAAATGTTTAGTAATATTCTCAAAGTATTCATTCTTTACTCCTTGGAAACAATTGGAACAAAGTGTTTAAAAAACAAAATTACATTTGTTATATTTCGAATATATATTCTTAACTATCTTATTGTCAACAAAAATGGAATTACTTTTTAATTCCCAATTTTCTTGGATATATTGAATTTATCGCAATTTATATGAAAATTTATTCTTGTGATAATATCTTTATTTCTCTTATGGCATAAGATGAAATGCCTGGAGTTCCTTTTTTAAGAAGGAGTTTTAAATAATGCAATTCTTTATTTCCAAAAGGAATCATAGTTTTGTTTTCGGTTTCTTTATTCTCATAAATTGATTGCCAATTTTTATTATCTACGGAGAAAAGGACTTCAAATTTTTCACAAGATTTTCCCCATTCAATTTGAATAGAATTTACAGGATATGACTTTTTTAAATCTATCATTATCCACTGCTGGTCAGTGCCATTGTTTGAGACCCAGGCAGGTGATGCCCATCGGGTATATTCATCTTCGTCAATCATACTCTTAGGAGAGAGCAGAGGATTCGTTTGATTATAACCGGATGCTGTTATCTCAGATAGTTTTGCAAGATTGATTTCTTCTGACTTTGAATCTTTATTTTTTACCTCAAATAAGGTGATTGAATAAGGCTTTAAGTCATATTTAAGTTTATCATCTTGAATTGATGTATCCTGTAACTGAACATATTTTTCACCCTCTGATAATCTAAAAACCTTCACTTTATTTTTGGTTGGGAAATTATCTATTTTTGTATCAAGATTAATAATTTTTTCTGGAGATTTGTTTATGGCAACAATGACTAATTTATCATTGTTATTTAAGGAGGCATAAATAGTCACATCATCAGTCTCGGAGTTATTAATCTGTAAAAGTTTGCCAAGAAATTTTTCACTGAACATTTTTAAGACATAATAGGTATAATAAGGTGTATTGGTTCCATCAGATGAGAGAATCCCGTAATCTCCATCTCTTGGCGGGTAGGCATTATGCAATGCCCAGAAACAAGCCATATCAGTCTTTGTCTCTGCATAAGTTCCAAGCATCAATCCTGTGTATAAGGCGTTCGCAAGTGATTTTGTAATCGGTCCGGGATAATAATCGACCGAGTTATATCCCACACAACAGTATTCGATATTGTTATATTTTTCAGGCATTTTCTCTTTAACAATTTCTTTGAATTGATTAAACCAATCTATGTAAATATGATGAGACTTAAGTAGTTTTTCTTCAACTTCATCCTTACCTGATTGGAGTGGATAAAATGTAAAGGTAATTACATCGACAGAATCTTTAATTTTTTCTAAGGCTTTTTTATCCCATTCAAAAAGATAGGGGGCGATGGCAAGATTGGCTGCCACTTTAATTGATTTATCCTTTAATTTCATTGTAGAGACAAATTTATTAAACTTATCACCATAATTTTCACCTGTTGTATGACAGACAGACCATTTCCCCCAGACTTCGTCTCCTACTTCCCATAATTTTATATTATAACCTTTTTGGTTGTTACAGTAATCAACCCATTCAGCTGCCAGTTCAGGTGATGCGCTAAAATTTATTGTGATAAATCCAACTGTACCTGTTGCGAGCAGAAATTCGTTATACTCATCTGTATCCATATCTGATGCCAGATTATCCTTTGAGTTCCAGACGTAAGAATCGGCATCATTTCCACCAGGATATTTCAGAAGTGTGATTCCAGCATCTTTGATTTTTTTGATTGCATCTCTATCACAGGTCAGGAGCATATCTTTTTTGGGATAGGGGAATAATGATTCATCCCAACGAGCAGTATGCAGACCATAAATCAAAGGATTAATGTCAAAAGAAGTTTTTTGAGCATCAATATTACAAATAAAATTATTATCCGGATAAATAGAAAAAGATAGAAATGTGGAGACTACTGAAAAGAAAATAAATAATTTTGATAATTTGAAGAACATAAAAACCTCCTATTTACTATTTTTTAGTTTATTCAAACATTGAATTAATTACTAATGGGAAAATTGAAAGTCAATACTTTTTATAAAATAATTAAGATATTTATCAATGGAATTAAAAAAAGTAATACGAGGGGAATATCATTGGTTAATGATTCTTATTGATAGGTAGTATAGAATAGTAGCGGCGGAGGGACTCGAACCCCCGACACTGCGGATATGAGCCGCATGCTCTAACCACCTGAGCTACGCCGCCGTAAAGAAAGATTAGAATGAAAAATGATAATAATAACAAAATAAGAACCACGAATTACGTGAATTATCACGAATTTTTTTAAAGAATTCATTAGTGTTAATTAGCGAGATTCGCGGTTTGTTTTATATTTTTTTGCTTCTGGTTTTATTATAAAAAGTGGTTGCGGGGGACCGATTTGAACGGCCGACCTTTGGGTTATGAGCCCAACGAGCTACCGGGCTGCTCCACCCCGCGACATTTTTTATTTATAAGAGATTATTAGCTTAATTCAAATGTGCTTATGCTTGTCAAGTCTTTTTTGGAATTTTGAAAAATACTTCCAAGTAAACATATTATTTAACCACAGAGGACACAGAGATAAAATAAATGAAATTTAAAATGTAAAACTGACAACTGACAATTTAAAAACATACGAAACCGCAAAGAACGCAAAGTAGTTGCAAAGACCCGCAGAGAGATATTATTTTAAAATTAATAATTATTCCCTTTGCGTTCATTGCGTCATCTTGGCGAACTTTGCGGTTACATTTTTAACTAATTATCAATTTTCGATTGTCAGTTGTCGGTTTCTAATTTTAAATTATCTTCGTGTCTTTCGTGTCCTTCGTGTTTATTATTTTTTAAATGTATTCTTTCAATGTTTTTCTGGCTATTCGAGCAAATCGTTTTGCTATTTGGTCTGACTTAAAATACTGTTTCCCCTTTAGATATGTTTCAACTTTATTCCCAAGGGGAGCTATCCATTTCTCAGGTAATTTTTTTGCTCCTAATATTGCTCCTATAATTGAACCAGCGGTTGCGCCTGTGCAATCTGTATCTAATCCCCCCATAACTGTTAGTGTAATTGTTTTTTCAAAATCTTTTTCTCCATAATATAATCCTGCTACGGTCAAGGCTGCATTGTTTAATGTATGAACGATGCTCATTCCTTCAAATTTTTTCAGTATTCGTTCTGTGGTCTTATCCCAATTCTGATCTTTCTCGCACCAACGCAGAGTTTGTTTTATAGTTTCTGCTAAACAGCATTTTTGAGGTATTTCAGTTAATCCGATTTTAACTGCATCAATCAGGTCTTTAACAACAAAAGCGGCTGAAATTGTGGCACTGAAAAACATTGCTCCGTGAATTCCTGTGCCTCTATGGCTTATATATGCGTCTCTGTGAGCAAATTCAGAGGCTTTCTCAGGCAGTCCAGGAGCGGAATATCCCCAGGGATCACTCCGAATATCCGCTCCTATCCAATCACAGTAAGGATTATTTACTTCCCCAGATTTGCTTGCAGAAATTCCCTTTTTGAGATTTGAGAGTGCGATATCTTCAGCTGTGCAAGCTATGGGTAAATATTTGCAAAATCAATTATAAGTTTTAATTGGCTTAATAGAAGTGTCACATACTTCAATAAAATCAGAAGCGTCCCCAAGGGGATTTGAACCCCTGTTACCGCTGTTATAAATTGAAGATTAGAAAAAAGTGTATTTATAGGTCGGGAAACTTTTTTAACCTTTGCTTTTCGCTTGACTTCAGAACACAATGAGTCGATATTAGCTTATGGAATTAATGCAAAGTAATAGTTCAAATTTTTTTATGATTAAGTAGAGTATAGCATTATGTCAAAAAAATTAAAAGTTAAATTAACTTTTACCTTACCATATAAAATAACAAAACGGAAGAAATGGATTTTAGCTTCCTGTCCAATTCTGGACGTTTATTCTCAGGGCGAAAATGAAAGTGATGCGAAGAAAAATTTGGGAGAAGCCTTATCTTTATTTTTTATTTCTTGCATTGAACGAGGAACAATAAATGATGTTATGAAAGAATGTGGTTTTGTTCCTGTTCCACCATCTTCAATTAAAAAACCTTTCGAGAAAGATAAAAACTTTATTGATGTATCTATTCCATTCAAGGTATTGAATCAATGTCAACCTCGTGCCGCCGGATAATCCCCGTTCATTGGAGAGTTCTTGAATGTATTTTTTTAAAGACAGGATTTGTTTTTGAGAGGCAGAGGGGGAGTCATCGAGTATATGTGAAAAAGGGGATTAACCGTCCAGTCATTATTCCGGAACGTCCGCAAATAGATGTCTCCATAATTCACTCCAATCTTAAAACGGCAGGATTAACTCGTGAACAATATTTTAAACTTTTAGATGAATGCAAATAATTTTCTTCTTTAGTTTTTCCCACCTCAACACAAGATATGTCCCGGTTCTTAAAAAGGGAAAATCATTTATATTAGCTATTTTTATGAAGATTCGGTGGCAAATATGGTGGCAAAAAGTGATGAGACAGATGAGGCGATTTTATAAGTCCAATAGAATCAGAAGCGTCCCCAAGGGGATTTGAACCCCTGTTACCGCCGTGAAAGTCCAACCCTAAAACCCTAAAACCGCATAAATAAAGGCTTTGAAGGGTGTCTAACTATACGAAAAACCTCTAAAATGATGTAATCCGTTAGAGAATCCGTTAGAGGATTTTAACATCATAAAGGCAAAAATAAATATGAGGTTAGATTAATGAAAAGAATAAATGACTTGTATGTAGTAGCATTTCTGAAATCCATAGGATATGAACCTAAGAATTATGAAGCTATTGGTAGCAAGTTAATCTGGTATTTTGACAATGAAGAACAAATTAATAGAGAAATAGATTTGTATTATGCAGGTAAACAAATCTGTAATCCCTTGCGTTTGGTTCAGTGCATCCGAGACCTCAAAGGATTAATATTTAGTATCCTAAAATAATATTAATGGAGATAAAAACAATGTCAATATTTAGAAGCGTGCCTATTTCTTTATGGAATAAGACTATAAAAGGTCTGGGAAAAGATGAGAAAATAATATTCCTGTATTTGTATCTAAATAAACATAGTCATTATTCTGGATTGTATTCTATTTCCATTCCTTTGATTGCCCACGAGACTGATTTAACAAATGATGAGGTTGGAAAAGCTATTGGGAGTTTAGTTGAAAAGGGATTGATTGGATACGATAACAGTAATGAGATAATATGGATTAAAGATATGCTAAAGATTCAATATGAATTGAAAGGTGGATTAACAGAAAATCAATTAAAAGGGATTTGTAATCATATTGAAAGTGAAGATAGTAGCAAGTTAATAGATGAGTTCAATTTATATTATGGTTATTTATTAGACAAAATAAAGGTAGGTGAAAAGTGAATAAGAATACAAAAAGAAAACATAAACAGGAATGTGAGGTTTGTGAGGTAATATTTTATAGCAAGAGAAGTGTTGCTTATTACTGTAGTGATAGATGTCGACAAATATCCTGTAGAAAAGCAAAAAATGATTATGAAGATTATCGCAAATGGTTAGAAGAAAAAAACAAGTTATCTGTGACAAAGCAATAATATGTGTGACAAAAGGCTAATTATTGAATGCCCATTCAAATGCCCATTCGATAGTCAGTATAAGAATAAGTAATAAGAATAAGATATAAGTAATAAGAAAAAGAGAAAAGGAAAAGAAAGATTGTTAAGAAGGAAAAGGGAAACCTTTAAAAACTTTTTAAGAGGTGAGGAAAAGAAAAATGGAAAAAGAACTAATAACTCAGGATTGGTATAAAGTATTAGTAAATGATTGTAAGGTGATTATTACTGAGACAAGATTCATTTCACGCTGGGCTTTGATTGAAGGATATTGGAATCTGGGTAAAAGAATCAGAGAAGATGATAATATTAAAAAATTGGATAGTGATAAAAAATATAGTATGGAATTAACAAAATTACTGCAAGGGCTTGCTGGTGCTTTACTCGATGCCGAAGCAAGAATAGGGGAGATTTTAAAAGCAAATCCAAGTAGATATAAAGTCACTAATCGCAAAGGTAGTGACTTTTTACCAGACGGGATAACGCATAATCAATCTTCGCAATTTCAGAAACTTGCTGATTATCCTGATGTGATTGAACAGGTGATAGCCGAAGCACAGGGGTTTATTGGAGCTTTACTTTATGCCGAAGCAAGAATCGGAGAACTGCTGAAGGATTACCCTCATCGTGGAGTTAGTATAATAGGAAAAAGAGGCTCTGATAAAACATTACCAGCAGGGATAACGCATAATCAATCATTGCGATTTCAGAAGCTTGTTGATTATCCTGATGTGATTGAGCAGGTGATAGCCGAAGCAATTGAAAATGATGATTTGCCTATAAACAAGAAATTAATAAAATTACTCCAAGACCTTGGAGTAAAAATACTTTGCAAGGTCTTGCAAAATTGTTAGCAATAAGAAAATGGCAAAAGTAAGATTAAGTAAATTACAAAAGTGGATTTTAGAAAAGTGTTTAAAAGATTTAACGATTTATTATCGAGACGTTTTTGCGTTCTTTGGCAAAGAGTTTTCAGACCATTATAGAAAAAAAATAATTCCCGATTTTGCTATTGACCGAGTATATCCCAATAAAAAGGATAAATTTGAAAAAAAGGAAGGTATTTTTTTAGTATGGGATTTTAAGGAAAACAAACGAATACCTCAAAAGAAAGAATACTACAAAGCAAAGGAAAAATATATTATTACAAATAGTGAGAAAGCAATTATATCACGGAGTTTAAAAGGTTTGATAAAAAAAGGTTTTTTAATTAAACCAGAAAAATGGGGTGAATGCAGATTAACAAAAGAAGGTTTTCTAAAAGCTAACAACTTTTCAACACGTTGCATATTTGTTAGCTTTAAGGAATATCAAGAGAAGTTAGAAAAAGCAGAACAAGAGAAACAAGAAGCATATAAGAAACGATACCAAAAACTCATAGAGGATTTTAAGAATATCAACAAAGGTTAATCGAAATTGATGATTTATTCAGGGCAAGGGCTAAAGAAAAACAAAAAGAACACGGCGAAACTGCACCTGGTAAACCTAAATCACTTTTATTGATATCAACAAAAGTGATAGATACACAAAAAGAACTTGCGAAGATAGCTATCGAAATTGATGATTTATTTAGGGCAAGGGCTAAAGAAAAACAAAAAGAAACACAATTGATAGGTAAAGATAAAGATGGTAATTATATTAAGGCTTCGGTTCCACAGATATCAATAAAACCGACAATAGATACACAAAAAGAACTTGCGAAGATAGCTGATGTCTCAGGCGATACTATTAAAGATTGACGCTTACTCTCAAGCGTCAGTAAAGAAGGAAGCATAAATTGTTAGTCTTAATGTTTGTATCAAATAATATTTTCTTATGCGTTGTAAGTTGAATATTAATAGGGAGGTGGCTTCCTATCCTTGCAATCTGGCAAAATAAAAAAGCGGGCTTGAGTCTTCTTAAATCAAAATATTATTTTTGGATGGGCTTAAATATTTTGCATAAATGAGGTTAATAATGAGTGAAAAAAATGACAGGATTAGTAAACTATCAAAAGGGTCGAGACAGATTTATAATGAAATCCATAAACGATGGGAACTTGATATAGACAGCAATGAGGTTTTGCTTGTGGCTATGGAAAGTCGAGACGAAATGCTTAGACTCAAAGAGCAAATTGAATCTGATGGTTATATGATTTTAGACAGATGGAATCAAAAGAAAAAGAATCCATTATTCTCAAGTTTAAGGGACGCAAAACTAATTTTCTTGAGGTCTATTGATATGCTAAATTTAGACAGAGACGAAAATAAAAATAAATCATTAAAGGGTATTAATAAATATTTTCCCGAAATAAAAAAGGATGAAAAAGGTGATAAAAATGAAGAGAACAAGAATGAAATTGAATGAAAAGAATATGGATTTCAAACAGTTTTTGAAAAGATTAATGGACTTCCATATTTTTGGAACTTTCAATAGCGAACTAAACTTTTCAGATGAAAATGAGATAAAATCATTGTGGCAAGTGTTTAAAATTAACTGCATAAGTTATCTGAAAAGCAACGATGAGTTTATTAATCTCTGTTATTTATTGCGTGAACTAAATTTAATTGATGAAAATTTGTTTAGAGAAATCGATGAAAGAATAAAGAAGAAGTCAAAAGAGTTTGAAAAATCTTTTGAGAAGCATTTAAAAAATTTACATAAAAAAGATTGACAAATAGTAGCGATATTATTTAGATTATTAATTGTCTTTTTAATTTAATAGGCTTGAGCCGAATAGAGACGATAAAAGACACTTCCAAGAGAAGCCGTCCAATACGGATGCTATTCACTCAAAGGCAATGTTCATTAAAATATTTTATGAGAGCCGATAAACCAATCACTCTGTAAAAAATATTTAAAATGAATACCCTTAATCTAATAATTCTAAAATCAATTAATGAGGTATTGTTATGTTTGCAAATTTAGAAAATTGCAAAAAACTTTGGCTTTGGTTTCGTGATATTATTAACAATGCTGAGAAAAGAAATTCAGATTTGACTGTTAGTGAATTTATATTATCGAATCTGCTACTCAATATAGTTAATGCACGGATAAAATATCTCGGAACTAAAAGACTATTAAGAAAAAGCGATATAGAATTTTTATCGCATAATTGACGAAAAATTAGAGAGGTAAACTATAATGACAAAAGATGAAGGCTTCAAAATCGCAAAAGATATTTCCGGGGAATTGAAGCAACTTTACAATAAAAGAAATCGCACAGAAAAAGATGAATTAAATATTCAGACCTTAAAAGAAGGTTTGGATGAAATTATGGATGCTGATGAAACAAATGAAATAAGAAATTGGGTTAATTCAAGTTCAGATAAGATAATTCGTGATGACCTCGACGATGATTTACAAAATAGAGGAGCTTGGGGAAGTTATGATAAACCTTATAGTAAATCGAATTCGATTATTGGTGCAACTAATGACCGCAGTTTTAGAGGAATGTTTAGGGAATCTTTAAGTCGAGACGGATGGAAAAATTTTGACGAATTTATAACTGCAATTCATAATGTACTATCAGACCCTAAACTTACAAGAGCGTTGCAGAGCGGAGTTCCGAGCGATGGCGGATTCTGCATCCCTGACCAATTTGCAAGTGAAATATTTGATAGTGCTTTAGAATCCGAAATAGTGCGACCACGAGCAAGTGTTTATCCGATGAAATCTGATACGAAGAAAATTCCGGGAATCGAAATTAGCGACCATACGCAAAATATTTTCGGTGGCATCATTGCTTACTGGAAGGGAGAGGGTGTTGAGTTATCAGAAAAAAGTCCAAAATTTCGTTTGATGGAATTAACGGCAAAAAAATTAACCTGTTTAACCCGCTCCAGCAACGAACTTGTCGAGGACGGAATCGGAATGGCAGACCAAGTCCCTCAAATGATTATCAATGCGGTCAGCTGGTATCTCGACGAATCATTTTTAACAGGGTCGGGGGCGGGACAACCGCTCGGAATCTTGAATAGCGGGTCATTGGTTACAGTTCCAAAAGAAACAGGGCAAAAGTCGGGAACTATTGTCTATCAAAATTTGATAAATATGTTTTCAAGAATTTATCCGCAAGGAATGAAAAATTCTGTTTGGGTTGCTTCTCAGAGTTGCTTACCGCAACTATTAAGTTTGACACAAATTGTAGGAACGGGAGGAAGTGCGATTCCGATAATGCGTGAAGATAAAAACGGCGGTTATTCAATTTTAACTCGACCTGTAATCATTACTGAAAAATTAAAAACAGTCGGAACAGTCGGAGATATTTTATTTTGCGACCTTTCGCAATACGCAATCGGACTGAGAAAAGATTTGAGACTTGACCGTTCAGGACACGTGTATTTTACCAGCGACCAGGAGGCGTGGAGATGTATCGTTCGAGTTGATGGTCAACCGCTTTGGGACAATTTTTTAACCTTAAAAGATTCAACAACCGTTTCACCTTTTATTGCATTGCAATCCAGAACATAAATTAATTTCTTTCAGTTGCTTTATATCATACTTTCCTCCTATGAGAGACCTCTGATTAGGCATTTCAGAGGTCTCGACTTTCAATTTAAAAGGTGATGGATTGGAAAAAAATAAATCAAATAATGTTGAAGATGAGAAAGCGATTAAAAGAAGATTAAAAAAAATCAGTCAATATTTTTTAAGAATTTTCCGATTGCATTATCACGGCACTATCATAATGAAACTTTTCGATGGGAAAATAACTTCAATCAGTGAAAAATGTAATAGTGAAACTGATTTAACAGATTCAACTTTTTTCTTAGAGGAGGAATAATATGGAGCGACCCATTTTTGAAGGAATTGATTTAAGCACAAACGAAAAATTAATCGTCTTAGAAATTTCTATTAGAAAAATTTTAATGAAGGATTTGAATGAAATTATAAATCAGATTATACATATTCAATCAGACGGAGTTACTGAATATTTTACTGGAGAGGATTTTGAACTTATAAATAAAATCAGAAATACATTTGAAGATAAAATCAATTCATTAAAAGAAAATCTCAATCCTGAGGCATTGGATTTATTAGTTAATCTTGAATATGATTCATAAAATTTTCTTTATGTTCTTTGAAATACAGAAGCTAATATTCTGTATCCTACAGGAGCTATCGAATCCCGGTAGCTCCATTTTTATCAGGTATAAAATCACCACTTGTATTGAAATCGCTTGTCTATGAGCTTCTAATCGCTTCCTTTTTTTGTAAATCATCTTGAAATATGCTATTTTACTCAATCAGAGCTGATTTTGACCTTCATAAGAAAATATTTTCGTCAATCCTGTGGCTTCTAATCACTTCTTTAAACAGAAAAATATTGACATTTCGTTTTTAAACAGGTGAACTAACCATATATATTTTATTAAATTAAATTGTATTAAATTGTAGCGAGGCTATCTCAGGGTGGCTTCGTTCTTTTTATGTTTATCAATTTTCAGATTTAACTTGACTTTTAAATTCCGAATCGAATAGATTGAAGTTGTCTTGACAAGAAGACATCTGTATCAATGAATGATGCTTCTGATTCCGGGGGCATCATTCATTTTTATATAATACTTTTCAAAACCCCTTCTATTATCCCCTACAACCTTCAAATTACAACTTCAACATCATTTCCTATTATCTAAATACGAATCGCCTTACCTTGCTATATAGATTAGCTATTTCCTACCATAATTTTGAGTCTATTAGACTAAAAAAGGTCATCTTAAAAATAAATTAAAAAAAGACTTGACAAGGATATGACTTGTGTCATAACTTAAAATCGAAATGATTAATTAAATGATAAAATAAAAATCATTCAATCTAAAATGAGGTGTTATATGAAAAGGGAAAAACGGGATGAAATTGAAAAATCGGCAATCTCAAAATTATTTGTTTCATTAAGAAATGAGATGGGATTAACACAAGAGCAGATGTCGGAGAAATTCAATTTAGTTTTACGGCATTATATCCGATATGAGACAGGACAGGTCAATTCTACGGATAGGGTTTTACAAAGACTTTATGAAATAAAATGGGGTTTAGAAGTTAAAAATTCTTCCATTATAAGAATCCTAACAAAAATATTTGATATAAGATTTAAGAATTTTGGTTTGATGGTTACAAACTTTAAACATTATCTTGTCTTTACAGTTGCGACACCTAAAAAATATCAGTTTTTCAAAACAAATTTCATTAATCCATTTTTAAAAGATGATTTTAATAAGATAATGATATTGGAAAAGAAAAATTTAACAACCGAACAATATTTAGAAATCTATAATTCGTCTGGAGTTTTTGACCATAAATCAGTGATTGAAGAAATCTTTAATAAATCATCTTGGGAAGAGTGGAAGCGATTACTTGGGAAATTATACAAATAAAAAACCCGCTTGCAAAGACTACAAGCGGGAATTTGTTTGATTACATAAAAGTTTGGCAAAATCGTTCTTAATCTTAATAAGAACTCAATTTTTTTCTAACATAGATTTTATGGAGGAGTCAAGGATTAATTGCTATGAATGAAACAATTTTAACATCAATAACAACCAATGATAAAGGTTATGGAATCACCTTATTAAATAATAATCGACCATACACTTTCGATTTGCCCTCCAATCCCAGAAATGAAAAACTTGTTTATGATTGCTATAAATCAAATGATTATGAACCTATTTTAGAGTTATTAAAAAATAGTGAGAAAAAAGATAAGCAATTTGTAAATGTTAAAGAGGTAAGTGAGATTTTAGGAATTTCAGTTCAACAAGTCTTAAGATTAACCAGAGAAGGTCGAATCCCTTCCTTTAATGTGGGGATGGGAACTCAAAGGATTCACCCAAGATATGATGTAAAAGTTATCGAAAGTTTATTGAAAGGAAAAAATGAAGATGAAAATCAAGAGGGAATCGGGGAGTTTGCAAGTAAAGAACGGAATTTATTATCTTGTAATTTACCTAAACGGAAAATGGAAATGGAAAACAACACAAACAAGAGACAAAAATTTAGCACAAGAGAAGGCAAAAGAGATAACTCAAAAACTCCTATTACAGAAAGGGTCGCAGGGGAGATTTACGAACTTATCGGAGGGAATAGTAAGAGAGGTTCGGAGGGTCGAAATTGATATTTCAAGACAGCAAGCGGAGCGATGTGGCGTAGCGTTTAAGAAATTCTTAAGGTGGTTAGGCAATAAAGATATTCAACTCCATAAAATTACTTTTGAAATGTTAGAGGACTTTCAAAGATATACTTTGCAAAATTTTTCTAAATCGACAGCAGAAAAGGATTTAATTTTTATTATGAGATTATTGAGAAATAATAAAATATACATTCCCAAACCTAAAGCAAAAGCGGGTAAAGTTACAGAGGTTAGGGAGTTTAAAGATGACGAATTGAGAAGATTCTTTGAGACTTGTGAGAAATGGTATCCTGAATATCTTTGTTTATTTCTAACGATGTTAGCAACCGGGATGAGGTTAGCAGAACTTGTTCCTTCTAATCGTTCAACTCATAGACCATTACTTAAATCGGAAGTTGATTTTGATAAGGGAATTATCACGGTGAGGTCTGCGAAAGTTTTACCTAACCAGGAAGGAAAAATGCGATTTATCCCTGTTACCAATGATTTGCTTGAATTATTAAAACATCAAATAAATCTAAACAGTGATGGTGAATATGTATTTAATAGATTCACTTACAAGAACTGCCGTAAACCAATAGCAAGAATTTTCGATAGCATTATAAAGAGGGCGGGGATTCCTAAATTTGATGAATTAAAAAGGAAATTGATTAGTCATTCCTTCCGACATACATACGCAACTAAGATGGCAGAAAAAATAGGAGGCGATCAGTTCATATTAAAGGAAGTTTTAGGGCATAAAAGGATTGTTACAACAGAACGATATGTGCATATAAAACCCACTACTATGATAATTGATGTTAGTGATTTTTATAAGAATCCGTTAGAGGATTCGTTAGAGAAAAAGGGTAAAGACAATCAGGCGGTTTCATAACTCTAATAAAATGAAAGCGTCCCCAAGGGGATTTGAACCCCTGTTACCGCCGTGAAAGGGCGATGTCCTTGACCGGGCTAGACGATGGGGACGTAATATAAAAATATCAACTAAAAATGTAAAACCGACAACTGACAATTTAAAATAAAATACATTAACCGCTAATTACACGAATCTTCGCGAATTTTAATAATTTTATTTTAAAAATCATTCGCGTCAATTAGCGTGATTCGCGGTTAATCTTCTTTGTGCTTGTTGTGTTGTTGTGGTTGATTTTATTGGTTTAAAATAAAATGGTGAGAGCGAAAGGACTCGAACCTTCGACCCACGCCTTAAAAGGGCGTTGCTCTGCCACCTGAGCTACGCTCCCACTCCTGGTATTTAAACCGTTTTAAAAGTTTAAAGTTTCAGGTTTCAAGTTTAAAGTTTCAAGTGAATAGCTCTGATTACTATCAATAAGCGATAAATTAATTTATTTCTTTGAAATTTCTATTGCAATAAAAAAAATAAAGCGATTTAACCACAGAAGGCACAGAACTAAATCCAATTTAAAATGTAAAACTGACAACTGATAATGAAAAATCACTTAACTACGAATCTCACAAATCTTCACGAATAACTATTTCAATAATCATCATAAATATTAGTGTACATTCGTGTAATTCGTGGTTAAATTCCTTCGTGTACTTCGTGGTTGATTCCTTATTCATCTTTCAAAAAGCAAAAATAAATGTCGCAAATTTATTAAATGAGAAAGGGGCGATTGCAAGAAAAAAATTCACTTAGAAGTAATTTTTTTTGACTATCCCCTGGGAACGTTTCGGTCCTGTTGATACAATTGCGATTTCTGCTTCGAGAAGTTCTTCGATTCGCTTCAGATATTTTTTTGCTTTTTCAGGCAGTTTTCGCCATTCTGTGATACCTTTTATATCGGATTTCCAACCATCTACTTCTTCATAAACAGGTTCAATTTTTGCAATTTTCTCTGATGATAAAGGAAATTTATAAACTTTTTCATTGTTTATTTTGTATGATGTGCAAATTTTTATTTTATCAACATCATCAAGGACATCAAGTTTTGTGATTGCCAATTCTTTTATGTTGCATAGTTCAATAGAACGTCTGACAACTGGTGCATCGAACCATCCACATCTTCTTGGTCTTCCTGTAGTTGCCCCAAATTCCTTGCCCACTTCTCTAATCTTATCTCCTATTGCTGAATCTAATTCAGTTGGCATTGGACCGCTTCCGACCCTTGTTGTATATGCCTTCGTAACTCCTAAACAGTTATCGATTTTTTGAATACCGATGCCAAGTCCTGTCGCAATCCCACCCGGAGTAGGATTTGAGGATGTCACATAAGGATAAGTTCCAAAATCGATATCGAGATGAACGCCTTGAGCGCCTTCGCATAAAACATTTTTGTTTTCATCAATCATTTTGTTTAAGAATCCTGAACCATCTATAATAATGTTTCTTAATTTATCAGCGATGGGATAAATCTCATCGACGATTTCCTTTGTAGTAAAGGTCTCAACGCCAAAATAATTTTTAAAAATAAAATTATAGAAATCGAGGAAATCTTCTACCTTTTGAGTGAGAATGTTGAGATTAAGGGCTTCGCAAATTCTAAGACCTCTTCTTGCCACTTTATCACTGTACGCCCACCCGATTCCTCTACCTGTGGTTCCAATTTTACCTTTACCCAATTTCATCTCGTGAGCTTTATCGCGACGTTTATGATAGGGCATAATTAAATGAGCATTTTCACTGATAAACAAATGCTCTAAGACATTTATTCCACGACTCTGGAGATGTTTGATTTCCTCATCAAGAGAAACCAAATCCACAACTACTCCGTTTCCGATTAGACACATTGGTTTGTTGTATAGAATTCCTGATGGTATCGTATGAAGGATAAATTGTTCATTGCCGATTTCAACTGTATGACCCGCATTAGTTCCACCCTGATAACGTGCCACTACATCAGCTTTTTGTGCTAATAAATCGACGATTTTCCCTTTACCTTCATCGCCCCATTGACAGCCAATAATTCCGATAACAGACATAGTCTTCGCACCTTTGATTGTTTTTTAAAAACAAAAAAGCTTAAAAAATATTTACCACAACGACACGACGAACACGAATAATTAAACAAAATAATTTATTGAAAAGATTAGAAGGATTAAAAAGAGAATATTTGCCAAGAATTAATCGCAAATTTATAGAATATCTTTTTTTATCCTGTATATCCTGTCCAAATATTCCTGTCTTTGTACTTGCTGTAATATCGTAGTTAATGTTTGTTTAATATCTTCTATTAGAGCTTAATCAGTCGAGCGGAACGAATATGTTTATTTTTTGTAATTTCATCCAGAACTTTTTGCGGGATTTCATTATCAATATTTATAACAGTCACGGCATAAGAACCGATATCACCTTTTCTTCCCCAGGTCATCCTTGAAATATTGATGTTGTTGTTTCCTAATAATGTTCCAACAAACCCGATAATTCCGGGCACATCATCATTCTCACATAATATTAAGGTGCCATAAGGAACTGTGTCTACGAAGACTTCGTTAATCATCACGATTCTTAAATCGTTATTAGAGAATAATGAACCTGAAACAGATGTTTTTTCTTTTTCTGTTTCAATAACTAAAGTGATAAGATTAGCGTATTTGAAAATCTCCGAACTTTTTGTTTCAATAATTTCGATACCCGCTTCTTTTGCCTTTGTCAATGCATTAATATAGTTAACTACTTCTTCATATTGATTTTCCAGTAAACCTTTGACAGCGGCGATTCGTAAGAATGGTATTGCCGCTTCTGTTATTTCACCTGATGTCTTGACAGTTAATCTTTTGATTCTATGCTGAACAAGTTGACTTTGTAGCTTTCCTAATTTTTCTGTTAAAGTAAGATAAGGTTGAATTCTTTGTTTAATTTCTGGGTCAATTGCAGGTGTATTGACT
>Ga0315289_10006806_pt1 | contig 16765 bp, 23 predicted proteins | sample YL17G11_40_MG_FD_203452 | JGI IMG/M metagenome (GOLD analysis project Ga0315289, IMG submission 203452) | Sediment microbial communities from Yellowstone Lake, YNP, Wyoming, USA - YL17G11_40 | ecosystem: Environmental > Aquatic > Freshwater > Lake > Sediment | place: USA: Wyoming | collected... | reverse complement strand
AACATCTATTCCTCCAAGTTTCACTATGATGTTTTTGCTCATATTAGAGTACCCCACTCCATCATTGTAATCGAATACGCCATGCTATTAGGATTCCCTTTTTCGTACTTTATGCTTGATTCTGTGACACAAACGAGAATTGTATTGCTTATTGCTTGGGAAAAATACGAGTACTGGTTTGTTCCCTGTGCTCCGTCAATAAGAGTCGCATATCCGGTTGCAGCACCGTTTAACCCGACAATGTCTTGTGCATAGCGGTTAAGCCCTCCGGCATCCGCTGTTGTTATTATTCCTTCAACAGTTATTTCTCTACTTGCGCCCATCAAGTCCATTACTATTTTTCCGTTAGAATCAAAAGTTGGCATTGGCAAGTCTATTACTCCAGCCGATTTTCTTATGTCTTCAGACTGGATGTTGTAAAGAGTCAATACTTTTGTTCCACTTGAAGTAAAATTGTAGTTTCCTATTGAAGAAATCGTTGAAGCAGTCATTTTATCACCTTTACTTTTAAACCGTCTTTTTCAATTTTTTGCAAGAAAAACGCTATTGCATCCACTTTTTGCCTCAAATGCCGCAAATCAAGTTGCATTTCGAAAACTCTGTCTTCCAAAGAAATTGGTGTTGCACTCGAAACCGTTTCAGGCATAGACACCGCCAATATAACTTGTTTTTGACCTCATTCCTTTCGCCTGTTCCCTGTTAAAGTCTGACAAGATTTTTCTGAATTCGTTCCGGTCTACTCCTGCGCTTACTGTAAGATAATTGTTTATTGTTGTTCCGCCTAAAGCACCCGGATTCTTCATTCCAATGATGGTATCATCTGGACTGAAAGCTTGCATTCTACTACCCGGTCTTGAAATGAAATCCTGTCCGACTGCAAATGTTCCCTCTACACCATGCCATTCCCTATTTTTTTCTGCGGTTAATTGTCCTAATTGGTATGGTTCGGGCAAGTCTTGTGGTTTTAACATTCCAAATGCACTTAAAATAGTATTTAAGTCTTGGGCTACCGCATGCAATGTTGAAATGATGTTTGCCCATTCAGTACTCAAAGCGGCATCAAGTTCTCCAATAGCATCTTTTATTTTTGTCCAAAGGTCTTTTCCGAATACGTTTATTCCAATCCAGTCAATAACCCCTTTGATACTATTCCAAATTCCCTCTGGGCTAAAAATTCCTTTGATAAATGTTATCCCATCTTTGATTGCTGTCCATGTTTCTTCCCCGAAAACAAATGTTCCAATAGAATTTACTACTCCTCCAACTCTTGTCCAAAAATCTTGGTCTGGACCAAGCAAAGCAGTTTCTATCCCTGTCAACAATTTATTGACTCTCTCTCCAAAATTTTCTCCAAATAAAGTAGAAGTAATTGCTACCAAAACTCCTTTTGCAGCATCAAACATTCCGGTCAAAATCGCATTCCAATCTATTTTAGAAAAAATCTCCAATAACTTTGGACCAATCATTGCGGCAATAATCCCGATTGGTCCTAAAAGCAATTCGATTATTGCAACCGGGTCTCCACTCGCGGCTTTGCCCAAAAGACCTTCAACAAGAGATAATAGTTTATCTACTCCTTTGGCAATCCATTGTGAAACATTAATAAGCCATTTGAAGAAGCCTGCCATAAAAGGCATTATTCTTTTCAAAAAAGGCATCAACAAAATCAAAATAATTGCGGATAACACTTTGAAAACGACTTTCATGAATGGTCCGACTGCCTCAAAAAAAGCAGAGATTAACAGCATGGCAACTGAAATTCCAACTAAAAGGCTGGCTATTGTTCCAAGTGTTCCCATCATTCCACCCCCACTTGTTGTTTTTGCAGCGGCTCCCTTTGCTCCCCCCATGATTGTTGAACCAGCAGGAAACATTTTTTCAGCGGACATTCCACCAGAATATTTTTTGCCTAACCCAATTAAATTTAGTCCAGCCATTATTTTTGTCTGCAAAGAAGTTTTTAGTTGAGTTGCCCGCAAAAAGTTTATTATAGTGTATATTGTTTTGTCGGTTTCTGTTTGCAATTTTTTTGCAGCAGTGGTACTTGGCATAATAGCGCTTTTTTTCATTCTTCCTTCAAATTCTCTGACAACTTTATCAGCGCTTTCTCTAATCGAAGATGTTGTCGGAAGGAAAGCATATCTGATTGTTACATCAGCCCCTTCTGCCACGTTTTATCGCCTCATGTTCTTCTTTTGCTTTTGCCTGAATCAGAATCGAAAGGCATTGCACTGTGAAAATGTCGAGTTCGTCAACTTCTGGTGGAGTAAAACCAAAACTTTCTGCGAACAAATAATATACGCCCATTCTATTTACCTCTTCATCTCTTGATGAAACTCCCCTTACAAGATTGCTTAGGTCTCTTTTTTTTTAAATGTCACCGTATTGAATTCCTCTATTTCTTTTAGCGCCCAAGCGGCTATTGGTGGTGGAAGTTCGTTCACCATATTTTTATCTCCAATAGTCCAAGGAGCAGCAACAATTCCCTTTAATACGGTCAAAACTTGTATTTCTGTTGGGTCAATATCGGCATTGAATTTCATTTCCCCTCCAGATTGGATTGCCTTTATTTTTGTTGCTTCTCTTGCTATTTCGTTCGAGTCACCGAACTTGAACCGCTTTATTTTTACTATTTGGTTTGTCCATTTGCAGTCGAACTCTTCGTTAGCCAAATCGTAAAGTTCTCTTGGCAACTGTATTTCTTTTACCAGAACCATTTTCTTATCAACTCCGTTGAATTTTACTTTCGTATTCCTCTGGAATATGAAAATATATGACTTAAGGTTCACTACTCGTGTTATTGTAGCAGATGACGCTGCTTAGAGACCTTGCCCTCAGTTCAATGTCTGTTTTGACTAGGTCTTCCGGGCTCATTGGAAGGCTTCCTCTTGAAACAAAAACGCTTGCGAAATTGAACGTCATGCTTCTTACTGCAGTCGTTGCCCCAGTGCTGATTGTTACTGCGCAAGTAGCAAGCTCTGCCGGGTCTGCATCAGGCGCTCCTGTTGCTCCCAAAAGATGGTCCCAAAAGTCAGTGTCAAGCTCGTAAGTAGAGCTGACTCTGATGTTCCACTCCCTGTTTTTTGGAACGTTCTGTTGTGGAAACCTGCTTCCTAAAGCATAAACCGGGTCGTTGTTTCTTGTAAAAGACAGTTCAACGCTTTGTACGTCGTTTATTGTTGTTCCAGTTGGAAACTGAATGCTTGCCATTGAGAAAACCGTTGGTTCTTCCAAAACAGTCGCTGCTGTGTTGAGACTTGTTGTTTTTGCAAGTGTCTTGTACCATCCGTCTAGTCTTACTCTTGTTGGTTCTCCTACTGCACAGGTTAAACTCATGTTGTTTGTGATACAACCCGCTAGTGTCTGTAGTGAGTCTGTGTCTCCCATGTCTGCTCCGATTTCGATAGTAGAGCTGGTTTGGGAGTTTGAAATACCCGAAGCATTGGTATAAGCATACCTGTACGGGCTTGTGCCTGTTTTGTCTGGGGAACCGCCTAAAACCCCTTTTAGATACCAGATGTCAGAGTGAATGAATTCTACTCCCCATGTTCCTTTGAAGGTCTTTGCAATGCTTCTTGATAAGTCTTGGCTTCCAAGACCATAAACGTATTCTGGGTCGTTGTCTATGTCGTAAGTGGATAGCCTTACTCCTTGAGAATATGCCTTGTTGCAGGCTACTGGCGTTCCAAAGGTTGACTCCCAACCGTATTTGATGTAAGCTTGTGTTCCCGCAAAAGGTCTGTTAGTCGCCATTTAAAATCAACTCCGTTGAGATTTCTTCTTGCGAGTCCCCCGCAAGCTTTTTTTGGCTTCAACAACGCTTCCGTTGGAAAAAGCCATTTTTTTCATAAGAGTCTTTTTGTGGCAAAAGTAGTATTTAAGGCTTTTGGAAAGCAATAATGCAAGGAGGAAAGCCGCTATTGGAGCAGCGAACTCCACTTTCCTCCCTGAAGGGAAATCTCGTCCCTCACAAGACTCGTCGTGTAATTATATTTGTTCTCTTAACTAGTATTTAATTCTTTATGATTCAAAATTGAACCTGCAATAGATGTCCATTGATTTTTCGAATACTTTTCCAGCCAGTTTTGCGTCAGCGTGAATGTCGTGCAATAACGGCGGACCAGTGTTTGTTATATAAACCAATGGAAAATGATAGAAGCTTTTTTGTGCTGTTTTGATAACGCTTCTTAGGGAAGTCAAGTACGAGTCAATGTTTTTCAGGTTTTTGTCATAAACCTTTACTGTTACTATTGCGTCTGAAATCCAGTTCGTGTCCCCTATTCCGATTAGTTTTGTCCTATGCCCTAAAAAATCGAATCCTATTCTTGGAACATCATTGACAAGATATGCTACAATCGGATAATCTGACCAGATTTTTTCTGCTGTTCCTGAACTGTAATCGTATTGTGTTGAAATCGCCTCTCCACCAGTCAAAGCGCTTGTTAAAGTGATTGTGCTTGAAGCGCCTGAAGTGTAAACCGGAGTGTAGTCTGTGTAAACCGCTTTTGGTGTCCCGCCTATTCTGACTTTCCTGATATTCCTAACAGTTGTTTTGTTCACGTTCCAAGACAATTGCCCTGCTGTTGCTGTTATTGTTTCGGAAATAGTTGTTACTCCCCGTTGTGCGGTGGTAAAGACATCGCTGTTTCTGAGAAAGACAAGGAATTCTGTTTTGATATTGTTTAGATTTGCTGTTGCCATTTGTATCACTTGTATGATTCTGGAACTCTGTTTCTTCCGAAAGCGTGCCGTAAGACCGATAGTCTTTCTTCTTCTGTAAAAAAGCTTGCTGAGCGGGCGAAAGGCATTGTTTGACCTGTTCCAACTTCTCCTCTTTCTTCAAGAGTTTTCCAAGTTTCCCTCGGATTCTCGTATTCCCCTACAATCGTTCCGGGGTGCCAAACTTCTTCAGTCCAAACCTCGTGCCCGTCTACCATAAAATGCAAATAAGGAACGTTTTTTGCTTTTATGATATGCCGTCCTGTTCCATATTCAACGAAAGCGGCTTGTGGTGCTCCGTGAGTTCCTACTGCGACTTCCCCTTGTTTCAGTTCTTTTTCAATAGAAGCAACCAAGTTTCCAGTGTCTCTTGGGCACCGTATTATCATTTCTTGTTTCAAAATGTTCCCCCACTCGTCTAAGACAGCTTGTTTTTTTTGTTCAAAAACAGAGTCGTCAACATAAATCCCCATTCATCCCACCTTCTTGAGTGTGTAAAATCTATATATTGCAAGATTATTAGCATACCTTAGAACGCTTTTGCAGTCTGGAGTGAACTCGAATATTTCCCCGTCTTTGAAAAGCCTGTCTCCAAAAGCAATTGAATCTGTTGTCGGCATTACGGCGTAAGCGTCTCCGATGTCAACTATCCCAAACTTTTTTAGTTCAATGTCAGAGCTGTGTTTGAAAAAAATCCATTGTTTTGTCGAACCAGTGTAAGTTGTTGTTTCGCTTCCGTAAATGCTGTCAATCACTGTTGTCACTGAAGAAACGGTTACTGTAACTTTTTGGTCGTTTAAAATCTCATTGAACGGTCCAAGCGTTATTCCAAGCAAGAGAGACCACCCCTAAAAGTAGCCCCCGCTTGTGGCGTAAAATTGTGACTTGTATTTTTCTCCAATAAGCGATTCAATGTCTTGAGCCCTTCTCTTCATTCTCTCGACCATATCAGTGACTCTTACAGTAAAATCCCCTTTAACAAACTCTTGTTCGGGCAATTTGTATGAGTTCAGCCTGTCATAGCTTCCTCCTGCGAACTCGACCCAAATCCTTATTCCTGCAAGTAAAGTGCTTAGTTCTTGGATGTAAGCCGGAGTCCCGCTGTAACCGTATGTGTATCCGATTTTTGCCCTGCTTGGCGCAAACTGCAGTGTTCTTGAGTTCAATTCTATTATTCCTGTTTCTGGGTTAAGGAAATAGTCTGTTGTTTGCAGTTTGCTGTCAACGATGTTTGCGACAGTTATTGTTGACAAAGTTGTTGTTGTTGTTCCGGTTGAATCGACAAGAATGAAAGAGGTTATTGATTGTACTGGATACTTGCTTAAAACAATCCTGTTTGGAGCAATATCGTCAGCCCTTTTTGGAAGATAAACTGAAACGTATTCTGTTTGAACTGTTCCGTTTGCAAAGCTTCTTTTGAAAAGAGAATCTATTTCTGCGTCAGCATAGGTTATCATTTGTTCTACATTTACGCCTGAAACTTCTGTTGCGGACAATCCGGCGGTTACATAAACTTGTGAAGAAGTAGAGTATGCTGTCATCTTAATCCCTTTTTGTGTTTTAAGTTATTAATAATCCTTTTGCTTATCGCTTTCTTTCCAGTTCTTCGGTCTTTTGCTTTCCTCTGTTCCAATTAACTTTGTAAGATTTAGCAAAGTGTTTCCTTCCAAGAATTGTGCAAGATTGTTTTCTTTGTTTCTTTTCACATCAGGCAGTAGCGGGTTTAGTGTTGTTCCTGCTTCTGTCCCGTTAGATTTTTGTAGAACGCTTCTTTCGTAAATCTCCCCACTTGCTTGGATGTTCGGTTTTTCGGACAAATGCGGTTCATAATGCTTTTCGTCAGCAATAAACGGGCGCCATGCCAAAGAAAAGGAATCCGCTTTTCTTTCTCCCTTGAAAACGTTTTCAGCCATTTTTTATCCCTCGATTAATCGTATTGCTTCGTTTAATCCATCGGTTTTGCCTTTATAGTATTCTGATTTACACATAAATTTTTTGCTTAAAACTTCTCTTCTTTTCAATTCTTCGAGAATCTTGGTTAGTTTAAAAGAGTCCATTTTACATCTTTCCTTCTATTCTTCTTAGCCTGCTTTGAATGTCCTGAAGCGTGTTGACAATGTTGTCGAACTTGTCTGTTCTGTCTGCACTGAATTTTGTTTCAGAGTGGACTATATGCTTTTCTTTTTCGAGCCATCTGCCAAAATAATAGCATCCTCCAATCCAGCAACAAACGGCTATTGGTAGAATCGCCATCCAGATTGAACTGTATTGTGGAAAATTTAGTTTTATGAAATTGCTGAACTCCATTACCAGAGAAGCGTTCGCCATGTCTATTGGCAGTTTTATCCAGACTTGTCCTATTGCGAAAACGTTTTTGAAATAGACTATCCTGTCGGTCAGCTTGACCTGTTTCTCCATAGTTTCCGCTACCTAAATCTATTGCAGGAAAAAAAATAAAAAAGGGAGAGTTATTCTCCCCAAACCATAAGGTATCCTGCTGCCGTTGTCCCGCTGACGGTGAAGGTTATTGTGCTTGCTACAGCCGAAATTGTTACGAATGGGAACGGCTGTCCTACTGTCCCTCCGACCATATACACCGGTGTGAAGAAAACACCTTTTATTGTCCCGAACTTGGAAACAAAAGTATAGGCGTCAGCTATGGCATCTAATTTTACTATTTCCACTCCGAGAAGAGAGGTTATTTCCTTCCTGCTTTTTTCTGTTACAGCCGTCATTTGACATCAGCCTCAGTTGCTTGCCCCGAGAATCCTGTAGACTCTCCTTCCGGTCCCGGCATTAGCCGCTGTAATAGTCAGAACCCCTGATGCAGTACATACTGCAAGTTGGAATGGTTCACCAGAGAAATAACAATTGTTCCCGCTTTGGGCGCAACCAAATACTGCAAACACTCCTGACTTGGAGAAACCATATTGTGTGGTATCAACAACAAATGTGTCTGCCTGCGTAGCCAAATGCGGAGTAACGATTATTACTTCCTTCATCCCCGAGTTTGGGGCAATCTCCGTTACTATCAGAGAACTTCCGTATGTCGCCATGTGTTTTTCGCCTCCTTATGCTATATCGATGATGATATGGTTGAACTGCGGGGCTTTGCACACCAGTGTTTCAAACACTGAAATAACGAATTTCTTGGACAAGTTTGTCTGCGCAAGTTCTTCGTATGTGACGTCCCTCAACACTCTCATCTCGATTACATTCGTGTCCAGAACAAACAGGCTTTTTGCGTCTGCTGGAACTCCGCTTCCGCTTCCTGCGGTTGTGCTCAAAAACCTAGAGGCGATTATTGGAATTCCCTCAAAGCTAAGAGTCGTTATTCCCCAAGCGATAGTCTGGGTGCTGACATACCTCAATTGGTCTTGGATTAACGCCTTGATTGCATCATAGGTCGAATAATCCGTTACAATAAGGTTTGGTTCTCCGCCGCTTGTCCTAGCTGTCCTAATCGCAGTCCTTATTCTTGCGATAGTGATAGCTGTTCCGGCGCAATCCGTCAGATAGCTTGCGCTTCCGCCCAATAAAGCACCCGATGTGTTTGCTCCGCCAATGCAGTTATACAGTCCGTCAAAGCTGTTTGCCGCCGGAATGCTAGTGCTGTTGACTGGTTCTGTCCAGTTTGTCGTAGCGTCTCCGAGCAGAATCATTGCTTCCTCAAGCCTTCTTAATGCAAGAGTCTTTGCTTTCACATCAAGGCTCAAAGCGTCAACGTATCCGCCTGAACTCAAGTAGGGGCGTGAAGCCTCCATCATGAATTCTGTTACTCTTCCAACGCTAACCAAAACCTTTATTCCAACAGTTTTCCTCTGGTAGGTATCGTTTTGTTCTGTTAGCGCAGCGTCTTCTGTCACAGCCTGTGCTGTGGCTATTGTCGCTATCTGGTTATAGCTCGCATAGTTCCCATAGTTTGTCACTCTGGGGATTAGCTCTACGAGCGGTGTCGCCCTTCTAGTGAGGTCGACTATTTCTGGGTCAACATAAACCGGAATCATCACAGGCAGTGTTCCTGCGCTGTAAGTGTTCAGAGTCGTTGTCATTGCCTTGTAGAATTCTTTGCTGTGCGCTTGAATTCCTTTTACAAGACCTTTCTCCGCTTCCGCACCGTGAACGCTTCCGCTTATATCGTAGCCTTTTATCAGTGTTCCTTCAGGAGCGCCTCCGAATGATGCGTAACTCTTCCAAACGCTTGGATTGAGCAGCATTTCGGGCGCTGCTTCAGGACCTGCTGTTGCCATTTCTGTCCTCATAAACATCCTCCTCGATTACCTTTGTTTCAGCATTTTTGCTCTGAAGTGATTGAAGCTTGTGCCCTCTTTTTCGTCAGTTTTTTGTTCCGAAACGAGAGTTTCTGCTCCTGCTTCTTCCGCAAATGCCTTTTTCATTGATTCAAACCCAGCCATGCTTTTTGCGTGGACTGGTGTTGCCGCTCCGCCGCTTCCGCCAATAGTATTTTTTGGTGCGGCATTCTCGCTGCCCGGAGTCCCTGAGACTCCTTCTGCTTTGAAAACGCCTTCCTTGACGGCTCTTTCATAGGACTTCAGCCAGCTCTTATAGGCTTTTTCGTCCTCATCGGCTTCAGCAGGCTTATTACATTTTTCTGCTTCTGCTTTAGTTTCCATTACACCACCTTTTTGTAGTTCTACCTCTGCGCTCTTCCTACCTAGAACGCTTTGGTCTTGGTCTATCGTCGTTGTAGACGGGTTAACCAGATTATTGTAAGGAATTGAAGTCATTTCTTTTGTAGGATTCCTCACGTCAAAATGCAAGTCGCAAGTCGAGCATTGGTAATGGCTTGACTGGTTGTCGACCATTCTTAAGTCTGCCGGAAGACTGCACTTCGGGCACCTTGCCTGAATGGTTGTTTCACCAAGCTTGCCATAACTGACTTCTCCAGCTTGTCCTGCGAATTTTTGGATTTCCTCGGGCAAACCGATTTCCTCCTTTAAGTTGTTTCCCACCTTTTTCAGGGATTTTGCAATCTGGTCTGGTAAAGATAGGAAAGCATCAGGATTTGCCCCTATTCCGACTATAGAGACTTCGAGCAAATCAACATCGTCTATTACGTTTATTTTTTTTCCAGAAATCTTGTCTGTTTGTTCGTGGTCTTTTAGAACTCTTCCGCCAATGCTAAGCGCTATTGGCAGTCCGCCGTCACTTTTTCCAATCAATTGAGAAACCTTTGGATTGGTTTCCTCATAGTCTGTCGTGATAAGTATTTCAAGCGCGTTTTCGTTTTGTTCAGCGGAATTAGTGTATCCGAGCATGTTCTCCCAGTTGTGCTCGTGGTTTCCAAAAATAGGGATTTTTTTCATTCCGACTTTTCCAGCAAGCATTCTCAAGCAGTTTTTGCTTACAATCTCATTATCCCTGTCTAAAGTTGAAGTGGAGGCAATTCCTTTTAGCTTGTATCTTGTTCTGGTCGCTCCTTGTGGAGAAAAATCCGTTATTTTTTCGTATGCTCCTGTGGGAAAAGCCGCTTTTTCAAGCGGCAAGTAAATGTTAAAGTTGTTCATATTCGCTTTTTGTAGTTAATGTTATATATAAGACTATTGCCTTTTTACAGTCCGACTTGTTTCAAAATTTGGTAATATTTTGGATTTTCTTCAAGATGGTCTTTGGCAATCTTTTTTGCAATCTCTTTGTCGTTGGTGTGTTCTAGTTCGACAATGATTCCGTCTGATAGTTCTTTTTGGTCGAACAATTGGTCTGGTCTCCTGTCTATTCCAACCAGTACAAGCAGTTCTTTGTTTGTCTTTTGAAGCAAAGACTTTTGCAAACTAATCATACAGCATCAGTATTCTCTGTTGCGTGTTTGAAACAGGAATCACTGTGACACAATAAACGTGGGCTAAGACAAGCGGTCCGCCTTGAACGCTTGCCCTCATTGCGGTCACTATTTGGGAAATGTTTGCTGTGGTAAGGTCAATGTCTGTTATTGCAGTTGAAACAGTTAGAGCCATTTGTTTCCTCCTTTTAATCGTAAACCAGTAGAATCCTTTGTTTCGTGTTAGAAACAGGTATTACCGCGCAACCGTAAACGTGTGCCGCAACTTTCACCAAGTCAGGATTGGCTGCTGCGCCTGCTATCGATGCCCTCATCGCAACATTAATTTGCGATATTGTCGCGGTAGTCAAGTCGATGTCTGTTATTGCAGCAGAAATTGTTATTGTCGCCATGTATAATCTTCCTTTGTTGTTTCAAGTCATATTTAAGCTTTCCTCTGGCTCGCTAATCCGGCAGTGTTTCTTTTACTTCTTGCTTTTCCGCTTCTGTTATGGCAGAGTCAAGCCTTGCTATTTCAGCCAGAGCCGCGTTCCGCCTTTTTTCAATGTTCGCGTCTTCCATTGTTATTTGCCTTTGCATTGCGTCTCTTCTTCTTTTCAAGTCAGCCAGTTTTATGATGTTGACTTGAACTGTTGTTGTCGTTATTTTTACTTCGGTGTCCGAAATCTTTTCTACCATATCTGTCATTTACATTCCTCCAGTTTTTGGTTACTCTTTTAGTGCATAATAGTGGCTGGTTTTTGATATTGTGGCTATTGTTTTTTCTTGTCTTCCAGTTCTCCTGTGTTCTGGTTGACGGTTTTGTTGACCGGCACAGGTATCTTTGGATAGATAGTTGCCTGATGGCTGATTACACTGCCCTTTATGTTGTCCCATGAATAGATGGTCTTGGTGTTTGTATTGTAGCAGGGCTTGCCGTCATTGATGGTTTCTATTGCTGACTTGACCATGTAACCGTCCTTGTCTGCCTTCTCGCCAAAGAAGGTGCCAGTCGATGGCTGAAACCACTTTATCCTCTCATCACTGGGTATGTAGACCTGCGCCATGCCCGAAGCCTTTTCGGTTGGAATCTCGCGGCGCATTCTGTCAACTACCTGTTGCTTGGTCTGCGGGTCATAGAGGACATAGGGCGGGTCGTAACCGCCTATGCTGGTAATCTTACCGCTAACATACATATCCCCTGTCGCATTTATGGCGTAATTAGTTGTAACATCAGCCAGATAAACATCACCAACAATAGAGTGGAAATATCCAGCCGCACCACCAGCGTTATTATTCTGATATGCTTCTATGGCATGTGAAGTCCCACCAACCTCAAAGTATGATGCGCCCGCCGCGTTTACGGCGTAAGTGCCGTCTGCTAAATAGACTAGATTGCTTCCGTCAGTAGAATAAACTCCCTCTGTGGCTGAACCTATTCTTGTTGTATAACCAGTTCCGCTATTAAAGTTAGAACCATCACCGTCTATTAGGGAGGCTGTTTGAGTTCCATCTGTGAAATATCCCGCTTTCGCTCCATTCGCATAGATAGCGTAAGTTCCACCGCCAAGGTCAACGCTAGTTCCTAATCCATAGAAAGTGGCGACGCTTTCCATTCCTCCTGCATAGCCCAATGTTGGGAAGAAATGTATATACTCTGTCCCATCATTAAAAGTATCCTGTCCTACCGCATTTATGGCGTAAGTTCCGTCATTAAGAGTTGTTGTTGTAGTTCCATCTATTCCATAGAACGAGTAGCTTGCATCGTTTCCGATTATTGCTTGTTTGGTTGAGCCGAATGTTCCTGTTCCGGTTGTCGTGAGGTCGCCTGTGAATAAACTATTTCCTGTCGCATTTACGGCGTAAGTGCCATCGGCTAAATCTACAGTATTAGTCCCGTCCCCAAGCCCTGTTAAATTAAATCCGGCTGCGTCTATATTCTGCCCCCAAGGAGTTTGTGAACCTGCTCCTGCTGATTGCCAAGTCCCTATTCCAGAAGCATCAGCAGTCAAGACATATCCTGCGGTTGTGGAAGTGCCTAATTGGAAACCTCCAAACGCACCATTGCCGGTAGTGGTTATGTTTCCGCTCTGAAAGTCGGCATCGCCATCGCCATAAATAGTTAGCAGGTTTGTTGTCCAGTTTCTGAACTGTGCCACCATTTCTCCCGCAGCCAAAACGGCTGCAGTTGTTGCACCGTTATGTTTTGCTCCTCTGAAAACAATTGCTGCTGCAGTAGGCGTGGTGTCTCCGTGATAGCCCGAAAAAATAAGGGGGGTTGAGGCTTCAGTTGTGTTTGTGAATGAGCTAAAAGCCATGCCGCCAGCAGCTGTTGCTGCAGAACCTACTCTTCCTATATCTCCTGCTACAAGTGCCGGGCTTATGCCAAGGGCGCTGTAATTAGGGATGGTAATATCTAGGTCCCTTAAATTTAGGTTCGGCAATCCGGTTCCTCCGGAAACAAGGTTTATATTAGTAATGGCTGTTGAAGTGGTGCTTGTTATCGCCCCAGAGCTGAGAGTGCCTGTGGTGGCGAGATTATAAGCCCCTAAATTCAAGTCTGTGTCAAAAGTATGCCCTGCTGCAGACCAGTTCAATCCGGTTAAGGCGTTATGTTGTGTCGCCAAGAATGTTCCAGCAGGCAAATTGGATATGCTGCGCAAGTCCTGTGCCTCTTCAAAAGGAGTTACATCGTTTCTAAGAATCACTCTATAAAGCAATTTCATTTCCTGAAAAGGCAGTGTTCCAAGAGCCAAGCTTTCATACTTATTGTTTGCTCTCGCGTCAGCCAAATTATCGTCAGACCTTTGCCCTATCAAAGAAACAATCGGAGTAGTCGTATCATTGGTGGCGAATATCCAAACAGCCATGTATTTGTTTGCCCCTAAAGCAGTCAAAGTGTTCCCGTTGTTATAGTATAGGCTTCCGCCTGAAGTATAATAGTAAACTGTTTGCCCAGCAAGCCACTTGTAGTCCGCCGCACCGTCTTTGTAAAGAACATTGCAAGTGGTTTTTGCAGGAGTAATACTATGGGCTAAATCTTCATCGTCTATTATTCCAGCCGAAACGGAAAAAGTTGTGTCGGCGAATGTTCCTGTAAGACCGCTTTCATATCTTACTCCGACAGTATAATGCAACAAGGTGTGAGTGTCACAATCCATTTTTATTCCGTGCCGTTCTTCTCCCAAAAGCCCCTTGTCAGTGACAGTATTATAATACACCGTTGCCACTAAGGGCAGGCTAAAAGAAGGAATCGAAACCGACTGCGACAACACTCCAGCCGCATTATAGTAAATCCAGTTTATTCCAGTCGCATCGTCTATCGTAATCGAACTAGTGGTCTTTGAGGACTTCACTCCGTTAATATAAATGTCGTGCGCTCCAGTGATAGTGAATACTCTTGTGGCGTCAACAAAACTCAGTGTCGCCACTTTGTCCACGAATCCTGTTGGTTCTGTCATTGCGGTAAAAATGTCCGAGTAATCCAGCACTTCGTCAAACCTTCCCACAATCGGATTAAAGACAAACTTTGTAGCCATGTCATCACGTCTTTGTTACTGTGGACAAGTTATTGTTCATGTCGTATCCAAGAGTAAGAGTGGAAATCGTTGGACCGCTTGCACCACCATCCTTGAAAAGAACAGTAACAAGATTTGAAACAGCCACTCCTGAATACAACAGGTTTATGTAATCGTATTCGCTTGGAACAAGAGAATTCGCAACAGAATCCAATACTCTTACTGCAGTAAGGCTTCCGCTTACTTCGACAAACTTGTCGAACTCCCTGTCCTTAACTTCAAATGAAAGGGCGATGTTCTCACCCCTCGATAATTATTTTTCTTTTCCTCTTTTTAGCGGGAGTCGCTGTTCGAACAAACCTATCATTGAATTCCACAGGATTCACTATGTCTTTTTTTGGGACATCGCACTCGTAAGCGTATTTTCCGTCCGCGTACCTGAAAGTGAATTTTTCTTCATCCTCTTCGACAAAACGCTGTACTTGGTTGAAAGTCATCCTGTTCTCGTTTCCCTCTACTATTCTGACGAAATCGTTAAAATTATCGATTAAAAGAGTCCCTTTTTTCAATAGCTTTTCTTTCCTAATGTCTTTCTCGAGTTCCTTCAAAAAAGGACCTGCTTTTGTTGCAATCTCCAACGAAGTTACTTGGTCGAATCCAAGCTCGTAAATTTCGTCAGCCACCATATCAACGTTTTTTCCTTTTGTCAAAATCTGCCGTAGCTTTTTCTTTTGCGGATAGCCGAGTGTTTGAGTGTATTCCTGCACTCTTTGTGCTATTAGGTTTGGAATCGGAGCGGTAACCATGTTTGTTTGAGCGGGGTCAATGCTTGGCGCTTTAGAATTCTGCCCTTGTAAGTTCTCCATTTCAGCGATAACTCTGTCTAACTCGCTTTTCGCCCACTTTCTGTCACAAGAAATGCAGTGATACCATGGTTCAGACATGCTTCCAGCTACAGCAGGGATTTGTTCTACAGTTGGCTTTCCGCAACCCGGACACCTTCCGGCAATTTCATTATATGGATACTGTGTGTTAACGTGACCTTTTTTTGGCAAAGCAAAAGGACCTGCTGTTGAAAGATTCTGTGTCGAGGTCAAAAAAGGAACTTGTGGTTGGAACGGGTACTGGTAGCCTTTTGTCTTGTTTTCTTCCGGCTTGCTTCTTCTCTCGGCTTCGTTGTCAGCAGGTCTTTCTTCTTTTACTTCACTTGCCCTTCCTGTTACCTGCCCTCTTGCTCCCATTCCTGCCCCCATTACGGCTTTTTGTTCAATAGGATTGTCGTTCCCCCACTCTACCGGCTGCAATCCCATTTCAATCCTAATCTCGTTAATCGTCTTTAGCCCATTCCGCAAATAGATTTCTCCAAGCTCTGCTTCTTTTCTTTCTTCAACCGGGTCGTCTACAATGTAAGCAAACTTCGTGTTTTCTGCTCCAAGCTCAGGCATTATTTGGTCGTTAATCAGTTCCTCGATTTTTTTCATTAACGGTCTGATTGCTTTTCTTCTGGTAAGCTCTATTTGTGAAGCTGCTGTGCTTCTATTCACATCCCTAGTAATGCCCAAGTCTATTGGGTTCATGTTGAAGTTTGAGATAACCTGATTCCACATTTCTCTCTGTCCTTCCAAAAACTGCATGTCCCTGTTGTTGAAAGCAAACGGGGCAAAAGTGGTTTTTTTGTTCAAGAAAACTATTTTGTGCGGCTGCCCTTTTAGCTCGTTCTCCCAAGCCGCTTTCATCCTGATAAGTTCCTTGTCATCCATATCCTCTACGCTAACCACTCCGTCTGGAACAGCACCGTCAATGAACAAAGCCATGTTGTGTTTTACTGAGTATTCGAGCGCTTTTATTGTTTCAAGAGAAGACTGCACTGCAGAATAACCATAGCCGCTCATGCTTCTCTGGTTCTGCATGAAATAAACTATTTCGTCCCTGTTGAACCACATTGGGTGAGCCGGAATAGCGTAAGAGTATTGCCAGTAACCGTAAGTCCATCCTGTCCGGTCAGAGTCCTTTAAGAAGGATGCCCCATCTCTTGCATAAAGTTCTGTCAACTGCCTTCCTTTTCCTGTCCCGTTGCAATACGGGCAACTCGTTTTCTTTGGCAGTTCTTCTGTTTCGAACCCGATTGCGTTTGCATCTGATGGAGAATTGTATGAAACGATTTCCAACAATTTTGTTTTCATTCCAGAGTAATCTGGTTTTATCATTTTGTATTCTTTTTTTGTTTCTTTGTCAAAGTTCATTGTTTTTGATTCAGGCAAAGTTTTTTCCATAAAGTCTATTGCCCTCAAGGTTCTCTCTGCTTTTTGCTTGAAAGATTTTTCTTCCCCCTCTTTTTCGCCACCACACTCTGGGCAGATTAATGGCTTTAAGAGTGGTGCCCCGCTTCTCGGCTCAAGATGCTCGAAATCGTAAGAGTCTACTGTGAAAACCTTTACAAGAACTCCTGCGTCTATTTCCAAAACGTCTTTCAGCCAAGCCCTTATTAAATCGTTGAAAGACTCGCAGTTCTTGTTCGGGTTCTCAAAAAACGGTTTTATTCGGTCAATCTCTTTTTCAACGTCTTTGTACTCCAATCCTTCTTTCGGAATCACGTCCCAAGGTATCGAGCAAAGCTGGTTGAGAATAGTCATTACTATTGATTGAACCCAAACCGTGTTAGAGTATTTCCTGAGCTCGTTTGTGTCCACTCTTCTTGGCTGCCCTCTAATCGGCTGCCAGAACCATTCTGTCATAACCGCTTTTCTTG
>Ga0315289_10006805_pt1 | contig 16765 bp, 17 predicted proteins | sample YL17G11_40_MG_FD_203452 | JGI IMG/M metagenome (GOLD analysis project Ga0315289, IMG submission 203452) | Sediment microbial communities from Yellowstone Lake, YNP, Wyoming, USA - YL17G11_40 | ecosystem: Environmental > Aquatic > Freshwater > Lake > Sediment | place: USA: Wyoming | collected... | reverse complement strand
CTTATTCAGACCCTTTGCACGGACAGGTCACCGGTCACACCGTTTAAGGTTATATGAAGCTTATCAGCAGCCGAATCGAACGTGTCATCTTTGTGTTCGATTCTTGGAAAAAGGCCCTCCTCCGTTTTATGATCGAACTGGATATCGCCGACGAGGGCTTTGGCCGAAAGCCTGAGCGGAAACGTCGTCGGCACCAGCAAAGTGGCATCGCCGATAACGCTGGAAACACTAAGACGGTTGGTCCCTTGCCTGAGTCGGGAGCCTCTCAGATCGAGCATCAAGTCGCCGATGACCTGGGACGTGTCGACGTCGCCAATCTCCCTGCCGTTGAATTCGAGTCTCAAATCCCCGGCGATTCGGCTGTGGCCGGCGCCGTCAAGGATATGACCGTGGCCCTGAAGATTCCAGCGACTGCGAACGATATAAAACCCAAGACCGATCAGGATGAGCGGCCAAAGTTTTCCAACAAGATGCCAAACGCCAAAATCCGGATTAATATTTTGCAAGAGAAACAGCAGCCCCAGAGCAATAATAATCAACCCGGAAGATATCCTGCCGCCAAACTGCGTGGTTTCGCGATGAGCCATGCTATTTCTCCTTGCGGCCATGAGAGCGGTCGAAAATGAGCCCCAGGCCGACGACGACCAGGATAAGCGGCCACCAGATATGAAGGAACTCGCCCAGGTCGAATTCCAGATACCCGAAGCGATCGAACAACATGACCGCTCCGAGGGCTATGAATATAAGCCCCCACAGAATTGCCGAAAACCCGCGCATACAAGTCCTTTTGTGGAACAGGGGCGAACATCGATTCGCCCCCTCGAGAATTCAGTCGAGTTTAAAATCGCCGTGCTTTTGCAAGTGGGCGATCACGCCCCCATCGTTCAGAATGCGCATCATGGATGGCGGCAGCGGCTTGAAGTTCATTTTGACGCCGTTGGTCAGGTCGTGAATTGAACCCGAGCCGAGGTCCACTTCGAGCTCATCCCCCGCTTTGATTTTATCCGTATCGCAGATGAGAACCGGAAGGCCTACATTTACAGCGTTACGGAAAAATATCCTGGCGAAAGATTTGGCCAGTACCGCGGCAACGCCGGACATCTTGATGATCGTGGGGGCATGCTCTCGCGAAGAGCCAAGACCGAAATTGGCGCCGCCGACAACGAAATCGCCCGGCGACATCTTGGATGCGAACTCCGGGTCAGCATCCTCGAGGACGTGCTTGGCCAGCTCCGGCAGGTTGGAGCGGAGATGAAAATACCGTCCGGGAGCGATGTGATCCGTGGAGATGCCATCGCCGAATTTCCAGGCTTTCCCTTTAAGCATTTCAATCACCTCCTACCTTTGGCCGTTCGTTTTGACCCGGCTGGTTTTCGTTTTGCCGCCCCTTTTGCAGCCCTGGACGGCTTTCGCGTCACTTTTCTGGGCGCGGGTTTAAGCTTCGATTTCAGCGCGCCTTTGATGGCCAGGGAAGCATCGGCGGCAAGTTTCGAGATGGTTTTCTCGAATTCTTTGGCTGCCTGCTGGGCCCTGGGGCCATACTGAGCAATGGCTTTCTTGGCCATACCTTCGACCTTGATCGAGGCCTCTTTTGCGGCCGGCCCGACGACCGCCGCCGTCTCCATGGCAACCTTCTCGACGGTCTTCTGAGCGGACCTGGCCAGCATCTTTAGCGCCACGGTGTCTACAAGCTCATCTTTGCCGATGCTCCTGAGTTCCTTCACATATTTGCGCGGGTCGGCGATGACGCCTTCAATGGCGCTGGCCGCGATGACCGCGGGAGAGGCGAGATAGATCGAGGAATTGGGATTGCCCATTCTCCCCTGGAAATTGCGGTTTTGCGTCGTAAGGCAAACTTCGCCGTCGCCGGGGATTCCCTCATGAATCCCCACACAGGGGCCGCAGCCGGGAGTGACCATGATGGCGCCGAATTCGACCAGGGTCTGATAATACCCTCGCGCCAGAGCATCCTTCATGACATCTTCGGAACCGGGGACGACTATAAACCTGATATTCGGATCTTTCCTCTTGCCTCTGACCATTTTGGCGACAACTTCCCAGTCTTCGATGCGGGAGTTGGTGCAGGTGCCAAGGAAGACCTGATTGATCTTGGTGCCAACAGCCTCATCGATAATATGAGTATTGTCGACGGTGTGCGGAAAGCTGATGGTCGGCTTGAGATTGGCGGCGTCGATTTCGATGACGCGCTCGTAGTCGGCATTGGCATCGGGGGACATCGGGACCCATTTGTGACCGCGTCCCGTCTTTTCGAGATAGGCTTTTGCGGTTTGATCCGAGGCAATCAGCCCGACCTTGGCGCCGGCCTCGACCGCCATATTCGATAGCGTGAAGCGGCCGGACATATCCATCTTTTCGATGGTGGGCCCGCAGAACTCCAGAGCCTTGTAGGTTGCGCCGTCGGCGCCGATGAACCCGATGAAATGCAGCATCAGGTCTTTGGGGAAGACGCCAAGCTGCAGATCTCCGTGCACGTAGACTTTGATCGACTCAGGCACTCTGAACCAGGTTTTTCCGAATGCCATCCCTATGCCGACATCGGTTGAGCCCATGCCGGTGGCGAAACAGCAGAGCGCCCCGCCGGTGCAAGTATGGCTGTCGGCGCCGATCATAACCTCGCCGGGATTCACGTATTTCTCGTTTATGACTACATGACAGATGCCGCGGCCGATTTCGACGAGCTGGGCTGCGGTACGGCGCGCGAATTCTCGAATTAACATATGGTCATTGGCGAGCTCTTTGCGAGACGCTGGCGAGGAATGATCGAGGAAAAACACGGTGCGGTCAGGATTGGCGAGCTTGGTGACGCCGAGCTTCTCCACCTGTTTTATGGCCAGAGGTCCCGTTCCATCTTGCAGAAGGCAGAGATCGACTTTGGCGATGGTAATCTCCCCCGCGGTCACATCCCGGCCTGAATGACTGCTCAAGATTTTTTCAGACAGGGTCTTGCCCATTCTTTTTCTCCTCCTTGATCCGGTGAAGCAGGACGCTATCTGGATCTGGTCCTGGTTTCGGATCGAATCATCAATATCCTAAAACCGATAACATTTCTTTATACGTCTTAGCCGACTTCTGCAGCGAAGCGAGCTCGGAATCGTCAAGCTTGATTTCGATAATCTTCTCGACCCCCTTGGCACCAAGCACGGCAGGCACCCCGATATAGAGGTCCTTGATACCGTACTGGCCTGTCAGGTACGCCGAACAGGGCATAAGGCGCTTGCGGTCGCTAAGAATGGAATCGACCATCTCCACGGTGGCCGCCGCTGGGGCGTAATAGGCCGAGCCGCTCTTAAGAAGCTTCACGATTTCGCCGCCGCCGTCGCGAGTGCGGTCGGAGATGGCTTTGACTCTATCGGGCGGAATAAGCTCCGTGATAGGGATGCCGCCGACAGTGGTGTAGCGCGGCAAGGGCACCATGGTATCGCCGTGGCCCCCGAGGACCATTGCCTGAACGTCATTGGGAGAGACACCGAGTTCCCAGCCAACGAAGGTACGGAAACGGACGGAATCGAGAATGCCGGCCTGCCCAAAGACCTTTTTATTATCGGTGCCGAGCTTTTTCCAACAATGATAGGTCATGATATCAAGAGGATTGGCGACCATGAGCACCATCGCCTTGGGGCAATGTTTCTTAATATTATCCGATACCGAGCCGACAATTTCGGCGTTCATCGTAATCAGGTCTTCGCGGCTCATGCCCGGTTTTCTGGGGACCCCCGACGTAACCACAACAATATCGGAGCCGGCGATATCGGCGAAATCGTTGGAGCCCTTAACGGCGCCATCGTAGCCGCGTATAGGTCCGGCCTGGGCCAGATCCAGGGCCTTGCCCTTGGGCATATCCTCGATTATGTCGATCAATACAATGTCGCAGATGTTTTTCTCGGCCAGATACATCGCCGTGGATTCGCCGACGTGGCCGGCTCCGATAATCGCTACCTTCCTTCTCATCACTTTCCTCCTTTGGAATCAATCATCATAGGTACAAAAAAGCACGCATCTCTCAACACAGCAACTTTGGCGTCGCGCCCCATAACAATCAGAGCTTCATCTAATGCCGCCCGAGGCGATCTCTTGGGCTCATAATACACTTTCGAAACTATGTTGTCATCTAAATTCGTGACGTACCAAATTTTGATTCTTTGCAAGCGCCTCGCCGTCTTGACCAATTTATGTATACCGAACCTATTGTCGGACAAAGCCTTAGACGATAGCGCCTGGGCTGGTGACGGATAATCGCCAGCAAGTTTCACGAAATGGTCCGAACCGATCCCTTCAGTGCAAGCGCCGACAACGACCAGGATTCCGCCATCTCTCACCGCTTCGGCGCCATGCTCCTGGCCTTTCTGGAGTTGATATAGATTGATATCCAGTGGCGGTTCGCCGATGGCAAAAACGATGTCATATTCTCTTGCGATGCCAATTGCGTAATATTCATACGCTTTAGAGCAAGCTAATTGGAAACTCGTCCTCATATCACCGCAAAACAGATCGATGACGTCGCCACCGCGAGATGCCACAAGTTGAATGGAGAATATTTCTTTCGGAAGCAAGAGCGATATAGCTTCCTCGAGGTCCAGGTGCACGGGATTTTTCTCGAGGCTCAGGCTTTTTGCTTCTTGATGCTTGGCGAAACTGTGATTGGCGACAGTGGTCTCGAATCCCGCGAGGCCCGGTATAAGCGACTTTCGTCCTCCCGTGAATCCGGCAAAGAAATGGGGTTCGACAGAATTGACGCAGATGACAGCCTCGGCTTCCAGAAGCTTCTTGTTCACAGCGACAGGCGTGCCTCGAGTCGTGCAGCCGATACTCGCCAGCGATTTCTTGTCGTGGCAGTCATGAGTGAATATGCGGTTGCCAAATAAAGAGTGGGTATCACCCAGGATGAGATCGATCTCGTCGTCGGTCGGTGGGCGATGCGTGCCGGTGGCGATCAATAACTCGACCCCATCGGCGGGGACGACCTCCATGAGGAACTTGAGGATTTTCGAGGTAGGCAAACGCCTGGTGGAGTCGTTAACTACGACAGTGACTTTCTTCCCCCGGAATGAGTCTCCCACCCTCTGGAAATTGGACCATATCTTTCGCCTGATTGAATCGTCACTCGCGATGGGACAATGTCTTGGCTCGAGTACCACGGTGTCATCTGGGAATTGCATTTCCACCAGGACACCATTATAGGGGATATCGATCCTCATCGAATTTTCCCATCATGAGAAGAAAAAGGCGATTTCAGTTTTGGCGGTGCCGTCGCCGTCCGATGCATGGACCGAATTTTTTGTCAGGCTAAGAGCGAGGTCGTGCCGCACGGTGCCGGGGGCCGCCTTGGAGGGATCGGTGGCGCCGATTAAAGCCCTGATGCCGTTGACGGTATCGCCATCGGATTCGACAACCATCGGCACGATCGGTCCGGACGACATGAAGCGGCAGAGCTCGTCCAGAAACGGCCTCCCCTCGTGGACGGCGTAGAATTTTCTGGCCTGGTCGTACGTAAGGTGCACCATTTTCATGTCCGCGATCTTGAAGTGGGCGCGTTCGAGGCGCTCGATGATCTGGCCGGTCAGGTTTCTTTCGACGGCATCGGGCTTGATGATGAGAAGAGTTCTATGCATGGAGACCTTGTTTGGCATTGATGCCCATCTCGTATCCCAGCTCGCAGGCGATCTTATTCTTTTCCTCGGTGCCGCGAGGGGCGCGAGCCAGAACGGCTTTGAGAACGGAGTCTTTGGAACAGATCTGAGTTATCCCGGCCACGGCGGCTATTGAGACGACGTTGGCCACGACCGGGGTTCCCACCTTTTCGCGGGCAGTATTTATGAAAGGAAGGGAGAATGCTCTTTGCGTGGGTAGCTGCCTGACACGGTCGCTGTCGACGACGAGAATGCCGTTTTCCTTGAGTTGAGGGAAGTATTGGTCGCAGGATTCCTGAGTCAGACAAAGCAGGAGGTCGAGCTCGGTTGCCTTGGGGTAATAGATTTCGCCATCGGATACCACGACATCGGAGCGTGATGCGCCGCCGCGGGCCTCGGGGCCGTACGATTGGGTCTGGGTCACGTTCTTCCCCTCGTAAACTCCCAGGGCCTCGGCCAGAATGACGCCGGCGAGGACCAGCCCCTGACCCCCAGAGCCGGAGAGGCGTATTTCGAAACGATCAAAGGTCTGTTTTTTCATTTATTTCTCTGTTTTGCTGGCGCAGCAGGCTGCGCCGCTGCAAAGCATTATCCTGATACCACAGCTTCGCCGAGTTTCTCTTCGTCGACGGCGCGGAAACGGTCTATTATCTTCTGGTATTCCTCCACGTAGCCGGGCTTCGGCTTGTCATGCAAAACACCAACCACGAACTTCCCTTCCAATTGCTCCGGCGTCATTTTGGATGCCACGGTGGCAGGCACCGCATGTTCCTTCTGCCAAAGGATCATCTTGACCGCGCTCCCTTCGCGGTTCATGCGACCGTACTGAGTGTGGCAATTTGACATGACTTCCACAAGTGAGAAGCCAGGTCTCTCAATCGCCTGGGCCATCAGTCTCGAAAGTTGGGAAGCATGATAGACTGTTCCTCGCGCCACAAAGCTGGCCCCCGAGGCCTTGGCAAGCTCCACCGAATCGAAAGCCTGCTCGACCATCCCGTAAGGGGCGGTTGAGGCCAGCTTTGTCAGCGGCGTCGTCGGTGAATACTGCCCGCCGGTCATGCCATAAATGTAATTGTTGACCAGGATGCACGTGATATCCATGTTCCTGCGCGCGGCGTGAATAAAATGATTGCCGCCGATTGCCAAAAGGTCCCCATCGCCGGAGATGACGATGACTCTAAGCTTGGGATTGGCAAGCTTGACCCCTGTGGCAAATGCCAGGGGACGGCCGTGGGTGGTATGGAGGGTGTTGAAATCGAGATAAACCGGTATCCTGGCGGTGCAGCCGATGCCGGAGACAACGGCAACGTCGTCCTTCTTCAACCCCAGGCTGTCGATGGCGCGGATCATGGCGCCCATGGCAATCCCGATGCCGCAACCAGGGCACCAGACATTGGGGAATTTCTTCTTGGGGCGAAGATATTTATGGGTAACGTTGGATTCCTGTTCCATTCTACTCATGCTCCTCTTTTATGACATCGACGATCTGGGCCGGGGTAATAAGCTCGCCATCGAAGCGATGCAAGGGTACCACTCTGACATGCCTGCGGCTCAGTCGTTCGATTTCTCCAATGATCTGGCCCTGGTTCAATTCGGGCACGACGACCAGATCGACTTTTTCGAGAAGCGGCCCGATCTTGTCATCAGGGAATGGCCAGATTGTGAATGGCTGAATCATACCAACTTTGAAACGTTTTTTTCGCGCCATTCTTATCGCCTGCCGCGCCGCCCTGGCGGTGGAACCATAAGCGAAAACCGCGATATGAGCATCATCCATGAGGTCCGTGCGGATCTCGGTAATCTGGTCGCGATGACGCATTATTTTCATTTTCAGCTTATCGAGCTTGGCGGCAATTTCGCCTGGCTTGGCCGTGGGAAATCCGGATTCGTCATGCGTCAAGCCCGTCAAGTGAAACCTGTAACCCTCGCCGAATGAGGCCATTGGGGACCGGAAGTCAGGCGTGATTTCGAAAGGCTTATACCATTCGGGAGGATCGATCGGCTTGGCGCGATTGACCACTTCGACCAATTCCGGATCAGGGAGAGTCACGATCTCGCGCATATGCCCCAGAACCTCGTCCGTCAACAATATGACCGGGCTGCGATAGATTTCGGCGAGGTTGAAAGCTCTGACTGTCAGATTGAAGCATTCTTTCACCGATGATGGAGCCAGGACAATCGGATAATAATCGCCATGGGTTCCCCATTTGGCCTGCATGGTATCGGCCTGTGACACCTTAGTCGGCAAGCCGGTTGACGGCCCTCCCCGCTGGACATCGATGACGACGCATGGCACCTCAGCCATGTAAGCATATCCCAAATTTTCTTGCATGAGAGAGAAACCAGGGCCAGATGTTGCGGTCAAGGCCTTGGCGCCGGCGACAGAAGCTCCTATGACGGCGGCAATCGAGGCGATTTCATCTTCCATCTGGATGAAATATCCGCCAACGCGGGGCAAATTTCTGGCCAGGAGCTCAGCGATTTCGGTGGATGGTGTTATGGGGTAGCCGGCGAAAAAGCGGCACCCCACCGCCAACGCGCCCCATGCGCAAGCCTCGTTCCCCTGCATGAGCAACGGCTGATTAGCTTTGTATATTTGCAGTTTCTGCGGACTTATTCTAACTTCAGTCAAATTAGCCTCTGAGATTAACTGGCACGGTAAATCGTGCCCTTACTTTTCTGTTGACGTAATTGCGAAATCAGGGCAGTGCAGCCAACAGATGGCGCACTGAGTGCAATCCATACCCCTGGCTACGATCGGGTATCCATCGGGATCGGTGTCGAACACAGCCTTGGGACACATTTCTATGCAAATACCGCAGGCCTTGCACCAGCGCCTGTAAATAATTACGGGGTCGGGGCGTCGCTGCGGTCTCTTAGATGTCTTCTCCTCTACTTCACTCATGGTCATTCTAATTCCTGCACAGGATATTCGTCTTTCCTGGCATCGGGCACAACAAGTAGTGCCCCTACCTTCTGCGTGCCTTTCTAACGGACGCCACGTGCCGCTTCGCCACTTTTTTCCCAAATACAGCTTTCTTTGCCATCTTCGTCGATTTGGCGGGCGCAGCGTGGTTTGCTAATGCAGTTTTTCTCTTCGCAGGCGTTTTCAATTTCATCAGGCCGGCAATCAATCCAGGAACTTGCGACGGGATATCGGCCACCGGGACTCCGACCGCATTCAGGGCTTTTATCTTATCGGCTGCCAGACCGGACGAGCCTGAGATAATGGCGCCTGCGTGACCCATTCGCTTTCCGGAGGGGGCGGTGCGTCCCGCGATAAAACCAACCACCGGCTTTTTCATCTGCTTCTTGATGAACTCCGCCGCCATCTCCTCGTCGGAGCCGCCGATTTCACCGATCAGCACCACGGCCCGAGTGTCAGGGTCCTTTTCGAACGCCTCCAGGCAGTCGATGAAACTGGTGCCTATTACGGAATCACCCCCGATTCCGATGCAAGTCGATTGGCCCATGCCGGCCTGAGTCAGTTGATAGACGACTTCATAAGTCAACGTCCCAGAGCGCGAGACGACGCCGATAGTCCCCTTCTTATGAATCTGTGCCGGCATTATGCCGACCTTAGACAACCCGGGCGAAATAATGCCGGGGCAATTCGGGCCGATGAGCCTGGTCCCTTTTGATTTCAGGTAATGATAGACTTTCAGCATATCATTGGCAGGGACACCTTCAGTGATGCAAACAATCAGCTTCACGCCGGCAGCCGCCGCCTCATATATGGCATCGACCGCAAATTGCGGCGGCACGTAGATAACGGATGTATTGCCTTTGGTTTTTGCAACAGCATCTTCCATAGAATCAAATACCGGGACGCCGTGCATGGCTGTGCCGCCCTTGCCGGGGGTTACTCCGGCGACGATTTTGGTGCCGTAGGCAAGCATCTGCTGCGTATGAAAGGCACCGTCACGGCCGGTAATACCCTGGACGACAACTCTGGTGCTCTTATCGACGAAAATCGCCATGTCTATTCCTTATCTATCCTTTTCTCTACCCGGCTCTCCGCAGCGCCATCTTTACAACTTCCTCCATCGAGGATGTAGCCTGCATACCGACACTCTGCAATATCTCACGAGCCCGAGCCTCATTTGTTCCTGTCAGGCGGACGACTATGGGAACTCTCGGCCTTAACATCTCCACGGCCTTGACGATGCCGTCAGCCACGTCGTCGCATCTCGTTATCCCGCCGAAAATATTGAAGAGAATGATCTTCACTTTGGGGTCGCCCGTAATGATTTTCATGGCCGCGATAACTTTCTCCGGGGACGACGAGCCGCCGATATCGAGGAAATTGGCCGGCTCGCCCCCAAAATGCTTGACGAGATCCATCGTGGCCATAGCCAGGCCGGCGCCGTTGACACAGCAGCCGATGGTGCCATCGAGCTTGACGAACGAGAGGTCGGCCTTCTTGGCGGCCATCTCGTCGGGGTCCTCGGATTCATAATCGCGCAAGGCCTCGAGTCCGGGATGACGGAATAGGGCATTGTCGTCAAGGACTATCTTGGCGTCGAGAGCCAGGAGCTGCCCATCCCTGGTGACAATGAGGGGGTTGATTTCGGCCAGGGAAGCGTCGCATTCCATAAAGACATTAAAGAGCTTGCCAATGATACTGGCGGCCTGGCGGACAAGCTTGAAATCCCGATAAACGAACATGGCCAGCTTCGTAGCCTCAAATGCCCGCAGTCCCATGATGGGGTCGACGCCGAATTTCATTATTTTCTCGGGGGTGCTCCTGGCAACTTCTTCAATATCGATTCCGCCTGCCGGGGAAACCATGATGACCGGTTTCTTAGAAATTCTGTCCAAAACCACGCCCACATAGGCCTCGTTGACAATCTCTACGCTGTCGGTAACAAGGACTTTCTTAACAGCAAGGCCTTTTATACTCATGCCGAGAACTTCCTCGGCGGCGAAGTAGGTCTCATCAGGGTCCTTGCAGTATTTGATGCCGCCAGCCTTGCCGCGCCCTCCCACGTGCACCTGTGCTTTGACCATTACCGGCCGCTCGTAACGCACGGCAATCTGGCGCGCTTCATCGGGCGATGAAGTGACTTCACCCTTGGGTATGGGAATCTGAAACTTGGCGAAAATCTCTTTGGCCTGGTATTCGTGTATCTTCATTCTATTCTCCCGCGGTCGACCAAGACCCGCTGAAATCGCCTCCCGATCGACCCGAATCGAAACGAGCCTTTAAATAAGTGAAAAATTTCTCGTATGTCAAGATTGCATTTGCACCGATAAGGAAAATCGCGAAAATTCGAACTGACACAATTCGAGATATGTGTTTGATGCGACGGGTAGTTCCTCCTGCCTTTCGACAGCCGATCGGTCTTGCACTACGAGCCAGGAACTTGAACAAATCAAGAAGGCCGGAAAATTGGTGCCACGAGCAACTGACAAGTAGCAACTCTGGCTGGGTATTTGAATATATTTCGCTGACGTCTGTTTTCTCCTATTTGCTTCAGAGCATCCGTGTTACCGCGCGATGTCACGGCAATTCCGTGGCCAGTGCCGATAAAAGGAGGCATCAAAGCATGAGATTGTAAACAAAATCTCAACTGACTAATTGGCAAGTGGAGGTTAACCGGTTTTTTGGGCCACAATTAACAGATATGCGGCAAGGTTCTTCAGGCGCAAGGTATGCACCAATAATTCGTAGGTCATACTTAGGATATAGAAGGGGAAGAAGAAATCAAAATAGCGTGATTGAGCATAAGTGATATATTCCTTTTCCACCCTAAATCCCTTACTATCAAGCAATGATTTAAAGGCGCTGTAGTAGCACTTGTCATAAAAAGTCCTGAACCGGCCGGACCTCCCACCACTTACCCATTCAGGATGAAAAGCAGCCACTAATCCTTCAGACAGTTTATGTGGTAAGCTCTGACTGATTAAGGCGAAAGGGGCAAATCGTGATGGGAAAAAAGTAATAAGCTTACCACCCGCCTTCAAAACCCTCCCCGATTCGGAAATGAAACCTTCGGTTTGGGGCAGGTGTTCGATCACCATTTTTGAGGCAATTATATCGACCTCGCTATCCTCAAATGGAAGATGCCTGGAGATGTCGGAGATTTTCTTATCATCAACATCAATGTTAGCCTCCAACTCCTCAGCTGAAATATCTACCGACGTGATCTTGAAATTGGACGGTTTCTTGCGAGCGAAGGGGCAAGATCGCCCTCCACCTGCGTCCACGATGACGCCACCTTCTTTCATTTGTCGGGCATAATCAACGATGAGTCTTTCATATTCAAGGTTGAAGAATCTGGCATCATTTTTCGATTGCGGGAAGTAGTTTTCGACAGCCAGGCAAATTCTCTTGTTGAACTGAATGAACGCCTTTATCATGGTTTGTTTCCTTCCGCATCAAACGACCTCGGATGAACGCCAGGACAGGAGCATCTACTTCACCAATCTCCATAGACTATAAAAACGCCATGGCGCAATTGTCAATGGATTTCGGAGGATCCTGCTACCAGATGATGAGATCGGAACCGCATCGCCCAATTCGGAGGCGCCGGTTCATAGCGCTTGCTCCCGGCGCTTAAAGAAATCTTAGGATGGGAATCTGCTAACTGTCTAAAGATATGGATTTGGCTATGCGGGAGTGTGTGGACTGAAGCCTCTTTGACCGAAAATACTGCTTCGAGCCGAATGACAAAAGGGGGGCCTGTGAGGGCCCCCCGGGCATATAGGTCGGGACTCGCCCAAAAGGAGGAAACTATTCAGTTTCGATAAAGCAAGAGAGGCCGCGCTTTTCGTAGTCGGCCCTTATCTTCTCGGCCTTTTCCATCTCCTTCACCCGGGCCATCACAACCCGATATTCATTCTGGTCAGTGACATTTACCGTGGGGGAATAGCCGAATTTTTTCAAGGTCTCCATATGCTTCTCTGCCGTTGCCATGGTATTATAGCGTCCGGCGCAAACCAGATAGACAGCTTTCTTGGGGGGGGCGCTGCTGCTATCCGACTGGGCAGCGCTATGGTTCTGCACCGCCTCAGGGGCCGGTGGCGGCGGTACAGACACTTGATTCTGATCCGCGGATTGTCCGAATCTCAAGACAAACGAAATTTGGTGGGTCCCACCTAGGACGTTGTTGACATTGTAGGCGTAGTCAAGGCTGTTGTTCATGATATTGAATCCAGCGCCGAGGGAGATGCCGCCGCGGTTGTCAAAGCGGTCGGCGGAGCTATAACCGCTGCGAAACGTCAGGATGCCGGCGTAGGTGTACTCCAGCCCGGTTTTGAAGCCCACGTGGCCGTGAAACGGGACACTCATCCCTGCCAGAAGCGCCAGTCTATCGCCCAGAGGAAGATACGAGAAGCCAATATCGTACCTGGTCGGCATGGGCGAGGAACTCTGGTCATATTTGATGGCGGGGCCGACGTTCAGAAACGCCATGCCGAGAGCGTAACTGTAGCCGTGATATTGCAACCCGATATCTCCAGCCAGAGCGCGGGTCTCGACATCATCGAGCTTCTCCCCCACCATGCGGAGTCCGCCTCCGAGCGAGAGCGAAGGAGTCAGCCTGTGGCCGTATGCCAGGCCAAAAGACCAGTCGTTGGCGCCGACCGAGCCGATGGCTGTGTTATTATCGGAGTAAGCGCTTATGCTTCCCAAGCTGAGGTAAGAGGCCGAAAAACCGATACCCCCCTTTTGGCCTATTGGAGCCGAGAAGCCGAGAAACTCGTAACGCAAGTCTTGAAACCACTCAGAGTGCATTCCTGCGACCTGGTAATAGTCGACGGTTGTAAGCCCTGCAGGATTGTAATAAGAAGCGATGGGGCCATCAGACAGAACAGCAAGCGCTTCGCCTGTGCCGGCAGTGCGGGCGCTGACACCGATATTGAGGAAATCAACGGCCGAAGTGCCATCACCGGCGATTGCAACTTGGCCCCAGAAGAGAATCGCTATCAATAGTGCTATCATAATCTTAGGGTTCATCCATCCTCCTTTTGCAACTCTTAGAAAGGCAAAGCCGATGCCAACTGCGGTCGACCATCCTTCAATTATTTAACAGCTTATCTTTCAATGTGTTATATACGACGATGGGACATTCTCGAGCCCCGCTTTTGGAGATCGGTTGTTCAATGATTGAACATATCAAGGTTTTCGGACGCTGTTTGATCAAAGGCAGCAAACATGGGGGAACTTGTTCCGTCATAACCCGAAACCCCGAAACCCTTAAGCGGGGGGCTACTCGATGCTGCCGAGCTGCTCAAAGCCCATTCAATATGAATAGTTTGAGCATAGGGCCGACCATCTCATGATGGCAGAAATGATGATATTCAAAAATGAATTGCGGGGGATGATGTTAGAAATTAGATTAGCGACCTGAGAAATGGTAGTTAATAAGCTGAGAAGGGAATTGAGATGGCCGACAAAATGATGGCTGTTGTGAAAACCAAGCCTGCCGTGGGGGCCGAGCTCCTGGATGTGCCATTGCCGAGGATTGGCGATGATGAGGTCCTGGTTAAAGTGAAAGCAACATCGATCTGCGGGACCGATGTCCACATATATAAATGGGATGATTGGTCGTCAAAGCGCATCGGGCCCAAGGCGTTGCCGCAGATATTGGGACACGAGGTTGCCGGCGAAGTTGTCGACAGAGGGAAATTCGTCAGAAAAGTGCAGATCGGCGATTACGTCTCTGCCGAGACCCATATCCCCTATCCAGGTGACCTTCAGGCGCTGCTGGGACAGATGCATCTGGGGGAAAGGATGCAGATATTAGGAGTCGACCGGGACGGCGTATTCGCCGAATACCTCGGCATTCCGGAAATCGTCTGCTGGGTGAACGACAAGTCGATTCCACCCGAATATGCCACTATCCAGGAGCCGCTGGGGAACGCCACCTACGCCGTTCTTGGCGAGGACAACGACGTGGCAGGCAAGTCCATGGTGATACTTGGCGACGGTCCGGTGGGGTTGTTTGCGGTCGGGGTGGCGCGGGCCGTGGGGGTCACAAATATCATTCTCGTGGGCTTGAGCAAGTTCAACCTCGAGATAGGCAGGAAAATGGGGGCGGATCATATCCTTTATGCCGATGACAGCTCGATTGACAGGGTCGAATATGTAAAGGACCAAACAAATGGATACGGCGCCGATATCGTACTCGAAATGGCGGGAGTGCAGCAGGCGGTGGAAGAAGGATTCAAGATGCTGCGTAAGGGCGGCCGTTTCACGGCATTCGGGGTCCTGTCCGAACCTACCACGCCAATCGATTATAACAACAGCATAGTGTTCAAGGGATGCCAGATACACGGCATTAGCGGCCGCAAAATGTTCGATACCTGGTACAGAGTGCGTAATCTGCTGGCATCGAAGAGGCTTGATATCTCTGCGGTAGTGACGCACAAGATCGCCCTCCAGGATTTCGAAGAAGGTTTCCAGAAGATGCTGGAGTTTCCCAGGCGCGCCGCCAAGGTGGTTATGTTTCCCGACAAGGCCGAACTTGAGAATGCCATAAAAAGGGGGAAATAGGTTCAGGAAAGCGATGATCGGGCGCATGGAATTCTGTTGACAGGCCCGTAATTTTCCTGATATTAGGAATAGCTATAATTCTCGACCACCGGGCGGAGTCGCAGTTGCGGTTGGCCCGCAAGAAGAAGGCCGAGATACAGGGAATGGGATGATTGTCGGGATTGGTGGCGACATTTTTGAAGTGGCGCGGATGAGGTGCCGGCTCGAAGAACCTGAAAACGGGTTCAAATCCGAGATTTTCACTCCTCTTGAAATTTCATATTGCGAGAGTAAACGTCACCCGGAGCGCCATTACGCGGCCCGTTTTGCAGCCAAAGAAGCGCTCTTTAAGGCGCTGTCTTCTGGGATGATCGACGGCATGGCCTGGCGCGACGTGGAGGTGCGCAATGACTCGCAAGGTCGACCGTACCTGGTTTTGACCGGCAAGACGAAAGAATCGATCGAGCTCCAGGGCGTCGGACGTGTGCTGGTGACGCTTTCGCACACTGGCGAGTGGGCTATGGCGAATGTGGTTTTGGAGTCAAGGGACACTGAGAATAGAACACAAGGAAAACGTGATGGCTAATATCGGCTCTTACGATGAGAAGCTCAAGGATTTCGATTGGACAAATGCCGAAAAGGAACTCGGTTATCGCAAAGGGGCCGATATCAATATCGGCTGGTATTGCAGCGACAGAATTTGCAATCTCGGGTTGGGTGCAAAAAAGGCCCTCATCTGGGAGGACCATCAGGGAAACAATCGGACGTACACATACGATGATATTCGCACATTATCGAATTCATTCGCGGCTTTCCTTTGCGGGTTGGGCATTAAGCCCGGAGAGAGAATCTGCATCTTTATGGACAGGGTGCCGGAGCTGTACATATCGTTCCTGGGCATATTGAAAATGGGAGGCGTGGCCCAGCCGCTCTTCTCGGCCTTCGGCGATGAATCGCTCTTCACCAGGCTCGACAACGCCAAGACGTCCGCGATACTTACGCAAAGAAAACATCTTGCCAAGGTGCGCAAAATCAAGGAGCAGATTCCCTGCCTTGAGCATATCATCATAATCGATGCTGACCAATCGCCGTTGCGCGAGCGCGAGATTGCATATGGTATGGAAACGGAGCCGAGGATCGAGAAATGGGATAGTTTTCGGTCTAAAGCGGAGACGCCATCGGTTCTGCATTACACATCAGGCACCACCGGCCAGCCCAAAGGTGCCCAACACGTCCATTATTCTCTGATCTCCCAATATTTGACTACCAAATGGGTGCTCGATGTCAATCAAGACGACATCTACTGGTGCACGGCCGACCCCGGCTGGGTGACCGGCACGTCATATGGAATCATCGGGCCCTGGGCCAACGGCGTCACGCAGGCGGTCCTCGATTCGGGATTTTCATCCGATAAATGGTATTCGTTCATTGAGAAACATAAAATCACCGTCTGGTATTCCGCCCCCACTGCTATCAGGCTCCTGATGCGCGATGGAATGGATGCTGTCAGGAAGTATGACCTTAGCTCACTGCGCCATCTTTGCAGTGTCGGCGAGCCGCTCAACGCCGAGGCGGTGATCTGGTCGAAAGAGGCTTTCGGATTGCCGTTTCACGACACGTTCTGGCAGACGGAAACTGG
>Ga0315289_10006804_pt1 | contig 16766 bp, 19 predicted proteins | sample YL17G11_40_MG_FD_203452 | JGI IMG/M metagenome (GOLD analysis project Ga0315289, IMG submission 203452) | Sediment microbial communities from Yellowstone Lake, YNP, Wyoming, USA - YL17G11_40 | ecosystem: Environmental > Aquatic > Freshwater > Lake > Sediment | place: USA: Wyoming | collected... | reverse complement strand
CCGAGAGCATTGAGCCTAGTGAACTGGAAGTGTGTATGTCCTTGGCAATTGAGAGTCACCAGCGTGTGGTAAGCCAATTGGCAGTCATCGCTCCAACAGAATTTCGTGCAGTTATACTGGTAGTGTCTCCATTTGAGTAATGGGAATTGCTACGCGAGAAGCATCAGGTTCAACTCATTTGGGGAGGGAGACGGAAGGGGGAGAAGAGTCGGTGGTCCAAGATTGTTTTGACATCTCCCACAATCTTTGCTGCGTCTCCAATACCTGTCCTGTTCGTTATGGAATAGGACAAAATCAGACCTCCGGGAGGCATTTTTGCTTCCAAATCATTGACTTTTTCACCTCATTGTCTTATTATTGAGCAAGATAAGACATGAAAAAACAAGCCATTTCGCGACTGCCGGCAAGACGCGAGGGGAGATCAAGGTAGTGGAGGGAGAGTAGTGAACAGTATCCAGTGGGCAGTGAGCAGTGCAGAAAGAATACTCGAATGATTACGTTGACCTTTGCCGGTGATGAAGCAGGCGATGTAGGTTTCGCCTTTGACAAGGGCGCGTCGCGCTATTTCGTCGTCGCGATGATTGCAACTTCGTCGCCGGATGCTTTGCGCCAAGTGCTGGCGGATGTGCGGCAAGTTTCAGGACTCGCTTCGCGCTACGAGTTTAGATTCCACACCCTATCGTCTGGCAAGTTGCGTGAGCGTGTCCTGAGCGCGTTAGCCGAAGCGGATTTTGAGGGTTGGGCGCTCATCGCCGACAAGACGACCTTGCCCGATTCTTTCAAGGTGATGCACCGTCTCGATTTTTATCTCTACTTTGTGACGGAATTGATCCAATTGGTCCCATCTGAAAAGCGCGAAGATGCGACCTTGATCCTGGATGAGTTTGGTTCCCCCGACCAGGTGCGAAAGGAACTACGCCGCTTTATGACCCTCCGCGCGATTCCGCGCCATTTCAGAAAAGTGGAAGTGCGACGCTCGCGCAGCGAACCCCTGATCCAAGTCGCCGACCTTGTGGCTGGCTCGGTCTTGCGCCGCGACACGAAAGACGACGCCGACGCTTTCGACTACTTGAAACCAAAGATCAAAAAGGTTATGGAATTTCGCGGCTAAACGAAACCCACTCTGCTAGTCCGATCCCTCGGATCAAGAGGGGGACAGGCCGCCACAGTCGGCGACTTTTCGCAGAGCGGGAGAAAGCGTGGACGCTTTTTGTGAGACAGACAGTTGCTGTCTCTGGTGCTATTCTAGCACAAATAAGCGGCTTGTCAAGGCGTTCTTTGCCCGTGCATAGGGTTTTCCCAAAGTAGAGCGGAACCTGTCATTTCGAGAATACATACCGCCCGCGGTATGTTAGCAGTCAGAAACTTATGTAAATTCAAGTTTCTGGGTAGCGGAGCGAGAAATCTCCAGCCACGCAAACGAGATTTCTCCTCGCAAAAAACGCTCGTTGAAATGACGCGACGCGACTTTGGGATAGCCCTATGCCCGTGCAAGTGACAATAAGACATCAGAAAACAAGCCATTTCGCGACTGCCGGCAAGACGCGATGGGAGATCGCTCGCCGTCCGCAAGCGCAAGCGGCATCCCATCCGCGCCTTGACCGAGGCACAAATCAGGAATCTGCTTGCCGCGATTGAGAACATTCGCGACGATGCACTCATTCGGCTTGGTTTATCTGTTGGGCTGCGCGTGTCCGAGGTCGCGATCATCCGAACCAGCGAGATTGATTTTGATCGCGGGCTCATCAAAATCTGCGACGAGAAGAAAGACAAGTGGCGCTCGATCATGCCGACGACGGAGGCAATGGGCACGATCAAAAAGTATTTGAACTCACTACCCAAGCCGCCGCAATATCTTTTTCCCATGGCGGCAAAGACAGTCGAGCGGATGATCCAGGACTATTCGAAGCGTGCGCTGGGTTTTGCCATCAGTTGGCATTCGCTCCGGACCACGTACGTCTCACGCAGCGTTGAGCTCGAGCAATCTCCAGTAGTTGTGATGGCTAACACCGGCGATAGCCCGGCGACGATTTTGAAATATTACGCCAAACTTCCAGAGATCGTCATGCGACGATTTGTAGATGGCAAGCCCGTGATTCCGAGTGAGAGGGTGTAATAGCAGACGCGGACCCAGGGAGTGCTTTTTGTGTTTCGGAGTAGTAGGCGAGTTTCCAGGTGGAGATGGGGAAGATGAGTGATCGTTGATTGGTATCAAGTGCGGGAAACCCCGTTTGGTTTTCCGCACCAAAGATGCGGGAAGCATGGTGAAATGCCATGCCCCACGCGCCTTTAGTTCGCGAAATATAAGTTTGGCGGCATGGCTTTCGAATCCTAGCGCCGTGAGTCAGATGCAAGACCAGACAGTCGGAACGTCGGAGGTATTATTCGGAGGAAGATTATGCTTTCACTCGCTTTAGATCCACAAAGACATCGGCTTATCTTTCACGGCGCTGCGGCACTACTGGCAGCAGCCTTTACCTATTTTGTCACAGAGACGTTACCGTACTACCCGGCAAGTTGGCAGTGGATGATTGTCATCGCCGCAGCTGGTTTGTGGTTTCTCAAACCTGTTGGTGGACTCGTGTTCTCATTAGCTGCATTTACTCTACCTGTGGCGTACAATTCTGTCACGCTGTTGGCAATGTATGTTCTCGTGTCTTTGCTCCTAATCCCTATGGAAGTTATGAGTCCATACGGTTTCCTCGTCCTCGCGGCGGCAACCATCTCTGTATCAAATCCTCAATTGTCGTGGCTGCTACTGCTTGCCCCGCTTGCCGCCGGTTTTATGGGGACTCGCTCTGGCGTCATGCTGGGGTTAGTTGCGTGCATGTGGTCCACGGTGCTTGCTCTGCTGGGAGGGCAAGCCAGTGTCGGGTTGCTCACCGTAGGAACCCAGACAACACCACTCCTCTCACCTCGGTCGATGCCGGTTGCGTCATTGCTAGATTTGTCTTGGACAAGCGCATTAGCCAGCACTGCTCCGAGCGGAGCAGAATTGCTCTCCAAACTTTTTACTCCCTTCGTAGGTCAACCCATTCTCATTAGCCAAGTTGTTCTATGGGCAGTTGCTTCTGGCGTCACAGGGGCTTTGTTGGTCAGATCGCAGCGGCTCATGCCTCCTCGACTCTTGGCAGTACTCGGCGGTACGCTCGTGCTCGGTATTGGTTACTTGGCTGTGTTCGAACTACTGGTCAAGGGAAGCATCGACATCGGCGCGGTTGTTGTAAGCATTCTGGTGCCAGCCGCATTAGTCGCCCTTGGATCGCCTGTTTTGGAGAAAGCGCCCGTTGCGTTGGTTCCATTCGGGCAAGGACAAACGGGAGACTCAGGTGCGCGTAAGGAGCTGCCGGTCGACAAATGGGACGAGCTAGCCGGAGTAGATGATATCAAAGCTGAAACACTGGATGCTATACGATCCCAGTTTGATGCCAAAGTGCGAGATTCATTGCGGCGAATGTCCATTCGTCCGACACGAGGGATACTTCTCTTTGGGCCACCAGGAACAGGCAAGACGAAGCTGGCACGCGTTATCGCACATGAAGCCAAGGCAGCCTTCTTTGCCGTCAGCGGAACAGAGTTCACCAGTAAATGGTTTGGTGAATCTGAAGCCAACCTGAGACGTATTTTCGAGGAAGCGCGCCAAAACCGTCCGGCAGTGCTCTTTTTCGATGAGCTGGAGGCCTTCCTTCCCAAGCGCACTGAGTTGTCACGCTCTGACGCGCCTGAAAGAGGAATTGTCGCGACTTTTCTGGGTTACACGGATGGCATTGGAGATCTGGACGGCGTCTTGCTCGTTGGCGCAACAAACTATCCCAATCTAATAGATCCGGCCGCGTTACGGCCAGGGCGGTTTGACAAGCTCATCTACGTAAGCGCACCGGGGCGTGAATCCCGTCGCGATATCTTCGAACGATACCTGAAAGATAGATCAGTTGCACCAGACGTGGATCTCGACAAGTTAGCAACTCGAACTGAACGATTTACTGGTGCAGACATTCAATCGGCTTGTGTTGAAGCTGTGCGTCGGTCGATGCAGCGTGGCGATCCCAAAGTTGAACCGATTACAATGTCCGACCTCGAAACAGCAATTGGTGGCATCAAACCATCGGTAACCCTCAAGATGTTACGCGAATACGAGGCTATGACGGATCAATACGGACGGCGTGCCGAAAAGCCTGAAGTAGTGGAGGTCATCGCAAGGACTGTTCTCTGCTGGAACGATGTAGCCGGGCTGGACGATGTGAAAGACACGCTCAGAGAGGTGATCGAGATGCCAATAAAGCACCCTGAGTTGCTCAAGGAATACGGTGTAAAGGCAAGCAAAGGTGTTCTGCTCTTCGGTCCGCCGGGTTGTGGGAAGACTTTTCTGGCAAAAGTTGTGGCGAGCGAATCCAAGGCGCACTTTTTGCACGTCAAGGGGCCCGAATTGCTCCAACAATACATTGGACAATCGGAAGCTCAACTGCGTGATATTTTCACACGCGCTCGCGAGAATGCGCCCTGTGTTTTGTTCTTTGATGAGATTGATGCTCTCGCGGGTGCACGTGGCACTGCCGATGCGTCTGGTACCAAAATACTTACACAATTCTTAACTGAGATGGACGGTGTCGATGAGTTGAAAGGTGTAATCGTTGTCGGAGCCACTAATCGGCCAGATACACTCGACCCAGCGTTGCTTAGGCCAGGGCGGTTTGATCGGATCCTGTACATTCCGCCGCCTGACCTTCCGGCTCGAATCGCACTGATCCAGAACCAACTGACTAGCAAGCCGGTAGCCGGAGACGTAAGTTTCGAGCAATTGGCAAATATCACTGAAGGTTACTCCGCAGCAGATATCACGGCGATCTGCAATGCGGCAGCGATGGCTACGGCCAAGGAGGCATTGCGTACAGGTGAACGTCAATTAGTGACGATGCAGAGAATGCTAGAACAGATTGAGAAGACGCCCCGCTCGATTACGGCTGCACAACTTGCCATATATGAATCGCACCGAGAACAATGGCGGCAATAGGCAGGAAGAATACGGACTTGGCCGGAGACACGGCGAAAAGGATTGAAGCTATCGCAACCAGCAAGGCTTGTGCGAATGCAAAACGAGAACAAAGCACACATTAAGCTTGCACGAACGTCAAACACTCGCCATGCGACCATGCTCCGTACGGCGCAAGGCTCTGGCGTTAGCCGTCAAGACTTGGAGACGCGCTTTGTCTTCCGTTCAATGTCCCTTTCTGCACGCTCCAGCGTGGACCGCACAGCGCCCCACATCCTGCAAGAAGTCGTCATGTCCCCGTAACGTTTGAAGAACTCCCAGCCCGGCATTGTATGCCAGGCGTAAACCATCTCCAGGGTATCCAGAATCTCTTCGCGATCCGGCTCTCGTTTGTCCATTTCCTTCCTCCTCATCCAAGGTCGCGCTATTCCTCCAGAGATTGGTCAATCTCTGCCTGAGTGATCGTGCGCCCTTGGTTTTTCTTCCCGAACTCGATTACAGTTGAGCGCGTGATCTGTACCGCGGCGGTTTTTGTCAGTCCGACGCGGAACCCCTTCAAGTCCCCGCTGGCGTAGTAGCGGAGCACTTGAGCCCTGGAAAGGGACAGCACTGTTGCCGCGACAATCGTGGGAATGTACTCGGCCATGCGCTTGCCTGCCTTGGCCAGTTGCATCAAGCGGAGTTTGATACTTTCGCGTTTTCTCATATCTCAGGTCTACCACGTTTTTCAAAATAGACCAAATGTTCTCTTTTCATCATCTTCGGTTTTGCTCTTGCTTTTTGCATGGCGCTGTCGTATGTTGATGACGTGGAAACATACAGGTTGACCGAAGCGAAGATCCTAGCCAAGTTGAGCGATTGGCTAAAACACCTCAAGGGGATTCTTGACTGTCCCGACTTTAAAGGTGTTGTCGTCTTGGAATTGCATCTGGATGTCGCGAACGGGTCGAACGCGCGCGGGAGCGGCAGCGGGCGCGGCTTGCAGGCGCGTCACCGCAAAGCAACGGCGACATGGGGCCTGCCGAGGTGCGGAAGTACTGCATTGTCGACGATGGGGGGGAAGAGCGTGATGCGCGGCGATGCAACAGATGCAGATGAGCGCGCGCGCGTATCACCGCAGCCTGAAATTCGCGCGGACGATTGCGGATTTGGCAGAATGGGACAAATCGAGACCGCCGCGTACTGTGAATTGACATCATCAGAATTGAGACTATAATTATAGTCATGACACGCCGACCCAAGTTTACCTTCGAGTTCGCTCCAGAAACCGCAGACCATCTTGACGCCATCGAGCGCAAATACCACCGTCTCATCGAACAGACAATTGATGCGCAGTTGAGTTACTCGCCCGAACAAGAAACGCGCAATCGCAAACCACTTGAACGCTCTACACCCTTTGGCGCAACATGGGAACTGCGTTTCGGAACGAACAACCGCTTCCGCGTCTTCTACGAGGTGGATTCGGCAGAACAGGCGGTAGCGGTGCTAACCATCGGGGTAAAAGTGGGGAATCGGTTATTCATTGGTGGAGAGGAGGTTCAAATATGAAAGTAGCATCCCTTGCAGATGTGAAGGCACGTCTCAGTGCCTACATTGAAGAGTTGCCAACGAAGGGTCCCGTCGTCATCACGCGCAATGGCAAAACTGCGGCGGTCTTGATTGCTCCAGAGGACGACGAAGATTTGGAGCGTTTGCTTCTTGCACGTTCGCCCCACTTCCAAGCATTGCTGAATAAATCACGGCGAAGTATCAAGGAAGGCAAAGGGCTATCGCGTGACGAATTCTGGAAAACTGTCAAGCATCGTAGCCGAACACAGGTCGCGAAACGATAAGCGCCGCCAACACACGCCCCTTGACATGCGGCGGAAGGCACGCATACCTCAACACAGAAGTTGACTCCCGCCGCGCATCAGGGGGGCTACGGCGTTTGACTGTCACTTGGTCTTAATCGTTCGTTCAAAGGATAGACTCAATATCTCCCAAGCCCTTGGTCGCCGGTTAGGTGACAATGACTTTTGATCAGCGGGTTAGCCGTCTGGACTTGGAGACATGCTTTGTCTTCTGTTCCAGGTTCCTTCCGGCGCGCTCTAGCGTGGACCGCACAGCCCCCCACATCTTGGTATAAATCACCATATTGCCGTACCGCTTGAAGAACTCTCTGCCCGGCATTGTATGCCAGGCGTAAACCATCTCCAATATATATAGGATTTCTTCCCCATCTGGCTCCCCCTTTGCCATTGCTTGCCCCCTCATCCAAGGTCTCGCTATTCCGCAAGACATTGATCAATCTCTGCCTGCGTGATCGTGCGCCCTTGGTTTTTCTTCCCGAACTCGATCACGCTCAAGCGCGCGATTTGAACTGCGGCGGTTTTTGCCAGTCCGACGCGGAACCCCCTCAAGTCCTGACTGCAAGAATCAGTACGGTCTTTCGCTCTTTAGATCGGGAAACGGAAAGTGTTTTAGATTCAGCGTCGCAAGGCGCAACTCATTTTTCAATGCCGTCGCGGCAACCAGGCAATCTAGGAAACCGACATTGTGGCTCAAATGGAATTGCTTGTAGAACTTTAATGCAGTTTGAGCAACATCCTCGGATATCCAAACGATTTCGTAAAGATCAATTTCACGTTCGACCGTGCGCTGTTCAGTGCGAGTGCACAGCCTGCCAAAAGTTCTGCCGCGGTAATCACAGAAATCAGACGCACACTTTCCGAAAGTGAATCAATCCAATCGCGCGCAGGTTTGGAACCGCGCAAGAGATCGACGAGGATCGAAGTATCGAGCAGCCAGGAAGTTTCAGGTGTTGCCATCGGCGCGAGTCTCCACGCGGTGTCTCAATTGCGCGGCAAATGAGGCGGCATCGGCAATGTCGGTGCGTTTTCCCCAAACGCCAAACGCGGGATGTGCTGAGCCGCTGCGCGTGCGGCGTTTCATCGTTTTGTCAGAGACGCGCAATAAGATCACTTCGACCGCGCCGGCGGCAATCTCACGCGGAATCTGAACCACTAGCCGACGGTCGCGGGTGATTTGCCCTTTGAGTTTTGTTGCGAACACACACTACTCCTTTACGGCAAACATTATACACGATTTTGCGAGGATCGTAAATCCGAACCTGCAACTCTTTGACCATTGTCGCACCCTTGCGGACCTCAATGGCTTGCAAGCCAAGGCGGATGAGGTGCAAAGGTCACGTTATTCCTCCAGACATTGGTCAATCTCTGCCCCCATGATCGTGCGCCCTTGGTTTTTCTTCCCGAACTCGACTACACACTTGCCCACACGCGCGCGGCGTTCGCGTCGAGAAATCTCGTTTTCAGCGACGGAGATTTCTCGCGCAGTTTACCCCGAGCGCAGTTGCAGGGCTCCAAATGACAAGGAACGCTCGAGTTTGACAAAGCCCAGGTTCTGTCGAGAAGTACTTGACTAACAGAAGTACTTACGGCTGGTGCAAAGTCCCTTGACAGGCGATTGAAATCGCGGCAACGACGGAACGAAGCCTGCCTACGCAGGCTAAATCAGCCGACGAAGGTCGGCTTTGTGGCTTTGTTGCCGCGACTTCTAGTCGCCCGATCCGACTTTACACCAGCCCTACACAAGTACTTGCTAACAAGTACTTGCTAACACTGTTAGCCCAAAGTAGAAATGTCCCCTTTCCCCAAAGTAGAAATGTCCCCTGGACCTGTGGTATAAGGAACGACTCAATATCACAGGAAGGGATTGGAGAAAGTGAGTGACGTTCTACAAATGACCAAGGAAGAGATTCACCGTGTTCAAGTCTTGGAACAATTGGTTCAAAAACAGATCAAACAAGGACAAGCCGCGGAACAACTTGGGATCACCGTCCGCCAAGTCAAACGCCTCAAGCGCATCTATAAACGAGATGGTGCGAAAGCACTTGTTTCAAAAAAGCGTGGACGCGCCAGCAACCATCAATTGGATCCGCAGGCCGAACAGCAAGCCCTCGGCTTGCTCCACGAGCGCTATGCCGACTTTGGGCCCACCTTGGCGCAGGAGAAGTTGACCGAAGCACACCACATAGACCTCTCGGTTGAGACCGTCCGCCGGTTGATGATGCAGGAAGGGTTGTGGAAACCCCGCCGCGCCAAGAAACCTGTGATTCACCAACTGCGTGAACGCCGTGCGCGCTTGGGCGAGTTGGTACAAATCGATGGCTCGCCGTATGCTTGGTTTGAAGGGCGCGCACCTGCATGCACCCTGCTGGTGTGCGTTGACGACGCCACGGGGCGTTTGATGGAACTATGGTTCGCCGAAGCCGAAACCACGTTCAGTTACTTTGAAGCCACCGAGCACTATCTGCTTCGCCACGGCAAGCCGCTGGCATTATACAGCGATAAATTGAGCGTTTTTCGAGTGAATCTCCCCAACGATCTCAGTGGTACCGGCACGACCCAATTCACGCGCGCCATGTATCAGCTCGACATTGAGGTCATCTGCGCCAACTCGCCCCAAGCCAAAGGGCGCGTGGAGCGCGTGAACCAAACCTTGCAAGACCGCCTGGCGAAAGAAATGCGTTTGCGCGGTATTTCCACTATGACCCAAGGGAATGCCTATGCGCCAGAGTTCATCACGGACTTCAACGCGCGCTTTGCCGTGGAGGCGCGGGCTCCGCAAGATGCCCACCGGCCACTACGTCCCCAAGATGATTTGAGCCGCATCTTGACAGTCCAAGAACCGCGTGTATTATCCAAGAACTTGACGTTGAACTATCACAGAGTGATTTATCAGATTCAAACGCCACGCCCCACGTATGCGCTACGAAATGCCCAAGTCATCGTGCGTGAGAATCGACACGGTGAGATTGCGCTTGAATACAAAGGCAAGGCGTTGCTGTACACCGTCCATCATCAACAAGCACGCCAAGCCGAAGTGGTGTCGAGCAAGCAACTGACCTTGAAACTCGACGGACTGGCCGCGATCCAGTCCACGAAAAAGTCCAAGCCCTACATTCCGCCATCGGATCATCCGTGGCGACGCTTCCGCCTGGGCAACAAATCGAAACAACAATCCACCAAGCCGTCGGGGTGACATTTCTACTTTGCGCGAGGTGGGGACATTTCTACTTTGGGCTAGCAAGTACTTGCTAACACTTGACAAAGTCCAGGAATTATGCTATACTGCTAGATGAAACCGAGTTTCGTTGTATGGGACACCGTTCAATGGTGAGCGAAAGAATGCCAGGCGCGCAATTCCAAGAGTTTTAGCCAACTGACGGATCAAGACACCTGTCTCACGCGTTTGTGTGCGTGAGTACTAGGTGTCTTTTCGTCCAAGGGAAGAGGATAAATTGCGATGGCTGAATCAACCCGCGCGGTGGAAAGAGCCCTCGACATACTTTCGTGCTTCAGCCGGGATGAACCGCATCTGACGCTGACGCAAATTGCCGAGCACGTTGAATTGCACAAGAGTACGGTACATCGCCTTTTGGCGACTTTGGAAAGCAAGCGTTTCGTGCAGCGCGATGAAGGCAACGGGTCTTATCGTCTGGGCATTCGAATGATCGAACTCGGATTTTCGGCTCTCAAGACAACGAACATCAGCGAACAGGCGACACCGTACATGCACCGACTATCGGCTGAACACCGTGAGACGGTGGACTTGGCGATTCTCGAAGCTCCGGATGTGGTCTATCTCCAAGTCATCGAAAGTCCACAACGCGTGAAAATCGCCGCCGCGCCCGGTGAACACCTTCCCGCATTTTGCACTGCGACAGGAAAAGCATTTCTCGCATTTTTGCCCGACGAGGAAGTGAAGAGGATTTTCAAGCAAGGTGTACACAAATACACCGAGCATACGAAGCTGGCGCTCTCTGCCTTGTATGAGGATTTACGCGCCACGCGCAAGCGAGGTTTCGCCATCTCAGAGCAAGAGTACGAAGATGGCATCAACGCGGTTGCCGCGCCCATCCTCGATACGAACCAGCGTCCCCTCGCGGTGATCGCAATGGTCGGTCCCGCATTTCGGCTTTCCAGTGAGCGAATGACGGAGTTGGGCGAATCGGTCAAAACAACCGCTGACGCGATCGCGCAGGAGATTGGTCTGGGGATGCAATTCTCCGCAGAAAAATAACTCGGTGTAGGAAGGACAGCACAATGAGCAAACTACCTTTCGTCAAAGCCGCAGATGTTGAAGGTGAGTATCGAATTCCACCCCGCACGTCGAAACTTCTGCTCGCCCCCAAGTTTGGCGGGGTGAAGAACGTCTCGATGGGGATGAACATCACCGAAGTCGGCAGTATGATCCCCGATCATGTGCACGAAGAATCGGAAGAGGTTTTGTTTCTCATCAGCGGTCGCGCCAAAATCGTGATCGACGGTGAGGGAGAATGGGAAATCGGTCCGGAAACAGCGTTCTATTCTCCGCTTGGCAAAAAGCACCGCGTCGAAAATATCGGCAACGAGCCACTCAGGATCGTCTGGGTGTATTGCCCGCCGTTGCCACAACACGTGAGTTGAGTCAAAAAATCTCATTGCTGAAAGGAGCAAACTGTGTTTGAAGAGACTCGCAAGTACGTTAAGAAGTTAGGACTGCCGCCGGGGGACCTGTTCGACATGCCCACCTCGACGGCGCGTTTTCCGGACGGTGCGGCTTATCGGATTGAATGTCCCACGGTGAACTCAGCGGACGCGGTCGCGGCGTTGCTGGACACTTCGACCAAAATGGGCATTGCGATCAACCGCGTGACCGAAACCTACGGTATGTTCCGCCACACGCGCCAGGAACTCAAAGAGTACTGCCACCTGTGCAATCAGTACGGTGCGGAATTACTGATGTCGGTTGGCCCGCGTGCCACGTACGATACCGGCGCGACGGTTCTATCGCCCCAAGGTGTGCGCATCAGTTATCGCTTGCGCGGGATGGAGCAAGTCTTGCGCGGCATTGAAGACATCAAGCGCGGCTATGATGTTGGTATTCGCGGCTTCTTGCTCTACGACGAAGGAATGTTGTGGGTCGTCAACGAAATGCGTAAGGATGGCGCGTTGCCGAAAGAAATCCACTTTAAGGCGTCGGCGCATTTGGGACATTGCAATCCGGCGTCGTTCAAGGTGTTGGAGAATCTGGGCGCTGACACCATCAACCCGGTGCGTGACCTGCAAATCCCGATGATCGCGGCGTTGCGCGCAGCCGTTAAAGTGCCGATTGATGTTCACACTGACAATCCGCCGGGATCGGGGGGCTTTATCCGCGTCTACGAAGCGCCGGAAATCGTGCGCGTGGCGGCACCCGTGCACTGCAAGACTGGCAACTCGGTTGTCGGCGGACATGGCGAAATGACCTCGGCGAACGATGGCAAGCGCATGGCTGAGCAAGCGGCAATCGTGGTCGAGATGGTCACCAAGTACTATCCCGAAGCCAAGCAATCCGGCAAACGCACATCGGATATGCGCATCCCGGCCGTCTAGGCGAATTGAGCATCCTGCCTGATCGGTGTCATGCTTATCGCATCTGGCGACGAGCACGACACCGATCCGCAGGTACGTATCGCGCACAACGGAGGAGATGATGAGCGATTGGCAAATACCGCCAGAGGGCGGTCACATGGAACGCCCCAGCGGTGTGTACTATCAAACCATGAACATGACCGAAATCAACGCGCGGCTCAAGCAGAATGACTTGATCATCATTCCGGTCGGCAGTACGGAATGTCACGGTGCGGCGCAACCGCTCGGCGAAGATACTTTTCTGGTGACGCGAATGGCTGAGCAAGTAGCACTCAAGACCGGTTGTACAGTCGCGGAACCGGTGTGGTACGGTTCGCATCCGTACAATCACCTGGGGATGCCTGGCACTGTTGTTGTCCCCGAAGATGCATTTCTGGCAAACCTGCGCGCGATCATCGCGGGGTTGTGGAATACAGGATTCCGAAAGCAGATCTTTCTCAATGGTCATGGTCAGGAAGAAGTCATTCCGCTCGCGCTTCACCAGTGGGCGAAAAAATATCAGGTGCCTTGTGTTTTGATTTCACTTCATTGGCCCACGGTGATTCACGATTATCTCAAGGACAAGGCGCACGGTGGACCGTTCGAGACGCCATTCCAACATGCGTGCGAAGTGGAAGCGTCGTACTCGCTCGCGCTGTTCCCAGAGTTCATGCAGATGAATCTGGCTGAAGACACCAAGCCGGAAGGTTTTTTGCCACCGGATCACGTGGACAAAGGGGGCGAAGTCTATCACGCGCCGATCAAAGGACACGAACACGTGGGACTCGGCGGAACCGAAGTGCTGGTGTATCCTGAAGGTGTGATCGGACGACCGACGCTGGCGAATGCCGATAAAGCCAAGCCGGGACTCAAAGTCTTGTTGGATTACATGGTCAAGTTGATCAACGACATCATGACGCGCTTTCCAGCCGGACAACTTCCGCCAGTCGAAAAGGTAACGATGCGCGATCCCGGAGAGATCGACGCGTTGCTGAAAGGTCCGCTGAACGGCGGCAAGCACTTGTACACGGTCGCTTATCCCCCGTAGACCGAGCGGGATGTCATACACAGAATCAAGTGGTTCGAATGACAATGTCGTCAGGCATAACACATCGAAACAAGAACGCGGAGCCGCGCGATGAGAGAATCGTTGCGGTTGCTCCGTGTTCTCTATTTTTGGAGGAATGATGAATCTGGTTCGTGTGGATATGAGCCAACTGAGGGCGCAATTCGCACCGGTGCCGCCACTGTATGAGCGACTGGGCGGTCGCGCGCTGACGGCGAAACTTTTGCTCGAAGAAGTGCCGCCGACGCGTGATGCGCTGGGATTGCATAACAAACTCATCTTTGCACCCGGCTTGCTCGCCGGCGCGAACGTGACGACCGCTGGACGATTGTCCGTTGGCGCGAAGAGTCCGCTGACCGGCGGCACAAAAGAAGCGAATGCCGGCGGGACGGGCGGCGATACGTTGGCGAAAATGGGCATCAAGGCAATCGTCATCGAAAAACAAGCCAAGCCGGGCGAATGGTATCTGTTGCACGTTACAGAAGACTCGGCGGAATTGCTACCTGCCCACGATGTGCGCGGCTTGGGAACCTATGCGACGGCGGACAAATTGCAAGAGCGATTTGGCGCAGACAGTACGATCATCTCGATTGGTCAGGCGGGTGAATACTTGATGCACGGCGCGGGCATCGCTTCGACCGGCGAACGCGATCAACGCAGCAATCACGCGGCGCGCGGCGGTCTCGGCGCGGTGATGGGCAGCAAAGGACTGAAAGCGATTGTCATTGACAATGCGCGCAAGTCGCTCCCGCTGGCGGATGCCGAATTGTTCCGCACCACGTCCAAACGATTCGCGCAGGAACTGATCAACGATCCCAAGACCGGACAAAAGGGTTCGCAACATTTGTACGGGACCGCTTCGATTGTTGCGGCAGTCAACGAGATTGGATCGTTCCCCACGCGAAATTTTAGCAGCGGCGCATTCGAACACTCGTCTGAACTGCGCGGCGAGCGCTTGCGCGAAGTTGCTCTGGCGCGCGGCGGCAAGGTCGGCACGCATTGCATGCCCGGTTGCGTGATCGCTTGTCGCAATCAATATGTGGACGAAGCAGGCAAGCCCATCGTCGGCACACTTCAGTACGAAGCGATTGCGTTGGTCGGATCGAATCTTGGGCTTGGCAATCTCGACGATGTCGCGCTGCTCAATTATATGTGCAACGATTTCGGACTCGACACCATCGAGACCGGCGCGGCGCTCGGCATCGCGCTTGAGGCGGGCTTGGCGAAGTTCGGCGACGTGGAAGGCATTATCGCGCTGTTGAAGCAAGTGGGCGAAGGTACCGTGCTGGGTCGCGTCATTGGCAATGGCGCTGTGACGACCGGACGCGTGCTGGGAATCCGCCGAGTGCCGGCGACGCTCGGTCAGGCGATGCCCGGGTACGATCCGCGCAGTTTGAAAGGCAACGGCGTCACCTATGCGACATCGCCGCAAGGCGCGGATCATACGGCGGGCAACGCGTTTGGCGCGCGCAAAGAAGTGAACCCGCTGGCAGTGCAAGGACAAAAAGAACTCTCACTGAAATTGCAGATCACTGCAGCAATGCTCGACAGTACCGGCTTGTGCTTGTTTGCGCGTCCTCCCGTTCTTGCCGACCCACAATTATTGGTGGATATGATCAATGGCATTTACGGTTGGGGCTGGACGAAGGAAGACGCCGATCGAGCGCACCGTGATGTACTGCGAACCGAGTTGGAGTTCAATCGTCGCGCTGGTATCACATCCGCCGATTATCGCATCCCCGAATATATGCGCGAAGAGCCACTGGCTCCACACAACGCCGTCTTCGATGTGCCTGATTCGGGACTCGACGCGGTGTTCAGTACGCTGTAAACGCAGGTCTCATTGCGAGACGTACTTTGCCGAAGCAATCCCCATCACGTGAAGAGGATACTGGGCGGCTTGGCACAAATCGCTTGCAATGGCATAGGTGGTCGCTTGGCAATTGATGTTGAGATCTTTGGATCGCTTCGTCCCGATCTTCCACGACGTCAAACCGTGACGCTGGAGCATCCTTTGACGGTCAGTCAAGTCGCTACATCGATCGGACTGAATCCGGACGAGATTGGACTGATCGTGATTGATGGCGTTCAAAGCGAACTTGATGCTGCCGTGCCGACGACTTGTCGTCTCTGTTTTTTCGCGCCCGTGTCGGGGGGATGAATTCAAGGGGCTTGCATTTCGAGCGGAGCGAGAAATCCTAGTGCTGGGACAACGAGATCTCTTGCAACACAAAACGTTGCTCGAAATGACATGTTCTCAAACTTGAGGAGGAATAGATGACTGAAACTTTTACTTTGGTCGAGGCGGCAAAAAAAATCCTCTTGGATCGCCGCAGCATTCGGGATTATACTCCAGAACCCGTTTCTGACGCGGACTTGGATTTGATCTTGGAAATGGGTCGGCAAGCCCCTTCAGGTGAGGATGCCCAACCCTGGCGATTCATCATCGTGAAAGATCCCGAAGCGCGCAAGAAACTGGGCGCCGTCGCCGGTGGAGGAAGTGGGCGTCGCTTTACCTCCGAATTCGTCACTCAAAAGATGCAAGAACGTTTCGCCAATCTGAAAGATGAGGCGAAGAAAAAAGCGGCGTTTGAAAAATTGACCTCGGGTCAGGTCTCGGCATTTTTGGCTGAAGCGCCGGTCAATATCGTCGTCTGCGGCAAGAAGCATGTTTGGGATATGCCGTACGACACATCCGCGGCAATCGAGAATATGCTGCTGATGGTGACGGCGCTGGGCTTGGGCGCGTGTTGGGTAATCGCGCCGTGCATTGACATCCGCGATGAAGAACGCGTCAAAGAACTCTTCACTATTCCAGAAGGATACAAAGCGATCAGCATCATTTCGGTTGGGCATCCCGTGCGACCGCACCGACCGCGTCCGCGCTTGCCTATTCACGAGTTGGTCTTTAGAGAAAAATTTGGGGAACCCTATTACAAAAAACCGGATGAGGGACAAGCATGAACGAGAAAACAATTTCCCAGGATTATGCCAACGATGTGATGTTCGATCTCGAAAAAGCATTTTGGGATGAACGCGGTCTGGGCGCGCGCTTTCGAACGGTGTCCGTCGGGCGCGAACATTTCAAGTCGAAGGTGCTGCCCCTGCTCAAGTCCACCGAGATTGGACAATTCGTTCAGGCGATTCAACAAGCCCTCCAAAGCGAAGGGATCGTCAGCCGTGTCTCCGCGACCGAAGATGGTCGGCTGTTGCGCGTGCGCGTGGAAGGTTGCGTACATCGCGTCATCGAAGAGCAGATGGGCAAACTTGGAAT
>Ga0315289_10006798_pt1 | contig 16773 bp, 15 predicted proteins | sample YL17G11_40_MG_FD_203452 | JGI IMG/M metagenome (GOLD analysis project Ga0315289, IMG submission 203452) | Sediment microbial communities from Yellowstone Lake, YNP, Wyoming, USA - YL17G11_40 | ecosystem: Environmental > Aquatic > Freshwater > Lake > Sediment | place: USA: Wyoming | collected... | reverse complement strand
ATCCACTGCCCGGTCCGGATGGCCGCCGGTGAGTGCACCGTGAGCGCGAGATGGAGCGGGTAGGAGCGACGCGCCCCATCCAGGTGGACTTTCGCCTGATCGCCGCCACCCGCAAGGACCTCGAGGAAGCCGTCAGCTACAAGGAAGCCGCCCTGCTCCTGGGCCTCCATCCCAACTACCTGCGCCGCCTCATCCGCAACCTGAACCTGCGCCCGGCGCTCCGGAAAGCGGCGCCGTGAGCGTGATCGACCTCCGCGAAGAAACGCCTGAGGACTTCGACGCCATCCGCCAGGTCAACCGGCTGGCCTTTGCGGGCGAACCAGAAGCCTGCCTGGTGGACCGGTTGCGGAGCGGTGGTGGTCGTGGTGGGTCACCCGACCTACCACCCGCGCTTAGGCTTCTCGGCGGACCTGGCCACGCGCCCCCGCGGCCCCTACTCGGGCGACGCCTCCATGGCCCTCGAGCTGCACCCCGGCGCCCTCGCCGGCGTTGTGGGGGCGGTAAGATACCCCGAGGCCTTCCACGCCTTCACGGCAATGACCGCTGGCCGGGGCGAGTGGATTCCCACGGTGCCGCGTCGGGGACTTCCGCTGAGGCGTCGCCCGCCGTCGCTGTCAACAAGTGCGCACCAAGGGCGCAGGCCTAGAACTATCAGTACCGCCTGCCGAGTTTCAGATAAGAATCCCCTTGACTCCGCAGCAACCAGTGAAGTAGACTTGAAGACTTGAGAATGATGGAGTGGAAAGAGTCATGGGGAAAAGACAGTTAAGTGTCCTTATTGCGTTCAGCTTGCTGCTGGCGGTTCCCGAGCTTCGTGCCGGCCTTATCTATGACAACGGGCTTCCCAACGCGGCCAATGGGAACGAAATGACCCAGTGGATCCAGGCGGAGGACTTCACGCTGGGTGCAGCGGCGACCGTTGTCGGCGTTCGCTTCTGGGCGATCGGCTACGCAGACCCGGGAGGCTATCAGGGCAGCATCGCCTGGCGAATCTACGGCGACAGCGGCGGTGATCCGGGTTCGATCCTGGCTTCGGGCACGGTCGTCCCCAGCCGCGTGTACAGCCATGCGACATCCTTTGGCTCTTCTTATCAGTACGACTTCTCGGTGGGCGCGGTAAGCTTGGGGCCGGCGACCTACTGGCTGGGGCTCCACAACGGCCCGTTGAGCACGACCAACCGCCTGGACTTCTACTGGGAGACGACGGCCGGTAACGCCACCCAGGGGGGCCATGAAGACGGGGCTCCGTTTGACACCGGAGGCTGGTATGACAACGGCAAGGAGCACGCCTTCCAGCTTTACGACGGCGGCGCCGCAATTCCCGAGCCCGCCACGAGCCTCCTGCTTGGCGCCGGCCTGATGGGCCTCGTCGCCCTGCTTCGCCGCCGGATGGCCTGAGCCGCTCCCGCGGGATGCTCACAGCAAGCACCGCACTGCACCAGCGTGTAAACCGCGGTTAGAAGTCCGAAGCTCGCAGCCGCCGCCGTCGGATGATTCGCGTGAAGAGGGCTGGTCGGGGCGAGTGGATTTGAACCACCGGCCTCCTGGTCCCGAACCAGGCGCTCTAACCAGGCTGAGCCACGCCCCGAACCTCCTTTGAGTATACTGCCGCAGGCGGCGGCGGCGCAAGGGCCCCAGAACCCACCCCGGCATCGGCAACCCGAATCGGAATAAGATTTGAAGGATGAGGCGCGTCGCGGCCCTGCTGCTGTCATTGGTCCTCGCCCTGGAAGCGACCCAGGCCGTGCCCTCCGGGCTGAAGATCGTGGTGCTGGAGGGCGAGGGCGCCGTCAACAACATCCGGAAACGCACGGCGCGCGAGCCGGTGGTCGAGATCCGGGACCAGAACGAGCGCCTGGTGGCCGGCGCCAGCGTCACCTTCATCCTGCCTGAGAGCGGGCCGAGCGGGATCTTCCCCAACGCCAGCCGCATGGTCACCGCCGTGAGCGACGAGAAGGGGCAAGCCGCCGCCATCGGCCTGCGTCCCAACCAGGTGGCGGGCGAGTTCCAGATCCGCGTCACCGCCTCGCACCAGAGACAAACCGCCAGCGCCTCGATCCGGCAGACCAACGTGGGGTCCGCCGCAAAAGGAATGTCCGGGAGGCTCGTCGCCATCATGGTCCTGGCCGGTGGCGCGGCCGCGGGCGGCGTGCTCATCGCCGGCCGCGGCGGCACGACGGGCAGCAAGACGGACCGGCCGGTCCTCACCCCGGGGACGCCCGAGGTGGGCCGCCCCAGATAGCGGAGGAAATGCGCATGCCGGAACATTGCCACCACCGCCTGGCCGCGCTGCTGCTGGTGGCTGCCATCGCGGGACGGGCGCAGGTCCGGCTGGCGGCGTCCCTGGAGTGTCCTGCCACGGCCGAGCCCGCCACGCAGCCCAGGGTTGCGCTGGTTCTGGCTAACACCTCGACCAGCCCGGTCTCGGGCCGGCTCACGCTGACCTTCAGCCACTCCGCCGACGCTCCCGCCGACGACCCCTCGGTCCAGTTCTCGACCGGGGGCCGCACGGCCAGCGTCACGCTGCCCGCCGGCGGCACCCGCGCAGAGGCCGCGCTCCAGTCGGGCACCGTGGCCGGCAGCATCCGGGTGACTGCCACGCTGGAGGCCGGGGGCGTCGATGTCACGCCCGCGCCGCCGCCGGCTTGCTTCATCAGCGTGCCGCGGCGCGCGCCGGCCATCACCAGCGTGCAGGTGGAGCGCACCGGCACGGGCTTCAACGTCTTCGTCAGCGGTTACTCGACGCCGCGGAGCATGCTCGAAGCCCGCTTCCGGTTTCTGCCCAAGTCCGGCTACCCGTGGGAACCCATCGAGGTGATCCTCCCCGCCGAAACATTGGGGACGAAGTTCACCAACTGGTACCGGGACGGCGCTTCGGCGCAGTACGGCAGCCAGTTCACTCTGCTACAGCCGTTCGCGGCGGACCACAACGTGCATACGATCGGGTCGGTGTATGTCAGCTTGCGAAACCGGGAGGGCAATTCTGCGGAGCAATCCGCGAACTTTCCATAACCAGGCGCGGCACGCGGCGCTGCTGGCTGTGGCGTGTTGCATCACCGCCTGTGGCCAGCCGCCTCTGCGCTTTGCCACCTATCTCGGGGGCAGCCGCGACGACGAAGCCCACGCCCTCGCGGTCGATGACCTCGGCTACGTCTACGTCACCGGTTCCACCGAATCGGTGGACTTCCCGCTGGCGCCGGCCACCGCGCGCAAGCCGCTCGGGGGCGGGCGCGACGCCTTCGTGGCCAAGTTCGCGCCCGACGGCAAGACCCTCATCTTCTCGGTCTACCTGGGCGGCTCCTTGCCGGACTCCGGCAACGCCATCGCCGTGGACGCCGCCGGCAACGTCTACGTGGCCGGCGAGACGCAGTCCCCGGACTTCCCCGTCACCCGCGGCGCTTTCCAAACCACACCCGGAGGCGCCCAGTTCTCGCGGGACGCCTTCGTGGTCAAGCTGAGCCCGACGGGCGACTTGCTCTACTCGACCTATCTGGGCGGCAACTACGACGAGGCGGCCACGGGGATCGCGGTAGACGATGCGGGCAACGCATACGTCACCGGCTGGACCTGGTCCGCCACGTTCCCCACCGTCAATGCCATCCGGAGCCGGTGGGACGGCGAGATCTGCGTCCTCTCGGTCAGCCCCTCGAGCGGCTTCCCCATGAGCATGCATCCCTGCGAGGACGCTTTCGTCGCCAAGCTCAACCCGGCCGGCTCGGCGCTGCTTTTCTCGACGTACCTGGGCGGGAAGAACCAGGACCTGGGGGAGGCCATCGCGCTGGACGCGCAGGGCAACGTGTGGGTGACGGGCTCGACCCGCTCGGAGGATTTCGCCCTCGTGCAGCCCTTTCAGGGCAGGCCCGGCGGGGGAACGTGCAACCTGCCCACCAGCTTCCCCAGCACGTGGTCGCGCTACACGTGTGAAGATGCCTTCGTGGTGAAGCTCGCGCCACAGGGGGACGCGCTGCTGTTCTCGACATGGCTGGGCGGGGACCGCGCCGACTTCGGCCGCGGCCTCGCTGTGGACGCCGCCGGCAATCCCGTAGTGGCGGGCGAGACCGCCTCCGCCGGTTTTCCCGTGACCAACGGGGCATTCCAGACCGCCCCCGGCGGCGGCGCCGACGCCTTCATCACCAAGCTGAACACCACCGGAAGCGCACTGGTGTTCTCGACTCTTCTCGGCGGGGCGGGCGAGGACCGCGCGCTCGGCCTGGCGCTCGATCCCGCGGGCAACGTCTACGCGGCGGGCACGACCGTCTCGCCGCTGTTTCCTCTCACGCCCGGCTCGCCCGAGACCGCCTCGGGACGCGGGTTCGTGGCCAAGCTGGATGCCGCCGGCGCCCGGCTGATCTTCTCCGGCCGCCTGCGGGCGACGCTGGCCGCCGTGGCGGTGGACTCGCTGGGAACCGCCTATGTGACCGGCGCCGCCGCGAGCGACTTCGTGACGACGCCGGGCGCATTCCAGCCCACCCACGCGGGAGGAACCGACGCCGTCGTCGCCCGCCTGGACCTGTTCACCGAGCCGCAAATCGCTCCCAACGGCGCGGTGAACGCGGCTTCCTACCTGTTCGGTCCGGTGGCGCCGGGCGAGATCGTCGCCATCTTTGGCGCGGGCATCGGGCCGCGGCGGGCGGCAGCGCTCAGGCTGAATGCCGCCGGCCTGGTGGACACCGGGCTCACCGGCACGCGGGTTCTCTTCGACGGCATCCCGGCGCCACTGATTTACGCGCAGGCCAACCAGACCAGCGTCGTGGCGCCGTACGGGATCACGGACCGCGCCGCGGTGCAGATTGAAGTCGAGCACCGCGGGATGAAGACCGCACCCCTGCGGGTGGCGGTGGCGGATGCGGCGCCGGGCATCTTCGCGCTGGACGCCGCGGGCAAAGGCCAGGGCGCCATCCTCAACCAGGACTACAGCGTGAACTCGGCCGCGAACCCGGCGCTGCGCGGCTCCGTGGTCATGGTGTTTGCCACCGGCGAGGGCCAGACCGACCCGCCCGGCGTGGACGGCAAGCCGGCCGCCGCTCCGCTGCCCAAGCCAGGGCTGCCGGTAGAGGTGAAGATCGGCGGCCTGGACGCCGCGGTGCTCTACGCCGGCGGCGCCCCGGGGATGGTGGCGGGCCTTGTGCAGGTGAACGTCCGCATTCCCGAGGGCGCGGCGCCGGGCCCCAGCGTGCCGGTAGTGCTGGTGGTCGGCAGCGCCTCCAGCCAGCAGGGCCTCACCGTGGCAGTGCGGTGACGCCGGCCCTCAGAATCGCTTCAGCTCGCTGACCAGGGCGGCCAGGCCGCGCTTGCGGTAGAGGTCCGCCAGGCGCTGCTCCTCGGGCGAGGGGGCGAGCAAGGCGCCGAGCCGGGAGTCGGACAGGGCGGCGCGCTCGGGGATCCAGATCTGGCCGTCGGCGAACTCGACCTGGCTTACGAAACCGGTCAGGCCCTCGATGGCGACGGGCTGGCCCGGTCGCAGCGAGAACTTGAGCGTCGCCTCCTCGGCGGCCAGGGCTCTCTGGCCAGGGGCCAGCCGCAGCGCGGGATCGGCGGCCGGGACCGAGCCGGCCAGGAACTCGCGGCCCTGCCGGTCGCGGATGATCCAGGCGATCTCGAAGTAGCGGACAGGCCGCTCGGAGCGGTTGACGACCTCCAGGCGCGCGCCGCGCGCCTCGCTGCCGCGCACACGCGCCAGACCGCTCACCGGCTCGAGCGGCGCTCCCGGCAGGTGCAGGAAGGCGAACTGTCGCTCCTGCTCGGCGCCGGCGGCGGTCACCCGGCCGCCTCGCGTCACCTGCACGTCCAGGTTCGCCCGCTCGCTCTGCCGCGTCAGGCTCGCCAGTACCTCCTTGCGCAGACCTTCTGGGCCGCGCGCCTCCAGCACGGACCGGAAATGCTGCCGGTCCCGCCGGGCCTCCAGTTCCCAGACCGTCATCGCACGCCGCGAGTTCAGCCGGTCGGGGCCGTAGAAGCTCAGGTCGTCGAACAGCACGCCGTCCAAGCCGACCTCGACCAGCGCGCCGCCCGACCGCACCGGCTGGAGCAGGCGCAGGTCGATGCGCACCGGGAAGGTTTCCCCCGCGCGAACGTCCAGGCTGGGCACCGAAACGGAGGCCTTGCCGCCCGGCGCGACTTCCTGGGCCAGCACCAGCAAGGTGACGCCGCGGATGCGGCGGGGGCCGGAATTGCGCAAGGTGAGCGCGGTGCGCAGCTCGATGGCCAGCGCGCCGCCCAGCGCCGTGGTCAGCGACTCGCCCCAGTCGGCGCGCACCACCGTCACGGGCGAGTCCGCCGGGAAGTTGAGCCGGAAGGCGCCCGTGCGGGCACTCTCCTGGGCGCCAGCGGCCAGCGCACTGCCGCAAAGCAACACCAACAGTCTATTGCGTGTAGACATGGCTGATCGTCACGTAGCCGGTGTCGGAGTCCACCCAGCGGGCGCGGACCCCCTGACCGCTGGCCGAAAAGGTCACCTCCGTGGCGCGAGGGTGCAGCAGCGCCAGGGTGCGACCGTCCTGCTCGACCTCAATCCCGCCGGGGTTGGCCCGCAGCACCGGACCCGCGGGAACCCTCCTCTCGGCCAGGGGCGCCGGCGGGGGAGGCCAGCTCTGCAACCACCAACCCAGCACCATCACCAGGACCACGGGCAGCACCAGGGCCGGCCGCCAGGCCCCGGCTCGGGCGGGCTCGCTGGCCGGCGCCACGCACTCGCCGGCCGCCAGGCCCACCCGAATGTTGGCCTTCATCTCGACGGCCAGCGCGGCCCAATCCACCTGGGCGGGCATCTCGCCCCCGGCGCGCGTCCACTCGCGGATGGCGCGGAACTCCTCGACCACGCGTGCGCACTCCGGGCAACCCTTCAGGTGCCGGGCCACGCGGAGCCGTCCCCAGAGGCCGGCTTCGCCCCCAGCGTACAGCGCCAGATCGGCTTCCTTCGGGTGCCTCACAGCCTCTTCCTTTTGGCCAGGAACCGGCGGAGCTTGGCCCTGGCATTGGCAATGTGCGACCGCACCGTGGCCTTCGAGCAGTTCAAGTGCCGGGCCACTTCCTCGGCCGGCAGGTCCTCGACGTCGCGCAGCAGCAGGGCCGCGCGCTCCCTGCCGGTCAGTGCCTGGAGGCCTTCTTCGAGCAGCGCCTCGCGCTCGGCGCGCAGGAGGAGCTGCTCGGGGTTCTCCGCCGCCGGCGCGCTCAACGGCTGACTCAGGGCCTCGAGTTCGCAGAAGCCCACTCGCCCGTGCCGGCGCAGGAAATCGATGGCCGCGTTGGTGGCGATGCGCGAGAGCCAATGGGCGGCCTTCCCGGCGTCCTTGAGCTGCTCCTGCCGCTGGAGGGCCTTGATGAAGACCTCCTGGGTCAGATCCTGGGCGTCGGCCACGTTGCCGACCAGGCGGTAGACGAGCAAGAAGATCCGGCGCAGGTTGGCCGCCAGGAACCGGTTCTGCCGCACCAGAGCGTCCTCGAGGGCCGGCTGGACCGCTTCTCCCATAAACGCGAGTGCCAGACTGCTCATGCGCCTATAATCAAAGACGTTAAGAGATGTCTGAGCGTGGAGTCCTCTAGGCGCTACTCTGATTATAGGGAGCGGACGGGTGGGAGCGAAAACCACATGAAGCTGGCGGAGCGGATGCACCGGATCGGCACGGAGACGGCCTTCGAGGTTCTGTTGCGGGCCCGGGCCTTGGAGGCGCAGGGGCGCCGGATCATTCACCTGGAGATTGGCGAGCCGGATTTCGCCACCCCGGCGCACATCGTCGAGGCCGCCAAGCGGGCCTTGGAGGAGGGCTGGACCCACTACGGGCCGACCCTGGGCTTCCCCGAGGTGCGGGAGGCCGTGGCCGCCTGCGTCAGCCGCACGCGGGGGATCCGGGTCGAACCGAAGCACGTGGCCGTGGTGCCCGGCGGCAAGCCCATCATCTTCTTCCCCATGCTGGCCCTGCTGGAGCCCGGCGATGAGGTGATCTACCCCAACCCCGGCTTCCCCATCTACGAGTCCATGATTCAGTACCTGGGCGCGGTGCCGGTGCCCATGCCCCTGGTCGAGGAGCACGGCTTCTGCTTTGACCTGGACTGGCTGCGGGATCACCTGAACGACAGGACCCGGATGCTGATCCTGAACTCGCCGCAAAACCCCACCGGCGGGGTGGTTCCCCCCGAGCAGGTCCGGGCCATCGCCGAGATGGTGCGCGACCGGGACCTGATGGTGCTCTCCGACGAGATCTACTCGCGGATCTATTACGACCAGCCGCCGTTTTCCATCGCCAGCATCCCCGGCCTGCTCGAGAAGACCATCCTGTTGGACGGCTTCTCGAAAACCTACGCCATGACCGGCTGGCGGATCGGCTACGGCGTGATGCCCGAGTGGCTGGTCGAGGCGGTGGGCAAGCTGATGGCGAACTCCAACTCCTGCACCGCCAGCTTCACCCAGCGCGCCGGGCTGGCCGCGCTGGAAGGCCCCCAGGACGCGGTGGACAAGATGGTGGCCGAGTTTCTCCGCCGCCGCGACGCTTTCTGTGACGGCCTGAACCGGCTGCCCGGCTTCCGCTGCGCCCGCCCGGGCGGGGCTTTCTACGCCTTCGCCAACATCCGCGGCACCGGGAGGGACTCCCGCGAGCTGGCCGAGCACCTGCTTCAGCAGGCCGGCGTGGCGTGTCTGAGCGGCACCGCCTTCGGCGACTACGGTGAAGGCTACCTGCGCTTCAGCTACGCCAACTCCTACCAGAACCTGATGGAGGCGCTGGAGCGGATGAGAATTCCGGGACAGTCACCGTGATTCCGGAATTGGCCGCGGCGCCGGGAAGGGATACGCGTTCGGCGTCACCACCACCTCGGTGGTGAACTTGAACGGGTACTTGCCGCCGCTGGGGTAGGTCAGCTCGAGGAAGAAGGCCTTCCAGCCCTGCTCCGGCTTCGGCATCGAGGCCACGTAGAGGCCGTGGTCGCCCGTGACCGGCGAACTGGTCCACGCCTTGCCGATCGAGACCAGCCGGAAGTCCCGCGCCTTGGGATTGGCGGCCTGCCAGAGCAGCACCTGCGACGGCGGGTCGATGGTCCGCAACCGGACGACGCCTTGGTCGCGGTCCGCCGTCCAATAGAACCGCGGGCGCGGCGTGCAGGTGACGATCGACTGGAAGTAGGCCAGCAGACTGAAGGGCACGTCGGAATCCTTAAGCGAGTGGTCCGAGTTGGGCACGTAACGCAGGTACTTCTCACCCGGCAGATCCGCGAAGTAAAACTGCGAGGAATCCAGCGGAAAGAACTCGTCCCCGGCCGAGTTGACGAGGTACTTAGGCATCGTGAGCCGGTCCCGGTAGGCAAAAGGATCCTCGATGGCCATCAGCGCGCCGAGCTGGCGCGTGCCCGTCCAGTCCATGGTGCGCATGTCGGTGTAGTCCTTAAGCGCGGGCGCCCAGAAACCGTACGCGCGCCAGTGATGGACCAGGGCTTTCTCGTTATTCAACACGTCGATGACCATGGGCGTGGCGGCGATGACGCGCTTATCGACCGCGGCTGCGGTCCAGGTAGTCCAGCCGCGTTTCGAGCCGCCCGCCACCACGAACTTCTCCACACTCACGCCACCGCCCGCCGGGCTTTTCGCGAAGGCCGTCACCGCATCCATGGCGCGCACGGCGGCCTTGGTCATGGGCAGCCGGGCCGGCCACTTCTCGTCGCCGGTGCGCATGTAGCGGTCCCAGGTGTAAGCGATGAGGGCGTCCTCGCGCCGCGCCTGGCCGTCGCCCGCAAAGGTGAGCGGCTGGTTGGGCACCATGCGCAACTCGGCGGTAACCGCGCCGGTCTCCTGGGCGATGGTCCAAAGGATGAGGTTCGGACCGGAGGGAGGTTTCCCGCCGTTCGTGCCGCCGGAGATCAGCAGCAGCCCCACCGAGGTGCTCACCTTCTCGGGCTTGATTACGGTGAGCCAGTGGCGCCACTCGGTGCGGTCAACCTCGGCCTTGGTCAGCCAGTTTTGGGAGACCATGTCCAGCACGTAGGTGGTGATGCCGTCGCCCGGGATGGTATTGACCAGCTCGAAGCGGAACGAGGGATCGGGCGCTTGCACGTAGCGGTCGAGCGCAGTGAATTCCTGGCCGGCGGCCAGCAGGCCGCCTAGCAGCACCCACCCCAAGCGAAGCGGCCACAGAGGGTCTACACGTAACCATAGCATAGGCGCACCTGAGCTAGACCGGTTGCTGCTGGGCGCGGAACCGGTCAATCATCTGCTGCATTTGATCCTTGAGCCGGAGTTTCAGCTTCTTGAGCCGCACTTCCTCGACCTGCTCCTGCGGTGTCAGGTAAGGCCGCGCGGAGAGCGCCTCCAACTTCTGGCTGTGCTCAGCATGTTGCGCGACCAGCCGGCGGAACTCCTCGCTGGCCGCCAGCAGGTGCGCTTTGATTTCTTCCTGCGTCATGGTTGCGACATTATCACGATTGCCGCCGCATGACAACCGCATCCTCGCCGGAATCCTGGTAGTAGGCGGGGCGCCGCGCCACCTCCCGAAAACCGAATCTCTCGTACAGGCTGCGGGCCGCCTGATTGGACGGGCGCAACTCGAGAAACCAGCTTCCCGGCGCGGACGCCAGCGTCTCGCCCAGCAGCCAGGTAGCCACACCCTGGCGGCGCAGCGCGGGGTCCACCGCCAGGTTCAGGATCTCGGATTCAGCTTCCACCAGGCGGCGGGTCACGATAAAACCGGCCACCTGCTCGCCCAGCGCGGCCACGCGGCAATCGTGCGCCAGGTAGTCCGCCGGGTTCCAGGCGACGGCCTCCGGCGAGGCTTCCTGGAGGCGCCGGATGCCTTCGAGGTCGTCCGCGGTGGCGCTCCGGATCACCAGGCCGGACGAAGACAGCTTGCGCCAGAGTTCGCGCTGGAGCTCCCCGAGCCGCAGCCAGCCGAATTCCGCCTCGGCGTGCTGCCGGGCGGCGCGGGCGATGCCTGCCCGCAGCGCCGCATCGCTGAGCAGCCGCGCCACGCCCTGAGCGAAGTCCTCGGCCGCATCGGCGATCCACACGCTAGCGCCGTGCTCCAGGCCCAGACCCGCGCAGCCGCAACTGGTCGAGACCACCGCCCGCTCCATGGCCATGGCCTCGAGCACCTTGACGTTGGTCCCGGCCGACACCAGCGTGGGCACCACCACCAGGTTGGCCTCGACATACAGCGGCCGCACGTCGCGCACGAACCCCAGCAACCGCACGCCCTCCGGCGCGCAGGGACGAAGCGAGTCCGCGTAAGTGCGCCAGAACAACTGCGCCTCCGGCCCCGCCACCACGGTCAGCCGCGCGTCGGGGCACTGCACCCGCAGCCGCGGCCACACCTCTTCGCTCAGGAACCGGTAGGCCACCACGTTGGGGAAATGGCGGAACGAGCCGATGAACAGCAGCCGCCGCCCGGGCGGCTCCGGCTCCGGCCGGAAGCGCTCCAGGTCCACGCCATTCGGGATGACGCGCACGTGCGACAGCGCCAGCGTTCCCTGGGCCAGCCCCAGCAGCCACGAATCCTTCTCCGCCATGACCACCACGCGGGCGAACCGGCTCACCGCGCGGTTCTCGAAGCGCTGCCAGCGCCACCAGTCCCACCAAGAGGCGAAGGTGCGCTCGCGCTCATGGACCTGCCGGTAAAGATCGAACGTCACGTCGTGCTCAACCAGGATCTCGCCGCCGTAAGAGGCCAAATGCGTGTACTCGACCTGGCGCACGTTGATCTTCCACTCCCGGGCGAGCCGCTTCCACACGCGCAGCATCACCGGCGAGTGGTATTCGCAGGTCTCCGGCGGGGCCAGGGTGGACCAGCGCGGCTCGCGGTAGCGGGGCTTGCCCACCAGGACGACCTTGGCGCAGAACTCGGTCAGCGGCTCGGCCTCCTCGGCGCCCCCTTCGCTGAAGGCGAACAGGAACACGTCGAACTCGCGGGCGGCTTCGCGCAGCAAGTGGTAGATGCGCACCGCGCCGCCGTGCGAGAGCGGGTACGGTACGTAGGGCGCGAGCACCGCCACGCGGGGCCGCAGCCGGCACGGCGGGCGTCCGTCCACGATGCGCACTTGGGCGGGGATTTCCGTGCGGTCGCGCTTGAACGGGCACAGCCACCAGGGCCGCAGCCAGAGGCGGTCCAGCGGCACGCCGCGCAGAAACAGCCAGGAAGCGATCCAGGTGCGCAGCTTCACGTGGTGCCGCTCCAGCCGCGCGTTGTAAGCCAGGATCTTTCGCGGCGCCAGCAGGAACGCGGCGCGCCGCAGCGCGCGGTAATGCGGGTCGGCGGTGAACAGCACCGGCGCCATTCCGATTCTGAAGCGCCGCAAGGCACGGCGGAGCTGGCGGTACAGGCTCCACGCCGAGCCCGGTTCCAGCGTCACCACGGTGGCGCCGGGCGCCTCGGCGCGCGGGCCCACGCTGACCACGTAGTGCCGCCGGTCGGTCATGAGCTGCCGGACCTCTTCGATCATCTTCAGCGCCAGCGCGTCGTCGCCCGAGAGGAAACTCACCACCACCGCCTCGGTCTGCTTGCCGAGCAGGCCAAACACCAGGCGCTTCAGGAGCTTCCTCATTCTGACTCCTGACTCCCGACTCCTGAGTTCTGGCCCTGCGTCCGCCGCAACACGAAGAACGCCGCCAGCGGCAGCAGCGCCACCAGCGCGCACACCGGCTGGAAACCCCAGCGGTCGATCAGCGCGCCAGCCAGCGGCGAGAAGCCCGCCTGCATGGCGCCGTAGGCGGAGGTCAGCATCGCGGTGGCGAAGGCCGCGCGGGCCGCGCCCCAGACGTCCAGCGGCATGGCGTACAGGTTCACGCTCAAGGCCACCGTCCAAAAGTAACTCAGGCAGATGGCCGCGGTGGCCCAGCCCGCCGAGGGCATCCACGGCACGGTCGCCGTCACCAGCAGCGCCAGCGCGCTCCACCGGCAGGCGCGCATCCTGGCGGGCGCCGCGCCCTGCCCCCCGCGGATCCAGCGCATCGACAACCAGCCCCCGAACAGCCCGCCCAGGTTGGCCCCCAGCGGCGGCATCCAGGCCAGCCAGGCGCTCTCCACCAGATTCAGCCCGTGCGCCTGCACCAGGAACACCGTGGTCCAGTTGCTCCACAGCGTGTAGCCCGTCATGCTCAGCACGTTGGCGGCGACGAACCCCCACAGCCGGCGGTCGCGCAGGACTCCGGGGACACCCTCCACCCGCGTGGGGGGAACTTGTGCCGGCGCCGCACGCCCCACCCGGTTCCACAGCGGAATCCAGAGCAGACCCACCGCGCCCGCCACCAGAAAAGCCCAGCGCCAGCCGTAGCGCACCGCCAGAAAGACGCCGAGCGGCGGCGCCAGCATTGCGCCCAGGCTGATTCCCATCTGGCTGAAGGCGCTGCCCAGCGCCCGCTCCTGCGGCTTCAAGTACATGGCTACGGCCTTGCCGCTGGCGGGGATTCCGCCGGCCTGCGCCAGCCCCAGCGCCGCGTAGGCCAGCATCAGTCCGGCCAGACCGCTCGTCCCGCCAATGGCCATCGTCGCTACGGACCACAGGCCCACCGCCAGGCTGATCCCCCGGTTCAGGCCCACGCGGTCGATGAACAGCCCGGCCAGCGGCGCGCACGCGGCATAGACGATCGAGAAAGCCGCCAGGATCAGCCCGTAGTCGGCGTTCGAGAGATGGAACTCCTCCTTCAGCCGCGGCGCCAGCGCCGGCGCCAGCAGCCGGTCCAGGTAGTTCAGGCTGGAGGAGAGCATAAAGACGCCCAGCACCAGCCAGCGCGTGGGGACGGGGAGGCGCGGGCACGAAAAGCGAGGCAGCCGCATCTACTGATACTCGATGGTGGCCACTTCACCCGCCGTGGCCAGCTTGGCATCGTCCTTCGGGAAGTACTCGACCACCACGGTGCGCGGGGCGCGCTGCGGCCCGCAGCCCAGCTCCAGAGTGCCGCCGCCGAGGATCACGACCTGCTTGGGGTCGCGGATCAGCAGGCGCGTGGTCTGGCCGTCGCTGTCGATGATCAGGCGCAGCAGGCCACGCAGGCAGTCGATCTGCTTCAGCCGCCCCCGCACCTTGCCGGACGGCAGCGGCCCTTCCCACCAGGCCTCGACCTTGCGCTCGGCCAGTTCGGGCGGGTCCTGACGGTTGGCGCGGGCTTCGGCGGCCCGGATGCGACCCAGCGCTTCGGCCTTCAAGCGCTCCAGATCCCGCCGCTTTTCTTCCTCGGCGCGGCGGCGCTCGGCGGCCTCGTATTCCGCAAGCGCCACCCGCCGTTCCTCGATGGCCTGCCGGTAGGTCGCGTTGCGCGGCTCCAGGGCCAGGGCGGTTTTCAGACGCTCGATCTTCCGCCTGAAATCCGTTTCCTGCTGGGCGAGCACGAAGTGGGGCTCGGCCCAGGCGGGGTTGAGCTGCGCGGCCTTCTCCAGCGCGGAGCGGTCGCCGGAAAGACGGCCGTATTCGAGCCAAGCGCGGGCGTTTGCGCTGCCGGCCTTGACCGCCTCCGCCAGATACTTCCGGGCTTCGGCGGCGCGGTTCTCGCGGGCCGCCGCCAACCCCAAGCCCTCGAGCGCCTCGACGCTGCCGGGCAGCCGCTTCAGGACGGCCTCGTAGCCGGCGCGGTCCAACGTCAGGTCAGCCAGGACGATTTCCGGTGCGAGGCCGGGAATTCGGGCGGTGAAGTCCTTCTGCGGATTCAGCGGGCGGCCGGAGAGCTCGACCGTCGTGAAGTTGCCCGCCGCCAACTGGGCCTTCGCCTGGCGTTCGATCTCCGCCGGCGTCTTGCCCAGCGCGTTGCGGTACGCCGGCTCGGCCTCGGCGCCCTGTTCGAGGTTGTACAGCAGCACGCGCAGCCTTCCGTAGTAGTCCGGATGCGTGCTGAGCAAGTGGACCCGCGCCCAGTTGAGGTTGCGTTCGGCCTCCGGCAGCGGCCGGCCGGCAACGATCATCGAGCCGCGCGTCTCCATGGTCGAGTAGAAATCGGCCAGCCCGGCTTCGATCTCCGCCGGCAGCCGCCCGGCGTTCGGCTGGATGAGGATGCGCGCGCACTCGCGCAGCCATTCGCGCGGAATCGGCGCAGTGGCCGCCACCGCGCCAGTGTAAGCATCCCGCGCCAGCCGCAGCGGGAGCGGGGTCCCCTTGCGCACCACCACCCGCACCGGCCAGAGGGGTTTCAGCTCCTGCTTGCTGAGGACCGCCCCCAAGCCCCAGCGAAGCTGCTCGAGCGCGGCCAGCGCCTCGCGCCCACCGCGCTCCCCGGCGCTCGTTAGCACCTGAAACGGCCCGGAGCGAAACTCGACCCACCGCTGCTGGGCGGCAGCCGCGAGCGCCAGGCACAGGAAAGCCACGATGGCCCGCATTCCTCTCCATCATAGCCCTCACGACACGGCGGGCTTGGGGGAAGAAGGGAGGCATGGCCCCAGCCTGATCATGTGGGACGCAGCGGCACGGGAGGCGGTCTGGCAGGCCCCGTAGCCTCGGGGCAGCCGGGCATCCGCCATGGAAAGGTCCACGACGCATCGCTGCAGTTACGGGAGCCCTTGACTTCTGGCAACCTGATGTGGAAGGCTCCCTAGCGGGAGGATGCCCAGCCTTCACCGAGAGAAGCCCCTGGGAGCCATCCTCCCCAGCCCTACCCCTGCCCCGGCCCCAAGGAAGCGCTCGCGCCGGTCCACACGTACCCGCCTTAACCCCCTTGGCGCTCGCCGTGTTCGCGCTGCTAGCACCCTTAACAGCCCCGCTATCACCCCACTCCCCACCGGCTGCGCTGGCTCACTGGTCAAACACTGGTCAAAATGAACGCGATTTCGCCCTCGAATTGCGGCGCTAGCTGCTCTGCTAGCAGGGGGGCTTGTTGATGCTAAAGCGGGTTCTGGTACGCCCGGCGCGATTCGAACGCGCGACCTCTTGCTCCGGAGGCAAGCGCTCTATCCAGCTGAGCTACGGGCGCAGGTGAACACTCTCATTGTACCGCCGGCGGGAGGGCGGGGGAAGCGGCCTGGGCTCGATCGTCCCTACCTGTTGCTGGCGGCGCCGGAACTCGCCTAGTATCGGTACTCATGATCAATCGTCTGGCATCATTCAAGGTCATGGCCGCGCTGGCGTTGGCCGGCCTCGCCGGCGGCCAGGGCCAGCGCCCGCCGGGCGCGGCGCCTCAGGCCGGGCCCGCCAAACGCGGAGGTCTTGGAACCATCCATTTTCGACACCTCTCGGAACCGCGCGAGAGAGCTTTCGAGATCCTGGTGCCGCGCGGCTGGCAGATCGAAGGCGGCATCTTCCGCGTCGATCCGAGCCGCGCTGGCGGCCCGGCCAACTCCATCGCCGCCAAGTGCGACTTCACCGTCAAGCGCGACGCCCAGGGCAGCGTGCTGATCCGCTTTCTGCCCGACATGCTCTACATCGACCTGCGCGGCTCGCCCGCCGCCGCCATGGGCGCGTTCCGCCCGGGCAGCCAGTACAACGGCATGACCTATTACCCGCTCATGACCGTCCCGGCGTTCCTCGCGCGGATTGTCTTCCCTTACGCCCATCCACGCGCCCAGGCGGTCCAGATCCAGGAGACCAAGCCGCTGCCGCGACTGGCGCAGAGCTAGCTCCGGCGCGTGCGGTCCTTGCCTATCCCTATTCAGTTCAGCTATGACGCCGGCCTGCTGGCCGTCACCTACCAGGAGGGCGGGGTCCCGTATCGGGAGCGCCTCATGACGGTCATAGAGAACCGCAAACCGTAAGCCGTAGCTGGCGCCGCTTCAGGTGGCACAACGGGAATCAAAGCGGCGGCGCGGCGGTGGAAGCGGCCTTGGATGCGGCTTTCTTCGGCTTCGCGCCCGGCGTCTTGCTCCCGGCCGGCTCCTC
>Ga0315289_10006797_pt1 | contig 16776 bp, 14 predicted proteins | sample YL17G11_40_MG_FD_203452 | JGI IMG/M metagenome (GOLD analysis project Ga0315289, IMG submission 203452) | Sediment microbial communities from Yellowstone Lake, YNP, Wyoming, USA - YL17G11_40 | ecosystem: Environmental > Aquatic > Freshwater > Lake > Sediment | place: USA: Wyoming | collected... | reverse complement strand
CCTTCTTCCACACCCATCTTCGGCTTCCATCCCAACTCGCGCTCTGCCTTGCGGACATCGGCGTAGAAAACGCGCTGGTCGCCGGGACGCCAGTCGCCGTGCGCCACGGGGATAGCCTTGCCGAGCAGCTTTTCCAGCAGCGGACCGAACTCCGTCCAGATGGACATGACGTTCTGTGGCCCGCCGCCGAGGTTATACACCTGTCCCTCGACCGCATCCACGCGTTCGACCGCAACATCGTAGGCATCCAGCAAGTCATCTACATACAAAACATCGCGCACCTGTTTGCCATCCCCGTAAATGGTGATCGGACGACCGGTCACGGCGGCGATGGTCATCCAGGCCACCCAGCCCTGGTCTTCGATGCCGAATTGGCGCGGGCCATAGATGCAGCTCTGGCGGAAAACCACTGTCGGAAGGCCATAGATGCGGTGGTAATCGCGCACGTACTGGTCGCCGGTCCCTTTCGAGCAGCCGTAAGGCGAGTGGAAGTCCAGCGGCTGGGTCTCGGGGCAGCCGAAGGTCAGGTTCTCATATTCCCAGCGCCTCCCCCGCTCAACCACCGCCACGTCCCCCATCCCGCCATATACTTTATTCGTCGAAGCATAGATCACCATCGGCTTGCGCTCCGAGAGCCGCGTCGCCTCCAGCACGTTGAATGTGCCGAGGGCGTTGGCCTCGAAATCTTCTCTCGGATGTGTGACGGATGTCGTCACCGCGACCTGTCCCGCCAAATGGACGATGATCTCCGCCTCGCGGCTGGATTCCGTTATAAGGGCCGCGTCGCGCACATCCCCGACGATGAGCCTGAATGCGTTTTCCCCGAACTTTTCCTGCAACCATGCCAGGTTGCGTGAGGCGCCGCCGCGGCTGAGATTATCGTAGACGGTCACCTTCTCGCCGCGCCTCAGCAGGCGATGAACGTAGTTCGACCCAATAAAGCCGGCTCCGCCGGTGATGAGGTAGTTTTTAGACATAAGCAACTCCTGTTTCATTTGTCATTGCGAGGGCGCTCATCGCCCCAAGCAATCCCCGACTCGCGAGGGGGTTGCTTCGCCCCTTCAGTCGCTCGCAATGACACAATCCTTTATTCTTCCTGCCTCTTCCGCAACTGACGATAGACACCCATCAGGGTCTCGCCTTCCGTAGAGAGCGCGTACGCACCCAGGATGCCATAAACCAAATAACTAAACAGGTGAGCGATCAAGGCCGTCGCCAGGGATGCCGCCTGATCGCCTGTCACCAGCGCCAGGGCGCCGCCTAACGCGCCTTCATAAGTCCCAACCGCGCCAGGCAGGGAAGGGATCGCCCCACCGAAAGCCGCCGCTCCCAGCCCAAACATGGCCCACACCGGTTGGGCGTGTGGAAAGAAAGCCAGCAGCACAAGATAGAACTGGAGGATGGCAATTGCCCAGTCTAGAATCATCCAGAATAAGGCGCGGACGAAGAGCCAACCATCCATCAGGATAGCCAAACCAGAGAACATGGACCCCAGGAAGTTCCCGCCGCGCTTATGCATCCCCGGCCAGCGTTTGCTGAGGCGGTCGAACTGGCGCATCGCCCTGTCGCGGTAACGGGCCATGAAGTAGAGGGAAGCCAACCCCACGAGCATGACTCCCCCCACAATATAAGCGACCTGCTCTGCCCGGTCCGCGCCCACCACGAACGGCACCGCGCTGAGCAAGATGGCCGCCGAAAATACCAGGTCGAGGACGCGCTCGATGACGATGGTCGGCAGGATTTCCATAAAACCCAGGCCGGATTTGCGTCCCAGCAAGAAAGCGCGGCCGAACTCTCCCAGTCGAAACGGGAGAAAATTGTTCAGAAGGTAGCCTTCGCACAGGGTCAGGAAAACGTCCCGGTAGGAGGCTCTCGCGCGCAAAAGGGTACGCCAGACAATGCCGCGCACGGCCAGCCAGCCCGCCGAAATCGCTAAAGAAGCCAGAAGCAGGCGATAATCCGCCGAACTGATCGCCTCCACCAGGCTGCGCAGGTCCACGAAGTATAGAATCGCAGCAATGACTGCCAGGCTGATGATTACGCCGGGCAGCCAGCGTCGGGCTGATTTCCAGAAATTTGACATAAGAGATACTCACCACGGCCCCCTAAGAACAGGGGCAGGCGGGCACAAAGTAACACAAAGGGATTCTTTGTGAATCATTTCCTTCGTGGCCCTTCGTGTCCTTAGTGTTTAGAAATTAATCCTCTTCTAATTTCAAAACCGCCATGAAGGCTTCTTGCGGGATTTCGACGTTGCCGACCATTTTAAGGCGCTTCTTGCCCTTTTTCTGCTTTTCCAGCAATTTCTTCTTGCGGGTGATGTCGCCGCCGTAGCACTTGGCGAGCACGTCCTTACGCATGGCCTTGACATTGGCCTTCGAGATGACACGTCCGCCCGCCGAGGCCTGGATGGCCACGTCGAACAACTGGCGCGGGATGATCCCTTTCAGCTTGGTGATCAGGCGCTGGCCTTTATGGAAGGCTTCCTTCTGGTGAACGATAGCGGCCAGGGCGTCCACCGGCTCACCGTTGACCAGGATCTCCAGCTTTTGCAGTTTATCGGGCCGGTACTCGGCAAACTGGTAATCCAGCGAGGCGTAGCCGCGCGTGCGGGATTTTAGTTCGTCGAAGAAATCCACGATGATCTCGGAAAGCGGGATTTCATAGTTGAGCTGGACGCGGTGCGGGGCAGGATACTCCTGGCTCTTGTAGGTGCCGCGCCGCTTGGTGACCAGGTCCATGATCGGGCCGTAGTAGTCGGTCGGGGTGATGATCTCGATATTCATCCACGGCTCGCGGACTTCAACGATCTCGGACTCCTCCGGCAATTCGGCGGGAGAGTTGATCAGCACCGTCGTCTCGTTCCGCAGCAGCACCTCATAGGCCACCGTCGGGGCGGTGAAGACCATATCCAGGTCGTACTCACGCTCCAGACGCTCCTGGATGATCTCCATGTGGAACAGGCCCAGGAATCCGGCGCGGAAGCCGAAGCCGAGCGCCTGCGAGGTCTCCGGTTGGAAGGTCAGCGAGGCGTCGTTGAGCTGGAGTTTATCCAGCGCATCGCGCAGTTCAGGATAATCGTCCGCCTCGGCCGGATAGATGCCAGCGAAGACCATCGGCTTGGGGTGACGGTAACCAGGCCACGGGTCCGGCGCGGGGCGGGCCGAAGCGGTAACGGTATCCCCGACGCGGCAGTCATGAACGGTCTTGAGTCCGGTGGCGATGTAGCCAACCTCTCCAGCCGTCAACCCGGGCACCGGCTTGAGCGTGGGCGCAAAGACACCGATCTCGACCGGCTTGATATCCGATCTGGTCGCCATCAAGCGCAGGGTTTCGTTGGACGAGATGGCGCCTTCCATCACGCGCACGTAGGCGATGACACCCTTGTAGGAATCGTAATGCGAGTCGAAGATGAGCGCACGCAGCGGCAGGCCGTCATCGGTTTTGGGCGGCGGAACCTGGCGGACGATGGCCTCCAGCACCTGGGGGACGTTTGTCCCATCTTTAGCCGAGATGCGCACGATGCCCTCTTTCGGCACGCCCAGCAAGCTGGCAATATCCTCGGAGACCTCATCAGGCCGGGCGGATTGCAGGTCAATTTTGTTGATGAGGGGGATAATGGTGAGGTCAGCTTCCAGGGCGGCGTACAGGTTTGCCAGGGTCTGGGCCTCGATGCCCTGGGAGGCGTCCACCACCAACAACGCGCCCTCGCAAGCAGCCAGGGCGCGGCTGACCTCGTAACCAAAGTCCACGTGGCCGGGGGTATCAATCAGGTTGAGTTCGTACGCATCCCCGTCCTGCGCGATGTAGTTCATGCGCACGGCCGAAGCCTTGATGGTGACGCCTTTCTCGCGTTCCAGGTCCATCGTATCGAGGATCTGCTCGGTGGTGTCGCGGTCTGGCACCGTGCCTGTCAGGTGCAGCAGCCGGTCGGCCAGTGTGGACTTGCCGTGGTCAATGTGGGCGATGATGCAGAAGTTGCGGATGTGGACGGGCATGGCGGCGAAAGTATAACCGATTTAGTTTTAAACACGAAGGGCACGAATGCTTGCCCTACCTACGCCAGCCCTGCACCGAACGCAGGACGGTGTGCCGCCACGTCCTGGCCCGCCTGTGCTTGCGCTACAGGCGCAAGCAGACGGGACAGGGCAGGTACAGGTGAGCCTGCCAAAGGGAGAAGAGGTTACAGAACCAAATTGACCAAATTCCCTAAATTCTCGTTCTATTCCTGCCCTGGTCACAATCAATAAAATTCCACCACCCCCCTTCTACCCCTGCAACAGACTGCACACCAGCCCGCGCACCGCGAAGCCCATCTCCTGCGCGAAAGCCAGTACATCGGGCGACCAGGTCGATTTTCCACAGCCCGATCATCACGCCATCCACGAGGGGATTTCCTAGTCTACGCTTCTACCTATTGATCGAGACCAGCCTGACGAACAAGTCCCAATCCCCAAAGTGCTCCGGCGTATTTTCCTCAAGATAGAATTGGTGAGTCTCACCTGCGGCGATCACGATTATAATGGCGGGCTCATAAACAAAGGGATCATCGTAGGTAGGTCTATGCTGGAAGTAGTACTCGACAGTGATTGGACCTCTCAGGGTAACAAAGTCGCCATAGTGCCCCATTCCCACACCGGCGTTAGCCCATGGGTAGGTGTCAATACCGTTTGAATCGAAGATATAGGGGCGGATATCGAGAATCTGCCAGGTAGAAAGGTCACACGGACCGGGCAAGATGCCGCCCGCTGGGGGCACGCTCAAGTCGACCGACTCGGCCAGTTCGGTGTTGTCGCTGTCGTTCTCATCCAACACCACCGGACGGGTGTCGAAGGCATGGGAATAATCCATGTTCCCGTCGTTGTTGATATCGCCTTCCTCCCACCAGTAACACCAGGTATAAGTGCCCAGAGGCAGGAGTAAGAAGCGGCTCGAGTTCGGCCACAGGCCTGGGGCAGTGGGGGGAAAGGTGACTGTGGTGGCAGTGGAGGGAGGCGCCTGTTCATTCGAGCCAAGCGGCACGTAGGTCCAAGCCATGACTGTCGCTGGCACCGATCCACGGTTTACGAAGCCAACCGGCTTCATCAATGGGCTATTCATTACAAGGGTACTGGTAGCGGTGATAGAGGGTTCACCTCCTCCCGGGGTGGGAACTCCAGCATCCTCGTCGTAATATCCTTCCACTCCGCACGTTTCTCCTTGGCCTGGAATACAATCGGTCTCCGGTTGTTCCCCTTCTTCCGAATCCTGTACTTCCTGCCCCTGAGAGTCTGGTAATTCTTCGAATCCCGGCAAGTTGCACCCGACCAAGACGATTGCGAGGATCAGGATCAAAGCAACTCGAGGAATGATTTTCATTCAAACCACCTTTCGTGGAATTCCCTTACTCCGTGCGCCTGAAGTTCATTCCATCACGTATTGGGGAGGATGATCTCGCAAGCCAGCAAATAGAACTATGCAAGCAGGATCAACACCAGGAAAACCTTCCTTTTAGTTAATAAACCTCCTTGCGCATATTGACCCCTTCAGGATGCAAGCTGGGAGGGAGGTTGCCTTCCTGTACTATATAACGATTTTCAAGGTGAGTCAAGCAAACAACAGTGCTTTCTCAAAGTCAGAGTAGGAGTTGAAGGGTCTCCACGCCGAGATGGTCTCTGACTTCATGAAAAGTGACTTCCAATTGCCAGCGCATCACGAACCACTTCAGAATTTGCTCAGGTTTCTCAAGCAGGTCAGTACACAGCAAGGCTTGAGTTTTGAACATGCCTTTGGGTCGCGGATCAAGACCCAGCGAATGGGCAAAGGCGGCATGCCGTTGTGATACCAAACGGCCGTAGCAGAAGTAATTTCAACTTCTCGTCTTCCCTGGCCGTACCAATTCGGAACGTGAATTTTCTTCCAGCTTGTCTGGGCATCTTTCAACACTTGCTCCAGGGTAGGCAAGCGTTTGCCTTTCTTGGGAGGCCGTCCTTTTCTTCTGGATCGGCGCTTGGGCGCTGGCGCATCACTGCCGATGGACGGATCGTCGTAGATGCCGCGATGACACTGTGTCAGTTATAACCACAATGCCCGGCATGCATTTATGCCCGAGGGAGTGTATTGCCGAACATGAATGATCATAATCAAGATAATCTAAGCGGATCGTTTCCGTGCCTATCTTCCTATTGTCATACTCAAGGTAATTTTCCTGTTAGTACTAGAATCTCAAGGCCAGATGTAAGCGAGAACAACATGATAATTGTAATAGCGGTAACAATGAAAACCCAGCGTGGGGATGATGCTACTGGAGAGTTAGCAATTGGCACAGGGTTAGTTATCCGCCAAATCAGCCACAGGAAGACCAGCGTGGCGACCAGAGATGGAATCGTAATCTTCACGCTGGTGATAGCATCCTCCAAAGACGGATCCACGACCAGAGCCAGGGGCAGCGATCCGTTATAGCCCATGTGCAGGAGTATAGCTGGGATCAACGAATTACTACGCCAGGCTATGTAGCCTGTTATAAACGCGAGTGGCAACAAGGCAGGGATTGAGATCAGACTCTGGTGAAACACTACAAAAAACAATCCAGCGATGAAAATGCTAAACCATGTACCATGTTTGCTAAATGCGCGTTGAATGTATCCGCGAAATAAGAGTTCCTCGCAGATAGGCGCTAAGATTGCAAGGCCGACCAAAAGCGCTGTGGTTTGAAGGGTAGTGTATTTGCCATCTGCCACTCCAGGCAATGAAATATGCAGGAATTCATAAGTCATGTTCGCTATCCAGATAGCAACTGTACGCAGTGCAACACCAGTTAGTAAGCCTAATGCAACTAAAGAAGGATGCGGCCAGCGCAGTTGTAAAGTTTGCCTGATCGGATACTTTCCAATCCAAAGGGAGATTAATGTTGGTAGAAGGATGAGTAGCACTTCAGTGAGAATAAGCCCCCAGCCTGGCATCAAGTTTTGAAGCACTCCGCCGACAATCACCACCAGCCCAAATGAGATCAAGAACAGCCAACAAACACTGGTAATCGTCGGCCAATGGTCAAGAAACGTTGAATCCGGGGAAGGAATTTTAACAGATCCATTCGAATGGCCGATCTCGAACATTTACTTTGTCCTCCTTTCGTATTTTTCCAACCACCGGTTAGCAATGAACCAGGCAGCCACAACGATGAGTAGCGTGACCAGGCAAAACCCAGAAGGATATATGAACAGATGTGATGCGGAATCGCGAATACCAACCCAATAACCATGGAAGAAAGAACTCACAAATATGCTTTTGCTCTTCAACCACACGGCGCCAAAAATAAACGAAAGCGCGATGGAAGAAGCGATCATTTGAAAGCAACGCACCAGCGTTGGACCAACGAGAGACAGCCACCCAACTGAGCCTTCCAAACCCGCTTTCAAGAAGGGGCCAATTGCAGCCGCACAATGCCAGATGCCCCATACGACTCCTACTGAGAGAAGAACAAGGCGGGTCATCTTTCGGTCACACAAGAGGCGCGGGATAAGATAGCCTCTCCAGCCAAACTCCTCCCCAAATCCCGCTAGCAAGCTGAAGCCTCCTAACGAAAGGATGACCACGATTATTTCATCACGGCGTAGAGCCTGATTCAATTCCAGTTTTCTAAACAACAAAGCAACCAGAGAGGGACCAAGCCACAAGAAGAGGAAGAAGAGTAGAACAGCCAGATACCATTTGTAATTTCCCAGATTCAAACCAACATCTTTGAAACCCCTTCGCTCAACAAAAACTCTCGTAAGGAAGGCCGAAAACGCTACCATCAACATACCCGTACAAGAGAGCAAATAACGTTTTAGTACCTCTGCACTTGAAGCAAACCATCCGAAACCGTAGATAAGAATCGGCCAGGAAAGGACAAACACGAGCGTAATGAAAATATAAACAGGGGGTATGGGAAGCTTGCTTCTGCCATCAAGAGGCTGCTCATTCAATGCCAATATATTCAAACGAGGTAGCACTGTCATCCAGGGCAGGATCCCAGGGGCCATTGACTGCGGCCTCGATGATGAGGAAATGCTCTCCGCACTGCAAGCCGATCGCCTTTAATGGCCCCCGACCCCAAATCCTGTGCGTCCAGTAACCGGTAAGTTGCAGAGCTGGTTTATGGTTGAAATGGAACAATTCAGACCCTTCAATAACTGTATCCATCTCATACGAACCGGTGTTGATCTCAGTCAACAAGCGGCTCAAAGGATCGGTCTCCAGCGGCCACTGGCCTGTCTTGCGATACACCAGCACCGTATTGGCACCGCAACTGGTAATCTCGACCGAGAGATCGCCCTGGCTTTCGGCGTATTCCTTGCCTCGCTCGCCGATGCCAAACTGGTCGGGTATGCTCATACGAAATCCATGCATTTCGATGATTTCCATGTTCACCTCCAGATTATGATTCCGAACAATCTTTCAGCCACCTAGGAAGTATTGCGTTGCTGGGCAACCTGGACACTTACCCCTATACAAAGTGCACTCAGGACAATTCGCCCCACAGGGTGCCTGCTTCAGTATCGCCTGTACCTCGCCTCGCGACCAGGGGCTGGAGGCTTCAACTTGGCGGGCGAAGAAGACCTCAGCCCGTTGTAGGCCCAGGGTCTCTTGCGGATGCTCCACCACCCATTCCAGCCACCAGCGTTGATCCCCAGGAATGGCGAAGAGGCCAACGACCGTTCCATCCGAGTTTGAAAAGGAAACGCAGTAAGGGCAGTGGGAATAAACTTCAGCGAGCGACCGGGCCTTAGAAGGTGTCGTTTCACCCAGCAGGAGACTGACCAGTGTGTTCATAATTTTCATCCATAAAACAATGATTGTTTACTGCTAGACAAAAAGCATCAGTGATCCAACCCTTTCCTCATTAGTCATTTCCTCAAACAGTCAATGATGGTTCAATTGCATCCGGTTTTACGCTGGTGAAGCGATTCCTGCCCAGATGTAGCAACGGATGAATGTGGTTTAAGTCATACAGTCCATCATCGGTGAGAACACCGACTCGGGTGTAAGCCGCCAAGACCTCGGCAACGAGCATGGTGTGATCGCCGACTTCGATCTCCTTTTTAAGGCAGCACTCTAAGTATGCCAGGCACTCTTTGATTATTGGTGGGCATACTTTTTGTGCCTTGACTGGGGTCAGGTTGGTTGCAGCGAACTTATCTACCTGACTCCCCGACCTGCGTCCGCAGTACAGAGCCTGTTGGGAGATTTCATAGGGGGCAACATTCACCACAAATTCGCCTGTGGCTTGTATGAGCTTGTAGGAAAACCTTGTCGGGCGAATACTCATCCCAATTAACGGCGGGTTGACGCTGATCGGCACCAGCCATGCGATGGTGATAATGTTAGGCTTCCCCTGGGCGTCGCAGCAAGTCACTAACGAGGTATTATAGGGATGGAGCAGGTAAGAAAAATTGGATATAATTACAAATTCACTCATGGGTCAATCTCCTTCTTGGATGGTCTTTGATTTTACCAATCATCCGGCGTCCAGCAATGGCGCTCGATGCGAAAAGTGATCCATTATGGCTCATATCACCATATCCTGTACTTCAGAGCCCGGTACTCACCTGTATTTTAGGACTTTTCGTCCCCATCCATGCTAAGAAGTCTCCATCACACTCACTCAGCGATACCGCTCTGCTGCCGACAACTTATTTTCCAGTCACTTGGATAATCCCGTAGGATTCGATATAAGCACCACTCAATAGCGGCACGAATGCAAACGCAAAAAGGACTTTCTCGAATGCAGTCAGAGTCACGTCCCGCCAGCTTTTCCTGGCTACCATCTTTTTGCCATCCGTATACAGAAGCGTGAACCTGAATGATGTGGTCGCTTCTAGTAAATACCCGGACAGCAAGGGCCAGAGGATTGCACAGACACCCGCCACGATAAGAAAACCTGGTTTTGTTTCCGTTCCATTTCTATTCCTCATTTTCAACGCACAGGACCAGAACTCTTGCTGAACGCTCCCGCGCCTTCATTTTCTTGGGGTGCCCCATCTTGGGAGCAGGAAGGGGACGCGCTGTTTGTACTCCAAGTATGGCGGACCCAGCCTCAGTTCCAACTCCAATTCCTCGAAGTATTTCAGGTAGAAAATATGCGCCGGGATCCCCACAAGCACCGTGCCCAATGTCAGGTAGGTCGATCCGACCCGCAAGCCGATCCCGATAAATCCCAGGTACATACCCAGCGACATTGGATTTCGTATCCGCTCGTAGATATTGGTTACAACGAGTTGTTGCGTCAAGAAGAAGGCGTTCGCCCCCATCCCGAAAATCCACAAGGACACATTGGAGGCGAGGATGAGGTATGCGCCGATCAGCAGTCCCAAAATGCCGATAACGAGCAAGGGTGTGTGGCGCGACAGGGGAGGAAGGCCTAACTCCCCGTCATAACCACTCAGTCCCGGGTGGAACACACCCAGGGCTGCAGGAGGGACAAACCCCACCCAGAAGATTAAGTGTAGGATCCTGCTCGTCCATTCGGCATTCTTTTTGGTTGGTTTTATGCGAAGCCAGGTGCCGAGGACAATGGTGCCCAGGATGAATGCCAAAAAGCCGAGCGCTTGCAGAACCATGGTAAACATAGACGACATCTCCTCGAAATTGCTTGATCAGCGTAATGGAATCATGTCGACGCTACTACAGAACTCATCATTTCGGTGAGCACGCCGTAAAGTATTTACCCCAATTGATTTGAACCAGTTGCAGAACTTTGTCATCAGGGTCAGTGAATAAGGCAATCCGGCCGCCCCAAGCAGTGTCGTGTGGTTACTTGATGAACCTGACGCCGCGCCCATTCAGGGTCCGGTACGCCACGTCCACATCCCGGACGAGGAAATCCACACAGGGCAACCCCTCCTGAGAGCGGGACGGGGGCTCCACCAGGCCGATCTCCACCCCGCCGCAGTCAAAACCGGCGTAGGAAGAATAGTGGTATTTCTTGGTTAGACCCAACACGTTTTCGTAGAAATCCACCGACCCCGCCAGGTCGGACACCGTAAAAGTAACATCCCATACGCGTAAGATCATAGTCTCACCTCTTATGTTCCAAAGCCCACTGTCGTCCCTTTTGTCATTAACTCAAACAACGTGGCGCCGACGATGAAAGCCAGGATCAAGAGGGCGATCCCTTCGCGCATGCGATATAGCACTTTAGGCCCATAATAGAATTGCAAGACCAACGACCAGGTAGCCACAAACAAGGACCAATAAGGGATCCACCCAAGCAAGACGCATGGTCCAGTACCGTAGCAGGCCGCTTTCCAGGCATTGAGAATCGGCCCCTTGCCACCTGAAAGGCGAAAGAGCAGGTGCAGGAATCCGGTCATGAAAATCGCGATGAGAAGGGCCAGCCCCAAGATTAGAAAGGCTTCGACCACGTACGCCCAGAAACCCAAGCGGGGGAGTAAATATTCCTGCGTGATTTGCCAGGCTAAAATTTGTGCTTGATAAGAGGAATTTCGATCGGTACTTGCCCAGCCCAAGTAGTTCACGAGAGGGGTGAAAAAGGCAATAACGGCTGAAACCTGAAGGAGGAATAGGAAGGGTTGCAAGAAACCCTCTTCCCTGACGCCTTCAAAAAAAACGTCTGGTTGTTTTAACATTCCGATTAATTTTCTGAACATCTTACACCTCCTTGAACAAGTTTTATAAAAGACTTTCGTGGCAATCACCACACGAAGGGGACCAAAAACTTGGTTTGACCGACATAGTCTTTCCAGGAACTGCCGAACGTTGCAGATAGGGCTTTTTCTTCTACCCTGGCCCGGTATATAACGGCCGGTAAAAAGAGCACCGGAATTGCGATGATCCCCCAGGAGCTCCGCAGGGCCAAGCCAATGCCCAGCAATATCATGACCATGCTCAGGTAGAGTGGGTGTCGTACCCAGCGGTAGGGACCATAAGTAATCAATCGCTCCGTTACAGGCGCAACCTCGCCGAAAAAGGCTTTTCTGAGGCAGGCGATTGACCAAATGAAGGTAGCCATCCCGAGAAAGAAAACCACCACACTCAAGGATTTGCCTGCCTTCGCAGAAATCGGCAGGCTGGTACGGGTCCACCAGCCGATGGCCATGGCGGAGAGAGCGGTCAGGACGAAGACCAAGGGGGCAAGTTTGTCACTTTTCATTTCATCCTTCGAGGTATAACCATCATTCATCTTCTTAAGAAGAGCCAAGCACCAGCGCAACGATCCAACCGTCAGAGATTTCGAAGGATCATAGTTACTCCTTTCATCAGGGCATCTTAACTTGTTAAATCATTATCGCGAACTCATCGCGTTTTCACAACGTGATAAACTCGTAAAATCGCCAGGGGAATCCACAGACGCGGTATGCGGATCTCCCTCACCCTAAATGGATTGATTTGTAGAGTCGGTATTTGATATACTCAGACTGCTGGAAGCAGGCGATACTGCACATGGACAATAAGCATCCTATCAACCACGAACGCCGCCAGGCGGAGGGCATTGTCGCTGTCAGCGAGATAGCCCGTCGCATCAATGCCTCTCTCGATTTGTGGGAGACATTGGACGCAATCGTGAACGTGGCCACGGAACTAGTCCCTTGTACCCTCGCCGAGATTGATTTGTGGGATGAAGATCGTCAGGCGCTTGTTTTACAGGCCATCCGCTCTACACCTGAACGCGCTTTCCCCATTGGAGGATCGTTCCCCGCTGGGAAAGGATATACCGGCTGGGTAATCAATCACAAACAATCTTTATTCGTGTCGGATGTCGATGCCCGCCAGGATATATGTCCGGATATTCTGCCGGGAGAGCTACCCTTTAAATCCTACCTTGGCTTACCTCTGCTCGCGGGCGACGAATTGATCGGCGCAATAGTGCTTGTTCATGATGAAGCAAATTCGTTTGATGAAGATGATTTGCATCTCGTAGAGGCCATCGCAGGGCAGGCGGCGATTGCCATTCAAAATGCCCGTGTTTATCAAAAGCTTAACCGCCAGCATAAGGAGATATCCGCGCTGTATTCTGTTGCTGAGGCGGTTAACCGCCCCCTGGATTTGCAGGGCATATACAACAGTGCTTTGGACAGCGTGATTGAGGTCACGGGGGCCAACGCAGCTGGCATCAGGCTTGTCGATCAACAAAACAACACTCTGAGTTTTGCTGCCAGCAAGGGATTGTCGCCCGAATATGTTGCGCTGATTCAGCCTGTACGTTTGGGGGAAGGAATTGCAGGACGGGTAGCTTCGAAAGGGGAACCTGTTTCGATAGCGGACATGTTGGCCCTTCCTATCGACAACCCAGAGATGAGAGCAGCGATAGAACGGGAGGGAATTCGTGCCCGACTGGAGGTCCCTTTGCGCTCACATGAGCGTGTGGTGGGTACGTTGAGTATTGCGTCGCATAAGCCTGATGCATTCGGACAAGAAGATATAGATTTGTTAGTTGCCATCGGCCAGTACATTGGTATTGCAATTGAAAATGAGCACTTGCGCCAGGATGCTTTGCAGGAAGAACGGCTTGTGGCTGTGGGACGCGTTGCAACTGGTGTAGCACACGACCTGCGTAGTCCTTTGGGAGGCATTCTACGCAGCGCCGAGTTTCTTGCCAGACCTGAAATCTCACAGGCAACACGCCGTAAACTGAGCGGGGCGATCGTCTCACTGGCTAAGCGGCTGATCAACACCTCGCAACAGATCCTCGATTACGTTCATCAAGAGCGCTTATCTCTCCAACTCTCCCCATGCTCGTTGCCAAAATTCCTGGATGAAGTATTGACAGTTCTTGAAGTAGACTTTAGCGATCGCGGTATAGAGGTTGTGAAAGATTATCGTTATATGGGAAAAATAGTTATGGATGCGAACCGTATTGCTCAAGTGGTTTACAATATTGCTGCAAATGCCCAAGACGCCATGCCACAGGGTGGCAGGTTTAATATCCAAACCCGCAAATTTAAAAACAAAGTAAAAATTTCTTTCACTGATACTGGCCCCGGGGTACCTAAACAGATTTTCGACCAGATATTCAATCCCTTCTTTACTTTCGGCAAGCGCCAAGGTGCCGGGCTGGGTTTAGCCATCGCTCGACGTATTGTGGAGCAGCACGAGGGAACCATTCAATTGGAAAGCCAAGAGGGGCATGGGGCAGCCTTTATCGTAACCTTGCCCATCTGAAAAACTTCCTATTCCTCTACCAACCAGCCCTTCCGTTGGGCCAGCATGGCTGCTTCAGTGCGTGAACTGACATTGAGTTTGGTATATATGTGGGTTAGGTGGGATTCTATCGTACGAGTGCTGAGCACCAGATGATGAGCAATATATTCATTGGTATAACCCTGGGCGACAAAGCGAAGTATTTCAATTTCCCGCGAGGTCAATTCAGCTTTTCCTCCCGTTGAAGATTTTCCAGATAGATTGTTTACGAGGATGGTAGCCACCGCTGGAGGCAGAACAGATTCGCCGCGATGGGTAGCCCGAATCGCATTCAGGAGTTCCATCAACCCAACAGTTTTGGGTAAAAAACTCTTTGCACCGGCCTTCAGCAGGGTGAGAACATGCTCTGCATCCTGGTGGGCTGATAATACTATTACCTTTGTTGTAGGATATTCTGCAACAATTTGACGAGTAGCCTCCAACCCATCTATGCGCGGCATGGCAATATCCATCACCACAATATCCGGACGCAAACTCTTTACCAAGGAGATAGCATCGTCCCCCGTTCCAACTTGTCCGACGACTTGCATGTCGGGTTGGTGATCTATCAGTTCCGCCGTCGCTTCACGAAGCACGGCATGATCGTCTGCCAATAGCACTTTGATTTTATCAATCATTTGCTGATTGATCCTTACATTAGGTATTTATCTACATCGTGTCCCCAGTATAGGACAAATCCATCTTTGTAGCAATACCTTCTCGAGATCCGCCGGTTTCAGGCCGTAGAAACTACCCCAGATTTTATTTACTTTACAAATAGCCCGAGATATGGTGGCTATGTCCTGGTTTGCCATCAGTTATAGGTGGGCCCGGCTGGATTCGAACCAGCGACCAAGCGATTATGAGTTGGGCTCAGAACTGTCTATACCGTATATATGGTGTATTATATCCTATTGAGTACCATATATGGGGGTAATAATGTCTATTAATTCCACATTTTCCACGTCTTCTATTCTGGTAGCTGTAAGGTGGCTGTAGAAATTTTAGTAGTGGGTTTGTATCACTACCTGGCGCAGATCAACCTGGATATCGAAGAGGCTCATCGACGAATATAACTAAGCTAAGTTCACAAAGGGTTGGATTGCGCAATAAGGGAGAGTCGCGATGAAATGGAAACCGATCTCGTAGAATGTGAATGGACTCTGGGCAGCGGAGAAGAAGGGTTGTTTTTATTCCTGACAGCCTGTAAAATACTGTGGAGGATCTTTCGTCAATGAAAAAATGGATCCAATGGATCATCCGAATCCCCCTTATCCTGCTTGGATTGTCGGTAAGTTTGGTGCTCATCGCGGCGGTTGCGTATCTGATCCTGGACCGGGCCAATGGGGCAATCGTTTCCGCGGCCGAGAAGCGGTCTTACCTGCTGTACGTGCCCGAGAGTTACGACCCTACCAGGTCCACTCCGCTCGTGATCTGCATCCACGGTTTTTCAGAATGGCCCGCCCACCAGGCGCAAATGACCCACTGGAATGAGCTGGCCGAGGAATACGGCTTTATCGTCGTGTATCCTTCCGGCACTAAGTTCCCGAAGCGGTGGCGGGCACAGGTGGATCTGGGCATTGAGGCGATGCCGGATGTCACGTTCATTTCCGACCTGATCGACAAACTGGAAGGCGAATACAACATCGATCCCGCGCGTATCTACACCAACGGATTGTCGAACGGCGGCGGGATGTCGGTGCTGCTGTCCTGCGAACTATCCGACCGCATTGCGGCGATCGGGACAGTGGCGGGGGCTTACTCTATTGCATGGAGCCAGTGTCTATCCACCCGGCCGGTGCCGGCGATCGTTTTCCATGGGACGGCGGACCCGATCGTCCCTTACCTGGGCGGACCATCGCATGATCCCAACGTCCCTTTGCCGAATATCCCCGCCTGGGTGGAGGAACTGGCACAGCGAAATGGATGCGGCGAGTCAACAGTTGAGATCCCAGCCCACGGAGAGGTGAGCGGGATCCGATACAGCAATTGCACCCAAAACGCAGATATCATCTTCTATATGATTGCGGGCGGCGGGCATTCCTGGCCGGGCGGAGAGCCATTGCCGGAATTCCTTACCGGACCGACCAGCCAGGATATCGATGCGACAAGAGTAATGTGGGAGTTTTTCCAGGAGCATCCACTGCCGGGAGAATGAGGAAGGACGGAGGATAAGGATCTGGTGGTCCGGGTAACGCTGCCACAATTCCGGCAGCCATCCAAAGCGCGTGGTCGAAGTGATTCGCCAGCCTATCGAGGATAAAGTTGTCACCATCAGCCGCACCCAGGGATCGCTGACCTTTCCGGCTAATTTTCAACTGGTGGCGGCGATGAACCCCTGCCCGTGCGGATAACAATCCAAACACGCTTGAGATAACCAAGAGATGGTTGCGCCCATCGCGAGAGTTTGGTAGACAGTCAGCGGGGTTATGAGAGTTGCTGTAGAAGAAATATATTTCATCGTAATCCATCAAAAGAAACATTCTCCATCTGATACCGAAGTAGCTCATCGACGAGCTGGTCCAGTGGAAAATGCAGGATTGTATATTATAAGAAAAGGTGCTTGATCCAAAGGCACCTTATCTTGTTTCTGGGAACCTGTTCAACCAAATTGCA
>Ga0315289_10006795_pt1 | contig 16779 bp, 11 predicted proteins | sample YL17G11_40_MG_FD_203452 | JGI IMG/M metagenome (GOLD analysis project Ga0315289, IMG submission 203452) | Sediment microbial communities from Yellowstone Lake, YNP, Wyoming, USA - YL17G11_40 | ecosystem: Environmental > Aquatic > Freshwater > Lake > Sediment | place: USA: Wyoming | collected... | reverse complement strand
TCATTAGTGTGGTAGTCACACAGGGAGCGTCTCTCAGGAAACCAGGAGGAAAGTGAACAGTGAACAGTGACCAGTAACAGCTTTCACTGATCACCGGTCACTGGTTACTGGCTTACCGGCTTCCCTATGCGCGTCTACATCTGCGAGATCAAGTCAAGTATCCGCATGAGGTCGTCGTCATCGTAGAACTCGATCCCGATCTTCCCGCTGTCACCCTTCTGCCTGGTGATCGTCACCTTCGTCCCAAGAAAGCGTCGGAGCTTGTCCTCGATGTCCACCAGGTTCGGGTCCGCGCGTCCATGACGTCCTGTTGCACGTGAAACAGGCGATGTCTTGGACGTCCTGGGAATCCTTGACAGCCGCTCGGTCTCCCGGACACTCAGCCCTTGCTTCACGACCTGCTCCCATACCTGAATCTGCTCCTCTTGATCGGCTATCGAGAGAAGCGCGCGGGCATGCCCCTCCGTGATCTCGTCTCTCCCGAGGCTTTCCAATATCTGGGGCGGGAGATTCAGCAGCCTGAGGGTGTTCGCAACCGTTGGCCGCTTCTTGCCGACGCGCTCTGCGATCTGCTCCTGGGTCTGGCCGAACTCGTCCATCAGCCGCCGGTAGGCCTGCGCGCACTCGAGCGGCTTGATGTCCTCGCGCTGCAGATTCTCGACCAGCGCGATCTCGAGCGACTGCCTGTCATTGAGGACGCGCGCGACCGCCGGGATGCTTCGGAAGCCGGCCTGAACAGCGGCTCGAAACCTGCGCTCGCCCGCGACCAGCTCGAACGCCTCTCCGTCCACCGGGCGCACGATTACCGGCTCGATCATGCCGTGCTCCCGCAGTGATTCCGTAAGCTCGTCCAGCCTCTCCTCGTCGAGAAGCCTTCTCGGCTGGCGGGGATTCAGGCGTATCTTGTTTATGTCTATGACAGACAGGATTTCAACAGGCTGAGGCGTGTCATCGGGTGTTCCGCGCTTGAAGAATCTCATCTGGCGTGCTCCAACGGGTCGTCTATGACGCCCAGGTCATACTCGACGGTAGGTTCGACCAGATTCGGGGAAAATCCTCCCAGCGAGGGAGAATTGTGCGAGAATGTGCCCGGACGTGCCAATTGGCAAGGCTGTCCAGGTCAACCGCGCGAGTTGGGAACGCACGGCCGGACCAAAAGCAAAAGGCCACCGTACTCGGTGGCCTCTTGTCAACTGCAGGATGTGAACTCGCGCCTAGCGTATCCGATCCGCCTTCATCCGGCGCGTCATCATGTCGGCGATCTCCTCGCCGCTCACGTCGTACTCGCCTTTCTCTATGCGCTCCTTGAGCTCCATCACGATGTCATCGCGAATGTCCGGAGCGCTCTTCACCATCTCCACGACCCGTGCGACCTCGGCCGCATCGGGCTCCACGGTCGCCGGCAAGGCATCCGGCGTGATCTCCTTGAACTTGATCTCCGGCTTCTCTTCCTTGCCGAGCCTTGTCTTCTCCGCTGTGAGCAGCTTGGTAACTTCCAACGCTGAAATCTGCATGTCAGCCCCCTTTCCCTTCGGGACTGCCTGCAGACGTAAAAAAGGCAAGCTCCCGAAGTTCAAGACGGCAGCCAGGCTGTCATTCCCGGGACCCTCTACGGGTCTCCCGGATTAGACCCTTGGCTTTGCGTCCCCTTCTTTCGAAGAGTTTGCCTTTTTCGCCCTTATGCTTTTCTCAATAGTAATTATCGGCCGAATTCCGCGATTGCTTCAGGGCGGCCGGTAAGTTTTGCGAAGCTTTTTCTGAACTGCTGACGGCGCCAATATAGCACAACTACGCCGGTTCGTCAATGGGCGAGGCAGTACCGACCCGACTGCGAGACGGAGGCAAGGCCGGTGCTGACGCGCAGTTCAAGGGGGGATCTCGCCCCCGGAAACTCCGCCAGAGACTCTATTCCGGCACGAGGGACTTCAGCGCCGAAGCGTGCTTGTAGGCTCCCGAACCCACGGTATCCCTGGGGCCTATGAACCCGGGCCCGCCGGCCGCCACGTAACCATGACTCGCCCCGGTGCGCTCCGGGCTGACCCAGAAGGAGTACAGCCGCCCGTTGGTGAGATAGAACCGGAGTCTGACCGGCTTCCCTGACAGGTCGGACAGGCCGCCGACGCTCTTCCAGCGCACGGCTTGAAGCGTCGTGTCGGTGCGGACAGGGAGGCAGTTCGCACGTGAGAACGGCTCGATCACGCGCCCGTCCGCATCCAGGACCTCGACGCGCAGGCCGCCGCGCTTCGAGTCAACGTTCACGAACAGGTACCTGCCGCTGAAGCGCACGGGCCGCGTCGTGAGGATTCCCTCCGACTTCCCCGCGCCCATCGAAGCAAATCCGTCTCTGCGCAGGATCGCCAGGCTCGTGCTGCAGACGCCGGACCTCGCTGAGCCCGGAATGCCTGCCCTGCCGCTTACGTAGAAATACAGCTTGTCGCCCACCACGAGGCAGCCGCCGCCCGCGGACTGAACGTTCGCCCAGTTCCAGTCGCCGTGTCGTTCCGAAACGGGGCAGAATGCCTTGCGGCATGGTCGGTCCCAGTGAAAGCCGTCGCGGCTGAATCCCAGGAGCACCTCGTTCGGCTTGGCGCGATCCTCCGGCTGCCCGCGCCATATGTCGAACAGCCCGAGCATTATGCTCTCGTACGCCACCGCGTCCAGGTTGTAGAGCTCGGGCTGGACGTCCAGCTCCGGACGGCGTGAATCCAGGCGATCCGCGCCGACCCACAGCGGCGGCTCTCCCGCCTTCCACTGGCAGCCGGCGATCACGTCCGCATGCTCCCAGTACCGGCGGACGCGCATGTTCTGTGCAGAACCTCCGAACGGCGTATACTCGCGCAGGCTGTATACCCATACTTTGCGGAACGGGTTGTAGAAAACGGTCGTGCGATCTCCGCACGGGCCGCTTCGGGCGATAGCATCGCCCCAGTGGATTCCGTCCGCCGAGCAGTAGATCGAGAGCGCCCATCCCTCATCCTTGTGGGTTCGGAACAGCTTGTAGCGCCGCAGTGGGTCTTTCTCTTCGAGGTCTAGCCATACAGTCGCGGAGTCTCGATCTCCCGCATGAACGATATTCGTCCCGGGCCGCACGTCCAGCGAGGGCTTTTCCCAGTGAATGCCGTCCTGCGAGGTGGCGTAGCACGTGGAGGCGCAGTAGCCGCCCATGTACCACATCTTGAACTGCTTGTCATGAGGGTCGTACCAGACGCCGTCGCTGAAGACCATCGCGGTCGGATCGTTTCCCTCCTGCTCCCAGGGCTTGTCCGGCCTGAGCACGGGATTGCCCGCATAATACTCCGCCGAGTGGAAGGTCCGCCGGAGCGTGGTCTCCTCGATCAGGAAGTCATCCACAAAGAGCTGACGCCCGACGTCTATGGGAATGACGGCAGGAGGGTTGGCGATATAGGGCAATCGCATCGGGTCCAGCGTCACGACGTGGTCCTTCGGCGGCCAGGGAGACGGCAGCTCAATGCCGTTGTACAGCGTCTCGCCCGCCGCCCAGACGGCACTGACAGCCATGAGCGCGAGAGTCTGCGCGAGTATCAAGCCGAACTGCTCCGCGAAGCGTCCGATCTGTGGCATGGTGTTCGTCACTCCCGCAAAGAGTTTCGCGTGCGGAAGTCCCGTTCGCCTGCCTGTGCAGAAACGCGAGCCGGACTTCCAGCCGCTGTCAGATTCTCTCAGAAGGCGGACGGGCTGTCAAGCACCGGGCAGCCGATACTCGTAAGGGAATTCTGCCATCACCCGGCGCTCGGCAAGTCGCCAGGAGGAGACGCTCGGTGCTTTCAACAACAAATATGGAGGGCAGGCACAACGCACCAGCGCGCCGCCGGCTGCGTGCCGGTCCGAATGAAACGGTTTTTCTGAATCGGCGGTTTCAACCCCGAACCTTTAACGAGAACGGCGCATCATTCTATATGGGTAGTACATTCTGCGTTTCTCTTTGACGGCCAACGCGTGGATACCACCGCACTGAACTCCGGGCGAGCCGAGATTTTCTGGTAGGAGATTCACTTCATGCTGAAACGATGTATCCTTCTGCTTTTCCTGATCCTGGGCATGGCCCCGGTCGCGGCCCATGCGGAGAGGCCGATCATTCCCGCGGTCATGGTCTCGGAGCCGCCGGTGCTGGACGGCGATCTGTCGGACCCCTGCTGGCAGGAGGCCGCGTCCGTAACCGATTTCCATTTCCCGGCGGATGGCACGGACGCCGCTGAGCCCACCACCGCATGGCTCTGCTATGACCAGAAGGGCGTATACATCGCCTTCTACTGCAGGGATTCCCAGACGGACAAGATCGTGGCGCAGCAGAAGAAGCGCGGCGGCGACATAGGCACGGATGACTGGGTCGGTGTAGACCTGGATTGCCACTGCCTGAGCCAGAGTTACGGGATTGTCTGGTTCGACGTATCCGCAGGCGGCGTTCAGGTGGAGAATCTCCAGTCGGGCGATGTGAGCAAGATCGAGTGGAAAGGCGACTGGAGTTCCGCTGCAAAGCGGGTAGACGATGGATACGCCGTCGAGATGGCCATTCCATTCTCCATCCTCCATTACGACCCGACTCGGACAAGCATGGGAATTGCCTTCATCCGCCGGCATGCCAGGCTGGATCAATGGTGGTGGGCCCCGGACATCGGCAAGAACGAGGACCCGAAGAATTTCTATCTCTGGGAGGGCCTCAAGCTCCCCAGGCCGAAGACGAAGCCTCTCGCGATGGCGTATGGGTTGTTCGGCACAGGTGAGGCCGATGCTCCCAAGAGAATGGGGCTGGACGTCAAGCATGCGTTCACTCCGAACCTGACCGGCGTCCTTACGCTCAATCCCGACTTCCGCAATGTGGAGCAGGCGGTTGACAGCGTGGACTTCACCTACACGGAGCGATGGCTGCCGGACAGCCGGCCGTTCTTCCTGGAAGGAGGTCGGTACCACCCGAGCGACGCGCTATTCTACTCGCGGCGGGTCGGCGAGATTGACTACGGGGCGAAGGTCACGGGCCGCATCGGCGAGGTCCAGCTGGGTGCCCTGCACTGCGGGAACTTCGGCGAGCAGGAGTACTCCATACTCCACCTCTGCCGGGAGTGGCCGTCCAAGGGGAACGTAAGGATGTCACTGGTGCAGAGCGAAATCCCCGGCAGGGAGAACACGGCGACGCACATATCGGCCGGCTACCGGATCTACGACAAGAAGGATCTGAAGATGCACCTCGCGGCGAGGCTTTGGGGCGCCGACGCGGCCTCCGGACACGGCGGTGGTCAGATGACTGACTTCAGCTTCTTCAACTCGGGGCGCACCCGGGTTCTCAGTTGGGAGATACGCCACAGGAGTATTGACAGCGACTTCGATCCCCTCCTCGGCTATGTTCCTGAGAAAGGCATAGAGGGCTGGAGTATCTGGACCGCGTGGTGGGACGAGCCATCCGAGGGCAAGGTCAGCTACCGGAGATTCAGCATAAGCACAGACCTTATGGACAACATGGACGGCTCTCTGTACCAGGACGCCGTGAATGCGAACTACTCACTCGACTGGCGCAACGGCACGGGCACCTGGCTGAACGTGAGAGCCTCACACCGGCCTCCTTACCACGACAGGACGTTCGGCACCGGCTACAACTGGGGCGGGCGCGACCTGTACGGAAGGGGCGGCTTCGGCGTGAGCATCGGCAAGAAGGCAGGTGGAGACTATCTATCCTTAGGCGTCGGTCAGGGCTGGAGCATCAACGACAGGATAAACCTGTACACGAACTACGAGTACAGCCGAATCGAGCGGCCGAGCCCATACGCCTACTCCGCAGGCCAGCTGATCGCCAGCCTCGCCTACGACCTGGACACGGAGCGCACCATGGGCGGTCGCCTGGTCAGTACGGAAGGGAAGTCGAACCTCTATCTCACCTTCAAGCAGAGGGTGCGCTCAGGTACGGATATCTGGTTCATCTTCGGCGACCCGAATGCGGAGTCCACAAGGAGTTCCCTCCTCTTGAAGCTAATCAGGACGATGTAGGCAATACTTAGAACACAGAAGCACAGAAGGCCACGGAAACGCGGAGGGGAATCTACAGGAAAGCCAGGAAGGCAGGAGGAGAGTGACCAGTGAACAGTGAACGGTGGCCAGTGAACAGTGAACAGTCACCAGTAACAGCTTTCACTGATCACTGGTTACTGGCAACTGGTAACTGACGCCTCCGGGTTTCCTCTGAGTCTTCTGTGTTCTCCGAGAGATGCAATGGCCGCGAAGCAGCTTCACATGGTCCGCCGGAACCTGGACGGCCTGCCGGAGATCGAGATACCGGACGGCTACGAGCTGAGGACCTATCAGCCCGGAGACGAGGAGTACTGGGCTGCCATAATGAACACCGGCGGCTGGGACTTCACCGTGGACTATTGCCGTGAGAACCTGACTGGAAAGCCCCAGTTCCTGCCCGACGGCCTGTTCTTTGTGACCTTCCAGGGCAAGCCGGTCGGGTCCGCATGCGCCTGGCGAAAATCCCCCGACGACCGGGAGATCGGCTGGCTCCATATGGTCTGCGTTATGCCCGAGCATCGAGGCAGGCAGCTCGGACATGTGGTAAACCTCGCCGTCGTGCTGTACTTCCGCGATCACGGCTTCAAGGAGGTCTGGCTTTCCACGGACGACTGGCGCATCCCCGCGATTAAGAGCTACCTCCGCCTCGGCTTCGAGCCATATTACTTCGATGATTCCCACCGCAAGCGATGGCAGGCAGTGTTCCGCAAGTTGGGAATGTCAGCGCCCTAAGCTCAACTTGCGTTCCAGGGCTTGTGTTCCCTCCCAATATGGAGGAAAAGCGAGCGTAACGGCAAAAGGGTGTACGTAGCAGAATACTCCGTGGTCACGCAATGCTCCGGCATCGGAGACTATTCATGGCTGTGCGGCAACTTCGGAGCGCTGTGCAACGTCACCGGAACTGCCGCCGGAGGTGCTTCAATGGAACGATTCGAAGAACTGAAGAAAACGATCCTGCCGGTGTTGTTGCCGTACGGGGTAAGACGCATAGCCATATTTGGCTCAACCGCCAGAGGTGAGGAAACACCGGAGAGTGATATTGACATTCTCGTCCTGTTTGAAGAACCCAGGCGCAAGCCCCTAAGCCTCCTGACTTGGGTTAGACTGGAAGAGGAGCTTAGCGAAAGTCTGGGAAGAAAGGTTGAGCTTGTGAGCGAATCGGCCTTGAGTCGTCACATCCGCCCGTATGTGGAAAAGGAGAGGGTGATCATCTATGAATCGGAGGGATGATAAAGTCTATCTCCAGCATGTCCTGGATGCCATACTCGCCATCGAGCGCTTTACAGGTGGCGTCACCTACGAGCAGTTCGTCCGTAATGAAATGATGCAACAGGCAGTAGTACGTGAACTGGAAATAGTCGGTGAGGCCAGCCGTAACCTTTCGGAGGAGTTCCGCACGCAGCACCCCGAAATCCCATGGCGTGAGATCATAGGGATGCGAAACCGAATCATACATGCTTACTTCGACCTGGATCTGGGAGCTGTGTGGGACGCAGTGCAGCTAGATGTGCCAACACTAAAGCTTCAGATAGAAACAATTCTGCGCCATATGTGATACTTCCAGAAAGGACAAGACTCAATGGATTTCAAAAAGTTCCAGCAGCCGGACAGCATACTCAGGCCGGCGCCGTTCTGGGCGATCAACGACCGCATCACCCCTGAGGAGACCGCGCGCCAGATGGCGGAGATGATCGAGGTCGGCCTTTCAGGCGGGTTCTTCCACTCGCGGGCGGGCCTGATTACCGATTACCTCGGCGATGATTGGTTCAAGGCGATGGACGCGGCCCTCAAGGTCGCGCATGAGAAAGACGGCTATGTCTGGCTGTACGACGAAGACCTCTGGCCCAGCGGGAATGCCGGCGGCCAGGTGGCGGCAATGAAGGACGAGTACCGCTCGGCCACGCTGTGGGCAGAGTTCGTCCCGGCCGGCGCGGAGCCGCTCCCCGACGGCGACGACGAGCCCACGGCCGCTTACCTGCTCACCGGCAGGAGAGATGCTGCCGTCGAGAAGATCGAGCAGATTGCCCTGGACGACGCGCGAAAGCGGACGGACTCCGAGCGCCTGATCTTCCGGCGCCACTACGCCGAGAAGACGCCCTGGTGGGGCGGCGAGTCCTACGCGAACCTGCTTCATCCGGAGGCGATGCGGGAGTTCATCCGCCTGACGCACGAAGCCTACAAGAAGAGGCTCGGGCACGAGTTCGGCAAGCGGGTGCCGGGCATCTTCACCGACGAGCCGCAGCTCGCCCAGGCTCCGAATGCGCTTCCCTGGTGGGACGGCATCCCCGACGTATATGCGAAATGGCACAGGCGCGACTTCTGGGCCGATCTGCCCTATATGTTCTTCGAAGGCCCTGAAGCCCGCAGGATTCGGCTGCTCGTCCATCGCACGTTCCTGCGCCAGTTCTGCGAGGCCTACAGCGAGCCGATCTTCAAATGGTGCGAGAAAAACAACATCGAGCACACCGGTCACTACAACGCGGAGGACAGCTTCGTCGGGCAGATTCGCTGTCACTGCGGCGGCATCATGGCGCACTACCGCTACCAGCAGGCGCCGGGCATTGACCACCTCTGCCGTCATGTGGATCCGCTGCTCTTCACCGTAAAGCAGGTCGGTTCGGCGGCCAGGCAGCTCGGCCGGACGCGCGTCCTCACGGAAATCTTCGGCTGCTCCCGGCACACGAATACCTTCGAGGACTTCAAGTGGCAGGGCGACTACGACCTCGTGCTCGGCGCGAACTTCTTCTGCCCGCATCTTACGTGGTACTCGATGCGCGGGCGGCGGAAGAGGGACTATCCGCCGAACTGGAACTACCAGCAGACCTACTGGAAGGAGCTCCGCCCGCTGAACGATTACTTCACGCGGGTCGCATACGCGATGATGAGCGGGAAGGCGAAGCCGGACGTGCTGATCCTGCACTCGATCGAGAGCGCGACCGCTGGACACAGGTTCGGCTTCCCGGCTGCCGGCCGAGTCGGACCCGCCGTCGTGCATAAGTACGCATCCGCCGGGCAGAAGGGCGCCATGCCAATGGATCTGCCGGGCGAGGACCTGGGCCCGGCGAATCACTTCGACCACCAGCTTCGAAAGGCGCTCGATGCCGTCCTGAACGCCGGCTACGACGCCGACCTGGGCGATGAGGGATACATCGAGGACATGGGGTCGGTCGAGGGCGATCTCTTCCGAATCGGCGAGATGACCTATCCCGTGGTGATCGTCCCGCCGTCCGCCACCTGGAGACCGAAGACCTTCGAGCTGCTGAAGAAGTTCGTGGCGAGCTGCGGCAGGCTCCTGCTCCTCGGGTCGCTTCCGACGGAGCTCGACTGCGAGGATGCGGCCGAACAGTGGAAGGAGCTGGCGGCGTCGCTGCGAGTGCAGACGATCCCCTGCGGAGTGAGGCATATCCAGGATGCGCTCGACAAAGTCGTTCCTCGAACATACTCTCTGCGAGGACCGGATGGACAGGTGGTCCCGAGGGCCTATGTCCAGCACCGCGCGGACGGCGAGCAGGATATCTTCTTCATCGTGAACTCAGATCGCGACCGCTCGCATGAATACGTCCTGACGATCTTTGGGAGGTCGAAGCTCCCGGTGAGCCGCGAAGGTGAGCCTGCAGCCGGAGCTCGGCTCGGGAGGACCCTCGCCCTCCCCATGGCCGAGTGGAATCCGGTTGATGGAACCCGCGTAAAACTCGTGCCCGACAAGGTCGGCGAGGACGTGCGCTGCTCGTTCAGCCTGCCGCCCGGAGGCTCGAAGCTCATAGTCACCGGGCCGGGCGCGGATGACGGTGCGGCGCCTGCCGAGGAGCCCGTCTGCCTGAAGCACGGAGAGGTCATCCCGCTCCCCGACACCTGGCAGTTCGCCCGGTCTGAGAAGAACGTACTGGTTATGGATCGAGTGAGCGCGTCCGTGGACGGCGGAAAGACCTGGTGGGCCGAGGACATGGAGTTCCGAATCCGGCGCAGGCTGGCGGAGCACTTCGGCACGACCGATGCGCTCCAGTGGCAGCCCTGGGTTGCCATCCGAAAGGGTGTCTACGACGGCAAGGGCGGGGAGGTCATCCTGCGCTACAGGTTCCGGAGCGTGATGAGCGGCCCGAAGAGCGCCTACCTTGTCATAGAAGACATAGACAAAGGGCATGTCATAGTCAATGGCCGGGATGTCAATGTCAACGACGCGGCGTGGCACTGGGACCGCGGCTTCGGGAAGGTCGAGATCACCGATCTTGTGAAGAGAGGCGTGAACACGGTGGACTTCCGCTTCGACTACGACTTCCTGAGCGAGGTGGAGGCGGCGTACATCGTCGGCGACTTCGGCGTCCGGCTCGTGAATCCGTACGAAGGCGAGATCGTCGAAGAGCCGGCCGAGCTCCATGCAGGCTCCTGGCTGGAGCAGGGATATCCCTTCTACTCCGGCATGATGACCTATCAGACGACGTTCGAAGTCCCGACAGACGGGAAGCGCATATTCCTGCGGCTGAAACACCCCTCGGGCATACTGTACAAGGTCCGGGTGAACGGCCGGCCCGCCGGGAAGATACTGTGGCGGCCGTTCGAGATCGAGCTGACTCCACACCTGAAATCGGGGCGGAACGAGCTGGAGATCGAGGTCGTGGCAAGCCGCCAGAACACGCACGGCCCGCTCCACGAGCGCGAGGGCGACGACCTGATCGGCTGCGGGCCCAACAACTTCCAGGAAGAGCATGTCGTCCGGCCGGAGCTCAGCCTCTTCGATTACGGACTCCTCGCCGGCGCGGAGCTTGTGAGGGTGTAGATGAACGACACGGAGACACGGGGATGACCTTTGAGTAAGCCAGAAGTCGCCAGTCGCCAGTGACCAGTAACCAGTAATCAGTGATCAGTGAAAGCTTTTACTGGTGACTGATGACTGTTCACTGGTAACTGTTCACTGTTCACTGGTCACTCTCCCTGCGCGTTCGAGGTGTTCTATGGCGTTCGATGAGAAGGACAGACAAACCCTCCGCGGCCTCGCAAAGCAGGTCGCTGAAATAGCCGCGCATCCGAGGCAGGCCAGACTGCGCGAGATGTGGAAGCGCCACAACCGGCTGGAGAAGGTGAAGCCGATGGTGCTCGTCTTCCCGGAGTGCTCGTGGCCCGAGATGCTCCCGGACTCTGTGCTCCAGTGTGCCAATGACCTCGCGCGGGCCTATGAGAAGCATCTCCGCCAGCGGATCTACTACTGGGAGCACCTCCGGGATGACAGCGTCACCGAGCCGTGGGTAAAGGTCGGCCTCGTGTGGTGGAGTACCGGCTGGGGACTCACGCCGGGCACGATCCCCAGCCCGATGGAACGAGGCGCGTGGGCATTCGACCCGCCGATGAAGGACACGTCCGACTTCGAGAAGCTGAAGTTCCCCGACATCGTCATCAACGAGGAGCAGACCCGGCAGAACTTCGAACTCCTCCACGATGCGATAGGCGATATCCTCGAGGTGAAGATTCACCGCCGCATCTTCGCCTGGAACTTCACCGGGCTGGCGAACCTGATGGCTTATCTCAGGGGACTCGATCAGATGATGTGGGACATGGCCGAGCGGCCGGAGTGGGTTCACCAGGTCATGTCGTTCCTCGCGGAGGGGAACATGCGCATGCTCGATCAGGCGGAGGCATACGATAAGCTCGACCTGGTGAACACCGATGACTATGTGGGCTCAGGCGGCCTGGCATACACGGACGAGCTGCCCGCGCCGGGATTCGACGGCCGCGTGCGCCTCAGAGACCTGTGGGGTTTCGCCGAGGCCCAGGAGCTTGTCGGGGTCTCGCCGGCCATGCATGAGGAGTTCGTCTTCCGCCACCAGCGGCCGATGCTGGAGCGGTTCGGGCTGAACTGCTATGGATGCTGCGAGCCGGTGACTGACCGGCTGGAGTACGTGCTTAAGTTCCCCAGGATGAGGCGGATTTCGATCAGCCCGTGGGCGGACCGCCGAATCGCGGCCGACACGCTGCAGGACAAGTACATCTTCTCCTGGAAGCCGAACCCGGCCCAACTGGTCGGCGGCTACGACCCGGAGTGGATCCGCCGCAACATCCGCGAGACGCTCGACATCGCAAAGGACTGCGTCCTGGAGATCGTGATGAAGGACGTCCATACCGTTCAGCACGATCCCAAGCGCCTCTGGACCTGGGTCCGCATCGCCCAGGAGGAGACCGGCGGACTCGACTAGGCGAGGGGGAGACGGGGCGACGCGGCGATTCGAACGTCTCCCGCCGGGGGAGGGATCCCGCCCCCGGCGGGACAACGCTCAACGTCCAACGTCGAACGCGAGAACGGGAGGGCGAGACTCCGTCGAGCCGCCATTCCGTAGCGCCGCCGGCCCGGCGGCCTATGCCGGCAAGCTGCCGGCGCTACGCGTGGAACCGCCAAGACGCTAAGGGGGGGCGAGACTCCGTCGAGCCGCCGTTCCGTAGCGCCGCCGGCCCGGCGGCCTATGCCGGCAAGCTGCCGGCGCTACACGTGGAACCGCCAAGACGCCAAGGGAGGGCGAGACTCCGTCGAGCCGCTTTTCCCTCTCCCTGCGAGGGAGTCACGCCTGACCGACGGAATTCCCCCGCGTCGGACTTAGGAAGATAACATGCCGCGATACTACCGTGATGTGCCGCTAGGACTGCGTTCGAGCAAGAGGGGGGAGAGGCGCATTATCAGGCTCCTCTCCTCTCTGCCGCGCGCCGAGCCCGAGGTTGAAATCCGTCTCCTGAAGGAGGTGGATTTTCGGGTGGATCTTCGGGAGTATTCCAACTGCTACGCCCCGCTGGAGGTCGGCGAGGAAGGCTTCTATGCGGATTACGATGCCCGCAGGTGTAACTTCATGGAGGCCACTTCCCTGAAGGTAGCTCGGCGTGTAAAGGTCTTGGGTGTTTGGTGCCTGGAGGTTTACGAGACCGGCGGCGCAGACATGGACGGCCGCTTTGAGCTTTGCTGGGATGGCCCTCATTACTATCGGGCCGGGCCTGGGTATGCCTGCACCCTCGACCCAGTCTGCGGCGAGATGACTTGCCACAGGGACTCCCGCCGCTTTGCGCCAAGCCGAGAAGTCAAGCTGATAGACGAGAATAGCATGGAAGGTCCAAGGGACGGCTCCCAGCATTTCGCTGGATACGCAGCGGTGAAAGTCGGCGGGATTGAGCACCAGTGCATGAGGCTGCTATCCACCTGGCAGTTTGGCGATAAGCCGGAGTCGCTGCGTCTGGATGATGCCTATGTCTCGGAGGCGGGGCGGACAGTACTCGTAAGGAGATGCAAGTCCCTCGAAGATTACATGGAATGGATGGATTACCTGAAGTCCTTATCCGACAAGCAATGGGAACGGGAATGGGAGGAGGACTGGACAGCAGGAAGAGCCAGGATCACTTACAACGGCCAGGGCTTCTATCATTGGTTCGATATCCTTACCGACTACACCCTCGGCCCCATCATGACCCCGGAATGGAAGCCGCCAGCGAAAAGGAAGAGAGGAAGATGACATGCCTGATAGATTGAAGCCCTTCACCCCCGTCATCACCGAGATGCCCGCGCAGACCATGGCGGTCGTGGTGAGCAAAGGCGATCCGAACGTGGTCGGGGAGCAGGTGCTCCCGGCGCTATACGGCGCCGTCTACACGCTGAAGTTCCAGCTCAAGAAGGCGGGGAAAGAGGATTTCAAGGTATCCGGCCTGAGGGCGAGATGGCCGGACATGCACCTCCTGCCGAAGGATCAGTGGACCGGCATCTGGGGACTTCCGATCCCCGACGGGACGACCGAGCTGCCGAAGAAAGTGCCCGAGCCGGAGGTCAAGGTCGAGGTCTGGGAGTACGGAACGGTCGCGGAGATCCTCCACCTGGGTCCTTACTCCGAGGAAGGCCCGACGATCGAGCGCCTGCACCGGTTCATCGAGGAGAGTGGATACGAGATCGCCGGGGTGCACGAGGAGGAGTACCTCACGCGCCCGACCGCGAAGGTCGTCAAAACCATCATACGCTACCCCGTACGCCGAAGGGCATGAACACGGAGCGGAACTGAACAAGGATGCACAGGATGCTCAGGATAGGCTTCAAACGTACTTCTCATCCTGTCCATCCTATACATCCCTGTTAGCTTTCTCGGCGTTCATCGGCGGTTTAATGGACCGCCAGGCGCACCGACTCCGGCGCATACGGCTCGATCTCGATGGTATTCGCCCCGGCCCTCAGGTGCTTTGTGACGTCCAGGCGGAAAGGCCGGCCGATGACGCCGCCTGCGAACTGCCCGTTGACCTTGACGCTCGCTCCTTCCTGCAGGTCGTCCATCTCAAGATAGACGCGGGAACGCGCCAGGTTCAAACCCTTCGGGAGCGTGCACGTGCCCAGGAACGGGTCGGCCGGCGTGATGAAGCCGCCAATGCTGCCCCAGGGCGCCTCGCCGAATCCGGCAACCTCCTTCGCGGCGACCCAGCTCTTGTCATCGAAGCCCGCCGCGTTCCACCCGGACTCCTCCCGGTCGGATGCCTTCCATGTCTCGTCTATGCGCCCGAATATCGGCGTGCCCTGCTCGAACCCGATCCAGTACCGGCCGATGAGTCCGGCGGGGTTCGGCCTGTCGGTGGCGTTCGTCGCCGCGATCGCCAGCACGTTCACGCCCGGGTTCAGGAACTTGGTGATCTGCAGCTCCTTCGGTCTCTGCCAGGCGTTCTCCCCGCCGCTCTTCCCGGCCTGCCGGCCGTTCACGAACAGCACGAACTCGTTGTCGGCGCTGATGAGGAACCGCCCGCGCTTGAGCTTCCCTTCAGGGATGACGATCTCCCTGCGGAACCAGCGTGTGCCTGGAGGCGCGCTGACCCGCGGATCGCCCTCCGGATACCAGACCCACGAGCATTCCAGCAGGCGGAGCTCTTCATCGCCATCCAGGGAGGCGCGCTTCCGATCGTCGAGCACCGGTATCGCCAGCTTCGGCTTCGCGCCCGGGCCGAGTCTTATCGGACGGCCTGACTTCTTCGGCTGGAAGACGATCAGGACGCTTTCCATCGGCTCCAGGGCAAGGTCGAACTCGACCGCATCAGGAGCTATCCGCTTGTACGGGATGGCCGTGATCTCGTTCCGCATGGCATCCCAGCACTCCGGCTCGCCTTTTGCAGTCGCCCGCAGCCGGAACCGCTTCGCCGAGCCCCGGTGATCCTGATTGCAGACGAGGAAGACATCCCGGCCGGACTTCGCCCGATGGAGCACGTGCAACCAGTGGTTAGTCTCTCCGTCAAGCACCTCAAGCGTCGGCCGAACGCCGGCGTCCTCGGCGAGGATACGGCCAATCTCCTCAGGTGTCACCTTCGCCGGGAGGAAGTAAGATCGCCCGCCGGGAACACTTGTCTTCCGAACCCCGAATCCGGGTTCGCCGTCGCCCCAGATCGCGTGAACTAGCGCCTGGATCTCCGCCGATGTGTGCCCGAAGCTTGCTGACAGGGTCGGCAGGAAGTCGTACCCGATGACGACTCCGCCCGCATCGAAGAATTGCCTCACCTTTGCGAGGGTTTCATACGGAATGGCGTCAACGGGCGGGACGACGACCACCTTGTACCGCTCGTCGTAGAGCCGGACTTCCTCGCCAGAGATGCGGGCGTTCCCCTCAAAGACCTCATACGGCAGCCAGTCGCAGTCGTAGAGCGCATCCTGGAGAGTGGTGGTCATGTCCTCCGGGGTGACGGCCTTCCCCACGTATGCGCTGTTTCCGCAGAAGAGGAAAGCTACCGGGCACGCGTGCCGCCCGCCGGTGAGGAGCAGGCTCAGGCGGCTGCTGTAATCCGCCCAGACCCGATAGAGCGGCCACCTGGGCTCCTCGCCCCCGTTGTAGAAGTAAGGCGGGCAGTCGGTGTCATTCGGCGCTCTTGGGTTGAAGGAGTGCGTGATCATGAAGTTCACGCCGCGCACCTGATGCCAGTCGCACAGCCATTTCATCTGTGGGTAGGTGATCCCCTGGCCGTACGCGCCGAAGATCTCGGTCATCGCCAGGTCGTCGGCCTTATGGTAGGCATGGGAGATGGAGCTTGTGAGCTTCGGCAGCTGGTAGCTTGCGTTATCACGCTGTCCGGGCCAGAGCTGCTGGCAGACCAGGTCCATCCCGCCCATTGAGTTGTACTTCTGCATCTGGAAGAGGTTGATCGCGCCGAGGCCGGGCCGGAGATACCAGCCGTCATGCTCGATGAAATGGCCGATGAAGGCGACACCCCGCTCCTCGCACCACTTGAGCGTGCTCCCGTACATCGTGCGGCCCCAGGTTTCGGCGAGCGCGTCCACATAGGCATACTTCGCCGCGATCTGCTCCTCGCCCGCGAGCCCGAACTTCCAGGCGACGAGCGCCTTCTTCCAGTCTACGTCCCGCTCGGCGAACACCTTGCTCAGTTCAGTGCCCCAGTCGCCCTGGGTCTCCGGCTCGTCGTAGAAGAAGCCGACGATGCTCCTCCCGAAATCGTCCTTGAACCGGTCGTAGTGCGGCTGATAGACCGTCTGCAGGAACCAGTCCACGCAGTCCTGACTCGCGCCGTCCACGCTCACCTGGCCGGCCTGGGTGGTGCTAGGCGCCTGCGTCCAGGCGAACTTCATGATCTCCCAGTCGCCTTCCGGTACGTCCCAGGCGAGCATCTTATCGCGGACGAACGGGTTCAGGTCAACAAGCGATTTCGGATCAATGCCGCTGTCGGTCCGCCTTCCCGCGATCACCGCGACCATGTTGCCGGTGACCGCCGTGGTCAACTTGAGAGGCCCGGTCACCAACTCCGCCGATGTCTCCAGCTTCT
>Ga0315289_10006794_pt1 | contig 16779 bp, 14 predicted proteins | sample YL17G11_40_MG_FD_203452 | JGI IMG/M metagenome (GOLD analysis project Ga0315289, IMG submission 203452) | Sediment microbial communities from Yellowstone Lake, YNP, Wyoming, USA - YL17G11_40 | ecosystem: Environmental > Aquatic > Freshwater > Lake > Sediment | place: USA: Wyoming | collected... | reverse complement strand
ATGCTCTTGGTGGCAATGCCGGTATGGTGGTTGCACTGGCGCGACGCGCGCCGTCGCGCGCTCGCGACGAAACGCCTACTCACCTTGCGGATCTACCTGTACGCGATCACGGTTATCGCGTTGGTGACGGCGGTGATTGTCGGCGGTATCGCTGTGTCGGAAATCATCAAGGCGTTGTTCGGTCTCGTTGATTTTTCGAGCGTGGAAAGCGCACGAATGTTCTGGAGAGACGAACTGACCGCGGTCGTGAACTTACTGACGGCATTGCTCGTATGGTTCTATCACTGGCGCACCGTCGAACGTGTGCCGGCAAACGAAGATTCGGAGGGCTCTCACCCATGAGCGTTCTGATCACTGGCTCTATCGCGTACGATTATATCATGCGATTTCCCGGCTATTTTCACGACCACATTTTGCCGGACAAGATTGCCAATCTCTCCGTCTCGTTTCTCGTGGACTCGATGAAGAAACAGCGCGGCGGCGTCGCGACGAACATCGCGTACAATCTCGCGCTGCTCGGCGAACGCCCGCGCATTATGGCGACGGTCGGGCAGGATTTTGCCGAGTATCGCGCGTGGCTCGAGGCGAACAACGTGGACACCCGCGCGATCATCACGATCCCGGACGATTTCACCGCGTCGTTCTTCGTCAGCACCGACGGCAAGCAAAATCAAATCGCGATGTTTTACACTGGCGCAATGGCGCACGCGCACAAGCTCTCACTCAAACAGCACGCGGGTGCGGACAAGATTGACCTTGTCGTCATATCGCCGAACGATCCGCGCGCAATGGTGCAGTCCGTGAAAGAGTGCAAGGAACTGCATCTGCCGTACCTTTTTGATCCGAGTCAGCAGATCATTCGGTTGAGCGGGGAAGAACTTGCGGAAGGCGCGCGCGGCTCGACGATGACGATTGTCAACGAGTACGAATTTGAAATGCTGAAAAACAAAACGGGCTGGTCGGACGCGCAGGTGATCGCGCGGACGCAGACACTCATCGTCACGCTCGGCGAAAAAGGATCGCGGATTCACGCCGAGCGCAAGACGATCACCGTGCCCATCGTACCGCCGCGTCGTCAAGCGGATCCGACCGGCGGGGGCGACGCGTATCGCGCGGGAATCATCAAGGGCTATCTGAAGCAATTGCCCTGGGAAACCATCGGCAAAATCGGCAGTCTTGCCGCGACCTACGTGCTGGAAGAGCACGGCACGCAGAATCATCGGTACACGTTGCAGGAATTTGGCGAACGCTTTCAAGAAGCGTTTGGGCATCCGATTCAGCTTTAGTCGCCATTGCGCTCAATAGTCATTTCGAGCGGTTTCTGCGAAAAATCTCTGTCGCGAAAGCCGAGATTTCTCGCTCCACTCGAAATGACAACCAGACTTGAGTTGGGAGGAGTTAATGAGCCAGACCCCGTATTTTGACGAAGCCGCCAAATCCGCGATGTTCGAGCGGGACGGACAGTTCAACATCATCGGCGTGCGCGCGTTCATCACGAGTTGCGCGTCCATCGCGGACTGGATGGACGATTTGTATATGCTGTTGGGCGAGCGCTTCATCGAGGCACGGTTGTATCTGAGCGCGCGCCGCGCCGCGAAGCGCACGACTGCCGCACTGCTCGCGGAATTTCACGTGCCCGACGATCCAAAAGCGAAAGAGCAATTCTTCAGCGAGTTCTACGGGGCAATCGGCTGGGGCAAAATCGAGTACCAACTCGATTACGCCGAAAAGGTGGGTAAGGTCGTCGTCAAAAATTCTTTCCTCGCGCAGGGTCTCGCCAGCAAATTCACCGCGCTAGGACGCAGTGTCGTGACAGAGCAAAAATCGGACATTCCGCGCTGCGCGTTGTTCGGCGCGTACCTTGCCGCCCAAGTCTCCAACTTTTTCGGCGAAGAAATCGAAATCTTGGAAAAGCAATGCGCGGCGATGGGGCATGCGACGTGCGTCTTTGAAGTATCGCACGAACGTTTTTCACTGCGGAGTCCGCGCGGGTGGAAAGATTGACACGCGGCAAAGGATCAGCAAGTGCAATTGTCATTTCGAGGCACGCTTTTTGTGCCGAGAAATCTCTTTGCCTCGAATCGGGATTTCTCGCTTCACTCGAAATGACGATATGAAACAACAAGGAGAATCGAATGGCAAAACGCGAAAATGATGTCAAGGACATTTCGCTCGCGGAGAAAGGACGTTTCCGCATTCAATGGGCGGAGAACGATATGCCGGTGCTTCGACAAATCCGCGAACGATTCAAAAAAGAGCGACCGCTCAAAGGGTTGCGCATCGCCGCGTGCCTGCACGTGACGAGCGAAACCGCGAACTTGATGTGGACGCTCGTCGAGGGCGGCGCGGACGTGGTGCTTTCCGCGTCGAATCCGCTCTCAACGCAAGACGACGTTGCCGCTTCGCTCGTCGCGCACTTTGAAATGCCGGTCTTTGCGATCAAAGGCGAGGACCACGCGACGTACTATCGGCACTTGCGCTCGACGCTGGAATTCAAGCCGAACATTACGATGGACGACGGCGCAGACTTGCTTTCGACGCTGCACAAAGAGCGCACTGATCTGCTGCCGAACGTGATCGGCGGCACGGAAGAGACGACGACCGGCGTCATTCGTCTGCGCGCGATGGCGAAAGCCGGCGCGCTGAAATATCCGGTGATCGCGGTGAACGACGCGCTGACGAAACATTTCTTCGACAATCGCTATGGCACCGGGCAATCCACGATTGACGGCATCGTCCGCGCGACGAACCTGTTGTTCGCGGGCAGGGTGTTCGTCGTCGGCGGTTACGGCTGGTGCTCGCGCGGCATCGCGAATCGCGGACGCGGCTTGGGCGCGCGCGTCATCGTCACCGAAGTTGATCCGCTCCGCGCGCTCGAAGCGGTGATGGACGGATTCCAAGTGATGACGATGGAGCAAGCCGCCAAGGTCGGCGATATTTTCGTCACCGCAACTGGCGACAAGAACGTGATTGACGAACGGCATTTTCCGTACCTGAAAGACGGCGCAGTCATCTGCAACTCCGGTCACTTTAACGTCGAGATCAACATCCCGCAACTCGAAAAACTCGCGGTCGAAAAACGCAAAGTGCGCGAATTCGTCGAGCAATACATTTTGAAAGACGGTCGCCGGATCAATTTGCTCGCGGAAGGTCGCCTGGTGAATCTCGCGGCGGCGGAAGGTCATCCGTCGTCCGTGATGGATATGTCCTTCGCGAATCAGGCGCTAAGTTGTGAGTACATCGCGCAGCACGGCAAAGAATTGCCGAAAAGCGTTTTCCCTGTGCCGACCGACATTGACAAAGAAATCGCGCGGTTGAAACTGGAAGCGATGGGAATAAAGATTGACAAACTGACGCCGGAGCAAGAAGCGTATCTGGCGAGTTGGGAAGAAGGCACATAAGAATTTTCGATTTATGATTTTCGATTCGGCAGATCGGAAATCGGCAATCGAAAATCGAAAATTTGGAACAAGGAGCAAATAATGAGTACAACTTTTATGTCCGCGCCCAAGTTGCTGTTGACTTCGGAATCAGTAACTGAAGGGCATCCGGACAAATTGTGCGACCAAATTTCGGACGGCGTGCTGGACGCGATTTACGCCAAAGACCCATTTGCGCGCGTCGCGTGCGAAACCGCCGCGACCACCGGCATCATCGCGATCCTCGGCGAAATCACGACGACGGCGTACTTTGACGCGCAAGCGATTGCGCGCGAGACGATCAAACGTATCGGCTACACCGATTCCAGGTACTGTCTCGATTACAAAACAGCGGGCATCATCGTCTCGCTGAAAGAGCAATCGCCCGATATCAAGCAAGGCGTGGACGATGCACTCGAGGTGCGCGGCACCGCCGGCGACCCGATTGACAAGATCGGCGCAGGCGATCAGGGAATGATGATCGGTTTCGCGTGCAACGAGACGCCGGAATATATGCCGCTGACGATTTCGCTCGCGCATCAACTCGCCAAACGACTCGCCGAGGTTCGCAAGGACGGTACAATTCCGTACCTTGGGCCCGATGGCAAATCCCAGGTCACTATCGAGTATGCCTACGGCAAGCCGGTGCGCGTGGATACCGTTGTCATCTCGACCCAGCACCTCGCCAGCGCGACGCAAGAAGAAATCCACCGCGATGTGCGCAAGCATGTCATCGCAGCCGTTGTGCCGGCGAACCTGCTCGACAAGAACACAAAAATATACATCAACCCGACCGGGCGTTTTGTCGTCGGTGGTCCGCTGGGCGATGCCGGCTTGACCGGGCGCAAGATCATCGTGGACACGTACGGCGGCATCGCGCGGCACGGCGGCGGCGCATTCTCCGGCAAAGACCCGACGAAAGTGGATCGCTCTGCCGCATATATGGCGCGCTACGTCGCCAAGAATGTCGTCGCGGCGGGACTCGCTGACCGCTTGGAGATTCAGCTGGCCTATGCGATTGGCGTCGCGCGCCCGCTCTCAATTATGATCGAAACGTTCGGCACCGAAAAAGTGCCGCACGGAAAAATCGTCGAACTGATCAACAAGCATTTCGATCTGCGCCCCGCGGCGATCATTCGCGATCTGGATTTGCGGCGACCGATCTACCAAGCGACGGCAGCGTATGGTCACTTTGGGCGTCACGATATTGACGCACCGTGGGAAAAGATGGACAAGGCGGAAATACTGCGGAGTGAGGCGGGGTTGTAGACTGCAGACCTGACAGGTTTTGGAAACCTGACAGGTCTTCTTTTTCTTCAGATTACACCGGCGGCGCGGGCGCGACGTAAAACGCCATCAGCATAAAGTGGCACAGACAGCCGACAATGACGAAAATGTGCCACACCTCGTGAAAGCCGAAGACGCCGGGAAAGAAATTCATCGTCTTGGTGATGTACACGATTGCGCCCAGCGTGAAGACGATTCCGCCGAGCAGAAGGAGCATTATCGCGCCGACGGGCAACACCGCGAGAATTTCTTTGAATCCCACGAGCGCGAGCCAGCCCATCGCGACGTACACCACCGCCGAAAACCAGCGCGGCGCGTTGATCCAAAAGATTTTGGAAACGGTTCCAACCGCCGCGATCATCCAGACGACAGCCAGCATCCCCCACTGCCAAAATCCCGTCATCAAGTTGACGCACACGGGCGTATACGTCCCGGCGATGAGGATGAAGATTGCCGAGTGGTCAATCTTGCGCAGGAATTGCATCCGCCGGGGCGAACCTTTGATCAAATGGTACGCCGCGCTCGCGGTCAGCATCAAGACGAGACTCGCGCCGTAGACCAGGAGCGATTCTTGCTTGAGGTAATCCGCGCGGCTGAGAATCAGCAGGACGATCACGCCGACGATTGCCGCGAGCGCGGCGAAATAGTGGGTGAGTCCGTTGACGGGTTCGCGCATCCGCGCGAAAAGGGATCTGAACATTCCAAAACCTCGAGGGGATTTCAACGATTGATTGCCTGCGTTGGAAAATACCATCATTGGAGGTGGATGTCAAATGGAGGAAACTGACGAACCGCGCCAACCGCCAGAGGATGAGGCGTTGGTACTTTGCGATGTGCGGAGCGCCGTGATAAGCAAAACGAGCGCGAAGATTACCACGCGAAGATTACCACGAGTGTCCATCACGCGTGGACCAAGCCCCGCCTGCGCGGCAATGTCAATGTGAGAGTTCTTCGAACCGCGACCTACAACCTATTTGCACTTTTCAGCAACAAAACGTCGCGTATCTCCAGTAGCCCACACCATATTGAAATCGAATGGAGCGGTCCCCATCGTCTTGATTACGCGAATAAGACTATAATCTTCCAAGTAAGAAACGGCTCTATTTATCCGTAGCGGAGATAAACTTGTTAATTCAGCCAATTTCTGACCATCAACTTCTTTCTGTGCAACTACTGCTGATGCTACAACCGTTGATATCGTCTTCGGGGTCATAGTCGAGTCCATGCGCTCGAAATTGAAGGAATAGGGCATATGTTGGTGTGACATGGCCATGAGAGAAAGGAGCAGTTCCAAAATAATTCACAGTTTCTACTAACCCATGTTTCTCCAGTTCATCTATTGCATCGTCGGTCTCCTCAGGAGAGAATCCAGGTTTCTCGGATAGTTCAACGGCAGTGAAGCTCTCCTCGTTGCCTATATCGTGTTTCCCTGTGTGGACAAGCGATAAACCTAGACTTGTGGCAATTCGTGAGAGACCACCAACAGAAACTGTCTCTCTCTTTATAAAATCTGGCAGTTGCCCAACGGGAGGTCGTTCGTGGGTCTGAAAGATAGCCATCTGTAATTCACGGAGCCCAGCTTCATAGTTCTCGTTCATATCAACCCATCTCAATGGGCGCAAAGGAATTGGGACTTGGACATTGCCAATTCTTACTGGAATAACACGAGTAACGCCCTCAATTCTCTTTATCAGGGCTGCATCCAATTCCTCTTGCAACCAGCGTGACTGAACACTTTCTTGAGACAGGAGAACAATGAAGGCATCCGCTCCGGCGAGACCTTCCTCGAATATCTTCCTGATTAGAGAATCTCCAGGCAGTATTTCCCATTTGTCAAACCACACATCAATTCCATTTCTGCGCAAAGTCGTCGTTGCTATCCGCTCCGCGATTTCCCGATCGGAGTGGCTGTAGCTAAGAAATGCTTTGGGTTGCTTATTCATCCTTTCCCCCCTCGTCTCATTAACTCATCAACTTTTTCTTTTGCCCTGATTTCAATCCATCTCGTCAACGTGTCGTTGCCCAGAGTTCGGCAAACAGAAAGACTTTGCACTGAGAGTTCGCGTTTTTCAAGGTCGCGCAGGTGTGTAGGCATTATCCCAAGAGGCTTTGTTTGTACTTTGCCATCATCTCTGCGAAGTGTCGCTTTGATCAAGCCGATTGGTATTTCGACCGACTCTTGTGTTCGGTGAACCTCTAAGACTGATCCGATTTCGAGATCGTGCCAGCTTTCCAAAAGGAATACGTGCTCGTTATCAGCCCGAGTGATCTCATGCAACCGGATATTATCAAATGCTTGCCAGTAAATGAACCATCCCTTGTAGAGAACTATGAGACCCACGAAAAGACTGAATGATACAAGAAATACCAATATTGAAATTCATAACCTGGAAACTTGAATAGTGTCGCCCGAAAAGACAAAACTCAGTACCTCGATAGCAAAAGTGGCTGCTGCCCACCAAACAGAGACCGGTGATTTGAGCATGAACTCCAAGTAGGTTCGGATGGCAGGTTGGAAGTTGGGTTTCGGATTCATGGGATATTCCTCATGTGGCGATCCAATGACAAAGAACGTGCGCTAGCTGTCAATGCCGCGCGGTAGCCCCGGAGGGTACTGAACCGGCAAGATGTAGAAGCAACAAGCCCCCACCGCCCAACGCGCGCAAGCGCGTCAAGCAGCAGGTGCTTTGATCTTCCGTGTATCGTTCGTCGTCGTGATGGTCGTCCCGCAAACGTTCACGTGTTTCCTCCTCGTGAATCAGCAACACTTCCAGGGACAAGACAAACTTACAATAAAAGTATAGCACGGTTGGGAGAAAAGTCAAGCAATCATCAGCGGGGCATTTCTCTGTGTTCCCTGTGTCCTCTGGGGCAAAACCGCCTGCGCGCTTCACTTGCGCAAGTCTTCGCGCACCGGATAAAACACATCCAAGATGTAGCACTTGGTGAGCGCCTTGCCCGAGTGGGGAACATTCGGCGGAATCACGGCAACCATACCCGCTGTGAGCACGCGTGTCTCACCCGCAATCGTCGTCTCAAACTCACCTTCGATGAGATTGGCGACTTGCTCGTGCGGATGCGCGTGCTGAGGCAAAGGCGCGCCCGCGGCAATCGAGACGTGCGAAATAGTCAGATGGTCTGAATGAACGAGGCGCGCGGTGTACCCCGGCGCGAGTTCCTTTGGCGCAAGGTCAGTCAGGTTGATGAATGGCATGAGGGTTCCTCCCCTGCGCGCATTGTAGCATCGCTTGGCAAACGCGCCAATACCCAGGCCGCGTATAGCATACAGCGTATGGCTAATGGCTTGTCGCTAACAGCGATCTGCTATTTCCATCTGCTATATGCCATCAGCTGCTTTGACGCTCCCGTCAAGACGGTGGTATAATAGCCAGCGAGAAATCTGCAATCTCTAATCTCCAATCTCTACCGAGGCTTTCTTGACTACGGAACAACTAATCACCGACGATCTCGATTTGCTGCTGAACGTCCTCCCGCCGCATCTGCAAACGCACCTGCGCGAAATCAATCGCGGCGCGGAATTGCTGGAAGTGGTGATGGACCTGGGGCGCGTGCCCGAAGCGCGTTTCGTCGGGGAATCAATCACGCTCAACGCGCGCGAAGTCAACCACGACGACGTTGACTACGTCGTCTCACGTATCGGCGAGTTCACCGGCGACAACCGCGCCGGCATTCCGCGCACCCTGCACCGCATCTCGTGCATCCGCAATCGGCAGGGACGCATCGTCGGCTTGACGTGCCGCGTCGGACGCGCGGTCTACGGCACGGTCGAGATCATTCGCGATATTATCGAATCGGGCAAGAGCGTCTTGATCCTGGGTCGTCCCGGCGTTGGCAAGACGACGCTGTTGCGCGAATCGGCGCGCATTCTCGGCGAGACCAAGCGCGTCGTCATCGTGGACACGTCGAACGAAATCGGCGGCGATGGCGATGTGCCGCACCCCGCCGTCGGCAAAGCGCGGCGAATGCAAGTGCCGACGCCGACGCTTCAGCACGAGGTAATGATCGAAGCGGTCGAGAACCACATGCCCGAAGTGATCGTCATTGACGAAATCGGACGGCAGTTGGAAGCGGAAGCCGCGCGCACGATTGCCGAACGCGGCGTGCAACTGATCGGCACCGCGCACGGCAACTCGCTCGACAACTTGATGATGAATCCGACGCTCTCCGATTTGATCGGCGGCATTCAATCGGTCACGCTGTCGGACGAAGAAGCGCGGCGGCGCGGCACGCAGAAATCCATCCTCGAACGCAAAGCCCCGCCGACGTTTCACGTGCTGATCGAGATTCAGGAGCGCCATCGCCTCGCGGTGCATCCCGATGTCGCGTCCGCGGTGGATGCGCTCCTGCGGCGGCGCCCGCTCGAGCCGGAGATTCGGACGCGCGATGCGGACGGGCAAGTCAAGATCGAAAAGCCCGCGACCGTGCGCGTCGGCGCATTGCGCGAACCCGCGCGCGGACGCGCACCGGAGCCAGTCCGCGTCGAAGACAAACCCGCGCGCGCGATGCGCTTATTCCCGTACGGGTTGAGTCAGGATCGTTTGGAGCAAGCCGCGAAAAGTTTGAACCTGCCAATCCAGGTCGTCAACGACATTCACAGCGCGGACGCAGTGTTGACGCTGAAAAGCTATTATCGCAAGCGGCCACCGATGGTCACCGACGCGGAACGGCGCGGCGTGCCGGTCTACGTCTTGCGTTCGAACACGCTCGCGCAAATGGAAGGCGTGCTGGAGGATTTGTACGGCATAGATGGCGCGGCCGATCCGATGCAAGCCGCGCTGGACGAAACGCAAGCCGCCGTCGAACAAATTCACAACGGCGCGCACTCGGTCGAATTGGCGCCGCAGACCGCGTACATTCGGCGGCAACAGCACGAGATGGCACGGCAGGCGAATTTGTTTTCACGTTCGCTCGGCAAAGAACCCAAGCGGCGCGTTCGGATTTACGCGAGCGAGACGGAATAGAGCCATACCCCCATTGACTATTCCACAGCAAACTACCATAATTCCAGCAACGATCTGATGACGGATCGTGGAGAAAAAGGAGGAGCGTGAATGCGAGGCAAGCCCAGGACGCGGAGCATGAGCAGATTCTGCGCGAGATGCTCGAGCAATTCCAGCCCGTCTTCGACCACAGTCCGATGGGTGTTTATTTATATCTGGACGACGTGCACAAACTGTGCAACGAGCGAATGGCGAAGATGTTCGGCGTGACGGTCAAGGAATGGAATGCTATGCCTTCCTTCCTGGCTGATTTTGTTGATGAGCGCGATCAAGAAATGGTCGCCAGCAACTATCAACATCACGTCGCGCAGTTGACGCATCCGGTAATATTTCGCTTTCGCGCCAAGCGGAAGGCCGGCAGCAAGTTCCTTGCCGAGACCGACATGATCCCGATCTGCTGGCGCGGCAATCCGGTCGCGTACCACTTTGTGCGCGAGGTCAAGGAATAGCGCGGAAGCAGAAACCCCTCCCGAAAGCGAGAGGGGTTTTGTTTTTTTGCGCTATGTAACTTGTACTTTTCAATTTCCGCTAATTCCCCTAGGGGTTTACCATTTTTCGGCGCGAGATTAGACCCCAAGCCCAAACTGTTTGACATAGTTTGCTGCCTGCAATCCGGAGATTGTGGCGATCTTCCCGCTTCTTTCACAAAATGCAACACAGTCATTGCTGAATTCTCCGGTTGTCATGATAAATCCTTTTTCGACGCTTGAATCTGACGCCATAACCCCCATCAATTCGCGTGCGACTTCAATCCCAACGGTTCCGGCATATCGCTTGCATTGCACTACTGCACGAACTACACCTCGTTCGGTATTACGCGAGGCAATCACATCAACCCCGCCATCTCTGCTTTGCTTCGTGACTCTGCTCTGTGGGTAGCCCAAGCAATGCATAAGATCTCTCGCTAATCGCTCAAACTCTGAAGGAGGCATTGCATACATTTTGTCCCGTATCTCTGTTAGACTCAATAATTGGACGGACTGTTGACTGATTGGACGCTGTGCTTCACGGCGTTTTACTCCAACCATTTCTAACAAATCGTCCGTGGTAATGAGTTTGTCTATGTCAGACTCAGACAACGCATCCACAACATCTTGGAATAACAAACCTTTTTCTTGGAGCGTTCTGTAAATCCGTTCCTCGATGGTGTCGGATATCCAATAGGAATAAATATTCACGCCTCGGGTTTGGCCGAGTCGGTGAACACGATCTTCTGCTTGCCACATTACAGCTGGATTCCACCAGTGATCAAAATGCACAACATAACTCGCTTCGGTCAAATTTAGTCCGACACCTCCCGCCCGCACTGATGCTAAGAGAATTGGGACATCAGGGTTATGTTTGAAGCGCTCTACTTCGGCGTTACGCACATTTTCAGACTGCCCGCCTACTATTTTCGCCGTTCCATAAGGCACCAGAGTCTTTTCCAGTTTATCGATCCCTTCACCAAGGTACTGAGAAAAGACAATAACCTTCTGTCCGTTCTCAATTACTTCCTCAATCTGTTCTTTGAGTAATTCTACTTTGGGACTCGTAGCTTGACCTGGAGGGAAATTGCATATTTGTTTGAGACGTTGAATGCTGTTTAAAATATGCCACCTCGTAACTTTCTCGCCCAAAGCGGTCAGCTCCTCCCGCACGACTTCTGCAACTTGGGTGTAGGCAGCATGTTGCTCAGGACTGAGTTCAAGCCAGAAATCCTGTTTTTGCTTGGGTGGCAAATCAGGGAGAACGTCTGCCTTGCGCCTTCGGAGAAAGTACGGTTGGATCTTTGCCTTGACTCTTTCTGGGTACATATCGAACGAAGTCAAGAAGTTCGGGCGCAGAAACTCAAACAGGGCCGCGATGTCTTCAATCTTGTTTTCGATGGGTGTACCTGTGAGTATCCAGCGCTGGTGCGCCTGAAGTTTCTTGACCGCCTTTGAACGGCCGCTCGTACGATTTTTGATGTTCTGTGCTTCATCAAGAACGACAATATCGAATTTATCCATCTGTTCGGGCTTCAAAGTGCCGTTTTCAATGTCGCTCCTCAATGTATCATAAGTTGTGACGTAAACATGTGCTTGCGTTTGCCAGTTGAAGTTGCGTATGTTTCTCGTACCGTAGACGACATTGATAAGCAACTCCGGCGCCCAATCCGCCAAGTGCTGACTCCATTGGCGGATTATGCTCAGTGGGCAGACAACCAGAGCGCACTTGGCTTGGTTTCTCTGTATGAGAACCCGCAGAGCGACCACCGTCATCACGGTCTTGCCAGTTCCCATTTCATCTGCAAGCAACGCGCTCTCATTTTTCATCAAGAATTCAATACCTGCGGGTTGAAATGGGCGAAGGGGGTGTGGAAAAAACAGACTCTCCAGATGCTCCAGCACAATCGGCGGCTGAAGCATCACGTAGATCAAATCCCAAAACGACGGTGGCTTGGTTTTGGGTTTTCTATTGCGAATTTGCTCACGTTGGCCAGACTTTTGAAATGGGCGCAGGCGGGATGGTTTTTGAGGGAAAAGTTCTTTCTGAGGATCGTATAATTGATGCCAGTTCCTGTCGCGATAGTTCATCCCGAGAACGCGAACAAGAGACAGAGCGAAAAACAGGTTGTCTGAAACAACCGAAATGGGGTCTTGTATGTCGGTTTCAAACTTGCCGATCTGGGGAAAAAGAAGCGATAATGGAACATCAAATTGACGACAGGGAAAAAGGGAAGGGGGCGAAAGGTTTTCTGAGATATTACAGGGAACAGAGATTAGGCCGCCACCAAAGCGAACAACGCGTGGCAACGAACTTGTCGGCGCCATACCCTCAAATACATTCGGAGCGGAACCCCGAATGATCTCGGGACAGAGCACAGACGGATGGGGGATTGCTGACAATTTTCGTGCGATTTGATGTTGAATGTCAGCCAAGTGTTCCTCAGTGCGCGCTTTCGCCAATCTTTTGCTTGTGAGCTTCGGACAGAGCCACTTGTAATCTCTCGAAAGGTTCGAGTAGATCGCGTTTTTGCAATAATGGCGTCAGTAGCGCTTGGGCTGCCTTTTGCTCTGCCGGGAACTCTCGGTGTGATACTATGGTGATTGGGTGTATTTCGCTTTCACCGGCATCAACTTGCGCTACAGATTTTTGATCACGGCGAACCAAGACTATCGGGTGAGGCAAAGATGGTCTGCATTTTAGAAGAAGAGGATTACGCACCAAAATCAAGCCTGCCGGTTCTTTCGTCTGTCTGATCAGCGGCAAGCCGATCAACTCGATATAAACATACTCGTCGAGAGTGTCACCATACAAAACTCTTTGGAGGTGAGTAGGTCGAACAGAACTCGTGCATCGAAACTCGTAAGGTTTGGTCTCTAAATCAGTTACCAATACGCCGCCGCGAATTGCTGCACTATCTTCAAAGAGAGCGGTGTCAAGAAAAACGAGTTTAGTACTGGATTGTTCAGCCATGTTGCGATTGTCCTTTCAGGAGGATTCCGTGCGCGAGTTCGTTTTCATCCATTCTATCGTACCGTGCCGCGCCCGTCAATCACGCGCCCAATTCTTTCACCGCGCGCCGCGTCAGCACCACTGCCATCTCTTTGCGATACTCTACGCTCCCGCGAAAATCGCTGCGCGGCGACAATCCTTGGGCTGCCGCACGCGCCGCGTCCTCGATCACCGCGTCACTCAGCGCTTGCCCCTCCAGCGTTTTTTCCGCCGCACTCGCGCGCAACGCGATTTCCCCCACGCCACCCAACGTGATCCGCGCATCCCGTGCTTTGCCGCTCTCGATTCGCGCCGCCGCGACGACGCAGACAATCGGCTTGTCGCTCGGCGTGCGCGCGATGGCTTGGAGTGATGCGCGCGGATTCGTCATCGGCACGGTGATCTCGGCGACGAGCGCGCCTGGCAACAGGGTCGCACGCGCGGACAACAATTGTGCGAGCGCGATTATTTGCGTCTCTTGGCTGACAATCGTAATGCGCGCATCCAGCGCGAGCAGCGCGACCGTGAGCACACCATCGGGCTTACTGATGAGCGTGCCTGCGACGGTAGACTGATTTCGCAGAATGTTCGCCGCGCTGCGATGCGCGGCTTGCGCGACGACGCCGTTCGCCAGCGCGCGCAGAATCGGCGATTCAGCTAGCGCGGCGAGTGTTGTTGTCGCGCCAATCGCAATCGCACCGTCGCGTTCGCGGATGTACGCCAAGCCGAGCGCGCTCAAGTCCACCACTGCGCGCACATCGCGCCGCTTGTCCGCAAGCAGCTGCGTGCCGCCCGCAAGCGCGACGGTGCCAGGTTGTTGCAGTAGTCCTAGTGCCTCTTCAATGGTAGTCGGTTTGTGGATTTCGCGTAGATTCAACATCTTTGTTGTTCTCTTTGGCTCATTGGTTCATTGGGCAATTGGCTCATTGCTGAGCAAACGTATCAATCATCAATTTCACATCATCGCCCAACGGATACAGAATCGGGCAGGTGCAGCCATTCTGCCGATACCGCGCGACTTTAATACGCACTTCGTCCGGGGTGCCGCTCGCGGTGATGCGCTCGATCAATTCGTCCGGCACGAGTTCCATCGCGCGATGAATCTGCTCTTTCGTCGCGGGCCAGCCCAGGATGCTCTGAATCTTTTTGATCGTCTCTTCCGGCGTCTCGCTCGCTTTGGCGATGTGCGGTTGCTGCGCGAGGTACTGCGTGATGAGTTCCTTTGCCGCGTTGATCGCCTTCTTGTGATCGCGATCCACCGAGCAGACGACGAGTTGCGGGCGATCCAGCGCGTCCAATTTGCGCCCCGCCTTCTGCGCGCCGATTTCGAGATGCTTCAACGCGTTGAAATTGTATTCGGGCGGCACGCAGTAATTCAGCACGACGCCGTCCGCGATTTCGCCCGCGAGTTCCAACATCGCGTCCCCCGTCGCGCCGATGTAGATCGGCACGTGGCGCGGCTCGCGGCGTCCGTGCACCACGTCCAGTTCGATTCCTTCGACGTTGTGAAACTCGCCGTGAAAGGTGACGCGCTCCATCGCAAGCAATTTCTTCATCACGGTAATCGTCTCGCGCATCGCGAGCAGCGGTTTCTTGCGCTCGATGCCGACATTCTTGGCAAGCGGATCCCACCACGCGCCGATGCCGCAGATGATTCGATTTGGCGCGAGATCGTCGAGCGTTAAGAACGTCGCGGCAAGCAAGCCGATGTTGCGCGTCCAGTTGTTGATGACGCCGCTGCCAACCTTGATTTCCGAGGTAACTGCCGCGAACGCGGCCATCGGCACAATCGCATCGCGCACGAGGCGCGATTCCGCCTGCCACACCGCTTCAAAACCGCGCGCCTCGGCGTATTTGACGTACTCCATTCCTTCGCGGATTTCGTGTTTGTCTTGCAGGTAGAGTGCGACGCGTTCCATTGCGACCTCCTTCGATTTCAGATTTCAGATTGCAAATCAAACGGAATGCACACCACGCATCACGGATAAATTTTCTCCAACATTCTCGGAAACGGAATCGTCTCGCGCACGTGATCGAGTCTGCAAATCCACGCGACGGTGCGCTCGATGCCGAGACCGAAGCCGCAGTGCGGCACCGTCCCGTACTTGCGCAAATCAAGGTACCATTCGTACGCCTCGCGCGGCAGTTTGTGCTTGACGATTTGCTTTTCGAGATACGCTAGATCCGCCGAACGTTCGCCCCCGCCGATGATTTCGCCGTACCCTTCCGGCGCGAGCAAGTCCGCGCCAAGCACGACGTGCGGATTCGTCGGATCGGGTGCCATGTAAAACGCTTTGATCTCCATTGGATAGCGATGCACGAACACGGGTTTGTCGAATTGCTCGCTGATAATTGTCTCCTGCGGCGCGCCGAAATCATCGCCCCACTTGAAATCGGGGAAGCCATTTTTCTGGATCAGTTCAACCGCGTCGGTGTATGATATTTTTGGAAACGGCGGCGTCACTTTTTCGAGCTTGCTCGTGTCGCGCTCCAACACCTTCAACTCTTCTGCGCGTTCCTTCAAAACCGTCTGCACGATGTACGACACAAATTCCTCGCCGACGCGCATATAATCATCGAGGGTGCCGTACGCCCATTCCGGTTCGACCATCCAGAACTCGGTGAGGTGGCGGCGCGTTTTCGATTTCTCCGCGCGGAACGTGGGTCCAAAGCAGTACACTTTGCCGAACGCCATCGCGTCCGCTTCGTTGTACAGTTGCCCACTCTGCGTGAGGTACGCGGGCACACCAAAGTAATCGGTTTCAAAAAGCGTCGTCGTCCCTTCGCACGCGGAGGGTGTGAGCATCGGCGTATCTACCAGCAAAAAGCCATTGTCGTCGAACCAATCGCGAATCGCTTTGATGATGCGCGCGCGGATGCGGAGAATCGCGTGCTGACGCGGCGAGCGCAGCCACAAATGCCTATTCGCCATCAAGAATTCGACGCCGTGTTCTTTCGGCGTGATCGGATAATCGGCGGCGATCTGGACGACCTGCAAATCCTTCACCGAGAGTTCGTATCCGCCCGGCGCGCGCGGTTCGGCGCGCGGCACGCCGTTGAGGATGATCGACGATTCCTGTGTCAGTTTCTTCGTCGCGTCGAACGCTTCAGGCGAAACGTCTTTTTGAAAGACGACGGCTTGAATAAAACCCGTGCCATCGCGGAATCGAAGGAATTGCAATTTGCCTTTGTCGGTCTTGTCGGCGAGCCAACCTTTCAGCACCACTTCTTTGCCGACGTGTTTTGCAATTTCTTGGATGTAAACGTGGTCTGCCATGTTACCCTCGGATTTTCGATTTTCGATTTTCGATTGCAGATTTACCTGTCATTCGTCGTGCGCGCTTGCGCGTGCTCATGGTTTGAGATGTTTTGTTGCTTCTTCAATCGCGCGTTCCGCTTCGGCGTAGCGTCCCGCTTGCGTGAGTTCCCACGACTGGTTGCAATACCGCGCGGAAATTTCCGTCGCGTGCCCATCCAGCCGCGCCCAATTGTACGCGGAGAATTTCTTGGACAATCCCCACGCCTCCTCATTACCTAAGACGAAAACAACTCTGTTTTCCTGTTTCAAACTCGCGCTGCAGCCGGGGCAGGAA
>Ga0315289_10006793_pt1 | contig 16783 bp, 9 predicted proteins | sample YL17G11_40_MG_FD_203452 | JGI IMG/M metagenome (GOLD analysis project Ga0315289, IMG submission 203452) | Sediment microbial communities from Yellowstone Lake, YNP, Wyoming, USA - YL17G11_40 | ecosystem: Environmental > Aquatic > Freshwater > Lake > Sediment | place: USA: Wyoming | collected... | reverse complement strand
GGCAGGATTTCGGCCAGTGGCACGAATGGGACGAGAGCCGTAGTCTGGATTGGCACTTGACCGAGAGCGAGCCGCACCACAGGCTGCAGAAGTGGATCGCAGACCTGAACCGCTTATATGCCAGCGAGCCGTGCTTACATCAGAACGACTATGACTGGAGCGGTTTCGAGTGGATTGATGCGAACGATTGGGAACACAGCGTGCTATCATACATCCGCCGGGCAAGTGACAGGGCAGATTACATGATCGTGGTGGCGAACTTCACACCGGTCGTGCGCGAGGGATATCGCGTGGGGGTGCCGGACCTGTGCACCTATGTGGAAGTACTCAACAGTGATTCGGAGATTTACGGCGGGAGCAACGTCGGGAACGCTCTGGGCCTGCCCGCGCAACAACTCAAGTGGCAGAGCCAGCCCTACTCGATTGAGATGACGCTACCACCCCTCTCGGTGGTGATCCTGAGGCCAGAGCACCCTCGGGATGTTCTTGGGTGATCCGGTGTGTCAATTGCACCCGCGGGCGGGCGGCCAGAAACAGGTCGCGCCATTGCGCGGCCAGGAAGACGACCTTCTATGGCAGGTATACGCGAAGGCATGAGGTTTGGGTTGTTGCTCTTACAGCAAACTCCCCAAGGGTCGCGGGCAAGAGGATGTAGCGGATAGCGGGCAAGCTGACGGGAGCTCCTGCCCACTCAACCATAGACTCACCCGCGATGCAGGCCCAGATCTCGAGGGTCGAGCCGTCGCAGATACCGGTGTAGGCACTGCCGCCGGTGAGAGTAAGCTCCTCCACAACAAAGTAACGATTCCGGACCAACTCGAAGCGCCGGACTCCACCGCTCCTCTCAAGAACGTGGGGGGCCACGATGCCGGGCGAAACCCGGCTGAAGTCGACGACATCCAAGGCCTTTTCGAGATGAAGGGGCCTGGGCTGCCCGTCGGCCCCTGTGCGCCCCCAGTCATAGACGCGATACGTGGCGTCGGAGTTCTGCTGTATCTCCGTGACGACAACGCCAGCCAGCAGGGCGTGGATCGTGCCGGCGGGTATGCTCACAGCGTCTCCCGCCTTGACCGGAAGGTGACTCAGGACAGCCTCCAGCCGGCCGGCCTGCAGGGCATCGACGAATGACTGGCGCGTGGTGCCATCACGAACGCCCAAGATCAACCGGGCGCCGGGATCAGCATGCAGCACACGCCACATTTCCGTCTTTCCCAGTTCGCCCTGTTCGTGCAACAGTGCATACGTGTCATCGGGGTGCACCTGCACGGAAAGGTCCTCTTGCGCGTCGAGCAGCTTGACGAGGAGAGGGAACCTCTTGCGCTCTAAGGCCCAGCTCGCTCTGGGGCCCACGAGCCGCGGGCCCCAGCAGTCCAGGATCTCGGGCAACGTGTGCCCAGACCAACTACCCGCTTCCGCCACGGTAGGGCCTGAAGGATGGCCGGAGATCTCCCAACTTTCGGCGACGATGCCGGGAGGGAGATGTCGGCCGAAGAGCGTCTCGAGGCGACGGCCTCCCCAGATATAGTCACGGAGGACCGGCCTGAAGGTGAGTGGATAGGGTTCTATTTCATCCATGGCCGATTTGACAAGCCCTGTCTTCTTTGTGATAATAGGTCCTGGCTGAAATACCTTCCTCTTGCCATCCTACTTCCGAGGAGGTGATGCTAATGGACGAACGTAGTACCATGTATGGCGCCGTAGCATCGCCTCGGTTGGTTGGGTAGTGCTACGGCGCCGAACAGGGCGAGGGACGGGCCGCAAGGTCCCGTCCCTCGTCTTGTTTTAACCGTCAGGCGACCGCCGAGGGCGGCTGGGCTAACCAAATACATACTTATCCCAGCTATCACGTGGACCCGCGCCGGAGAGCAGCAGAAAGGCCACGTAGTGCGGCGTGCCGGGGCGTTTCCTGAGTGACATTCCTGCTTCCTCAGGTGTGCGGTCGCCCTTGCGCATGTTGCAGGGCCGGCAGGCAGCCACGACGTTTTCCCAACTGGTCAAGCCGCCGCGACAGCGTGGCACAACATGGTCGACGGTTAGGCCGGCTCTCCCCGGAGTTGCCCCGCAGTATTGACACGTGCTGTTGTCGCGAAGGAAGACGCTGTTGCGCGAGGGCGCCAGGCTCACGTGCCGAGGGATACGCACGAAGTACACAAGCCGAATCACGAGCGGAACCGGCAGAGATGTGTGAGCGGCATGCAGCCGTTCAGATGCTGCCTCGACCAGCTCGGCCTTCTCCTTCAAGAGGAGCACAACGGCCCGCTTTACCGAGACGACGCTTAGCGGCTCGTAGGTTGCGTTGAGAACCAGGACGCGATGCATGGCGGTAGCACTGCCCATCAAAACCGGAAGCCCGGCCTCCAATCATAGAAGCCGCGCTTCCGGGACCCGTGGGGTGGCCAGTGGGGCTTGAACCCACAACCTTCTGGGCCACAACCAGATGCTCTGCCAATTGAGCTATGGCCACCACGCGTTTTATGGCCGGGAAGCCCGACCCGAATCCGTACCCCTGGTGCGCACTCGGGGGCAGGGATTCGAACCCCGATAGGGAGCTCCAAAGGCTCCTGTCCTGCCGTTAGACGACCCCCGAACGCTCGATCGAACCAGTGCCGAGGCCCAGACTTGAACTGGGGACACCGCAATTTTCAGTCGCGTGCTCTACCAACTGAGCTACCTCGGCCCACCCTCAAGACAAAGTGCGGAAACAAAGACTGGAAACCCCAGGCTGAGCTGCCCCAGCACACGGCTTCCAGCCATTCTGTCCAGAGCGGGCGATGGGATTCGAACCCACGACCTTCTCCTTGGCAAGGAGACGTTCTACCACTGAACTACGCCCGCAGACTGCCTCGCCGTAAAGCTGGCGACCCACTATATCTAGTGGTCTGTGTCGCCGTACCCCCGATGTCTAGTGGCGCTGCCCCTCCCTTTCAAACGTAGGCTTTGCCACAATACACCCGCCGTGAGGCTCACCGGGAGCGCATTAACTATGCGCTGATTATACCGTCCTCGTGCCACTTGTCAAATTGCGCGACTCGGTTCTAGATTCTGTTGGTAGGGTGTAGCGTCGGCGCTGTTGACAAAGATGGGCTTAGCGGCCATTGTGTAGTTGTGAAACCAACACAAGGCGGACCGCCAAGCCCATGAACATTATAGAACGCGGCAGGGCACACCTGCAATCACTCATGGTGCTCGCCAAGCGCACGGTCTGGGACTGGAAGCAGTGCCCGGGCTGTGGCAGCACATGCACGAGTTGCTGGGGGAGCTATACGCGGCACCCCTGGTGCTTGAGGCGCCAGCGCCAGGAGGTGCGCATCCAGCGCCACATGTGCTATCAGTGCGTCCACACGTATTCGGAGCAGTCGGCGTTGCTGGTGCGCGGCAGTTGGTATGGCCGCGATGTGCATCGCTGTGCGATTGATCACTGGCAACACTTGGGGACATCCCTGCGGCGGACGGCCGAGGTCCTGCGCTCGCTGCTGGGGCGCCAAGAGCGCTGGCTGCTATGGCGACCATTGGATGCAGCGCCGAGCGAGCGCTGCTATCTGTCGGCCAGTACGGTGCATCGTTGGCTCGACGGAGCTGGCAAGACAGCCAGAGCGAGCATTGACGGGCAGTTGGCAGGCATTGGGCAGGCGCAAGAGTTGGGCGCGGATGGGTTGAGGGCCAAGCTGAAAGGCAAAGCGCAGCGGGTGGTGCTGTTGGTGGTGGACAGTGTCAGCGGGCTGATCTACCCGCCCGTGGTCGCCAAGGGTGAAGAGAGCGCAGGGCCATGGCAGAGGCTGTTTGCACGGGCCAAGCAGGCCGGGCTGGACTTGGACGAGGTGCGGGGTGTGACCAGTGATGGTGCCTTAGGCTTACTGGCTTACCTGCGGCGCAGTCTGGCTTGGGTGCAGCACCAGCGTTGCGTGTGGCACTTATGGCGCAACTTGGGCGGAGAGTTGTCCCGAGCCGCCAGCCAAGCGGCGGAAGGGCTGACCGGCGAGCCGGCCGAGCAAGCCCGTGAGCAAGTGCGCGCCGAGTTGGGCGGGCTGATTCACAAGATCATGGACGCCCAAAGCTACGAACAGGCGGAAGCAGCGTTAGCGACGCTGCTGGGGCACCCGCTGGGCGCAACCATCGGTAAACTGCTCGACGAGCAGTTGGATCGGGTGCTCGTGCACCTGTTGGACTACTACCGGGGCCTGCCACGGGTGACTCCAAAGTGGCCGAAGGTGGCGGGACTTCCGCCTCCGCCTGAGCCGCGGCCGTAACCATCGCTCAGACCAGCGCCTGGAGCGGGCGGCGCTGGTCTGGGCCACGATTGGCTCCGCCAATCGACCACAACTTCGAGCCCGCGCAATGGAGGTCTGAACGCAAACGGCATTATCGGTATCCCGGCCAGAGTGCCCTTGAAGTGGCCGGAGCACCACCCGGACAAGTCAGCTATCTGGATGCTTTGGGCGTATAGACGCCCACGGTGCCGCCACTTGCTGCCGGTTTGGGGCAGCAAGTGGCGGGGGGCGGAGCTTGTACCCTGGCTGGCCGACAACCAGACACCAACAGGCTGCGCGGTTCACCCACACAAGGTAGAACCGAGTCAATTGCGCCGTCTCGGCGCAGGAAATCCTAATGTAGATGGCATCGGCGGGTCCACTCTCTGGATTCGAGGCTCTAGCCGGTTGCTCGGGTGCTCGGGTGCGGAGAGACCGCCTAAAGGCTCCAGTCCAGATCGGCCGCGCCTTTGCAGCCGCTCATTTGGAATTACTGGTCTCGGCGTGGCGAATCCGAACGGAGCGCCTTGCCCCTACAGTGTTCACCAAGACTTCCTGCTAGCGGCCGCCTCTCGCACCTTCATCTTCTGTTCTTGTATCGGAAGCCCATCCCTGAGGGCCTTAATGCCGGCGGCAAGTACTGGTAGTACCTTCCGATAATCGGGCGGGTCACAACGGTGGACTCCCAAATCCGTCTCTTGATGCACGACGTCGAGCGCGAGACTCAGCGTTATTGGCTCTTCCACGTACGCCTGGAGCACAAAGGGATTGCGGCCGATCCTGAGGAGGTTGCGCGCCATGCCCGCATCATCAAAACCGAGTTGGTCCGAGAGCCAACGCTCGAACTCCTTCCCGTCTGGATCATACCCCAGGTCGTCCCAAGCGTGAACCCGCGCTATTAGGGCGAACCACATTCTGTTGCGCTCGACATCGTGCTGCCGGAGAGCCTTCGCGGCTTCGCCGAGGGCTTCAGGGTCAAAGGGATTTACTACATAGCGGGCCATCTTGGGTGGGCAACCCGCGTCGATGAAGTCCTGCACGGTATCCAGAATAGCGGGATGATGGACCTGTCTCAGTTCCTGTGTCGCAGTCATGCTACCATTCTCCTGGGCATACTAAACTAGTCGCATGGTGAAACCCGCAGAGTGGCCGTGGTATACTACTAGCGACACTACCACCAGGCGAGGCTCTGCGACACCTGCGCTTGCGCCGGCAGGTGCAAGTGTGAACGATATGCTTATCATGTTGGGACGCTGGCAGTTGGATGCGAAGGCGGTGCGGGAGCGCATGTACAGCGCACCGACGCCTCGCGAACGCGAACGCTGGCATGCCATGTGGCTCTTGGCCCGCGGCTGGTCAGCCGCGCAGGTGGCCGAAGCCCTGGAGCGGGACGCCCATACGATTGGCGACTGGGTCGAAGACCTGCGCCAGAAAGGTCCAGCGGGTTTGGCCTTCGAGCAAACGGGTGGTCCTCCTCCGCCCTCGACCCGGCGCAGCAGGCCAAGTTGAAGGCGGCGGTGCAGGCTCCGCCGAGGGCTGTGGGCCTGGATTTGGCAAACTGGCACTGGAAGGTGGTGCGGCAGTTCGTGCAAGAGCGGTTTGGCCGGCTGCTCAGTAGCCGCAGTTGCCTGAATTACCTGCACCGGCTCGGTTTTGTAGTCAAGCGGCCCAAGAAACGGCTGCTCAAGGCCAATGCCGAGAAACGTGCGGCCTTTGTGGCCGCTTATGTAGCCTTGCGGATCGAGGCGCAGGCCCAAGGAGCCAAGATCTTCTTTGTGGACGAAGCGCACTTCCGGGCGGATGTCGCATTGCGCACCAAGTGGGTGCTGCGCGGTGAGCCAGCCCTGATCGACTCGACCAGTCCCAGACTGGGCGAGAAAGCTACCTACTACTCGGCCATCTGCCTGGAAACCGGTGAGGTGGAAGCCATGACCGTGCTGGGCAACACCACCGCTGAGACATCGGTTGGGTTCATGAAGCAGTTGCGCGAGAAGCATCGCGAGCCTTTGATGGTGATCTGGGACAATGGTCCGGCGCATCACGGGCCGGAAATGCGGGAATATCTAGCCACCCCGGACCGCAAGCTGCGCTTGATTGCCTTGCCCGGCTACAGCCCAGATTTCAACCCCGACGAGGCCATCTGGGCCTGGATCCGCGAGGAAGTAACTGGGAACACCTGCTTTGGAACGGCAGCCAAGGTGCGCGAGAAGGTGGATGCCTTCCTCGTCGGGCTGGCCGAACGGACGGCCGAAGTCAAGCAACGTTGCCGCAAGGACCTGCAAGCCCAGGCCGATGCACTTGTGGCCGCAGCCAATCAGGTGTGCGCCGAGACGCAGCATGTAGATCTCACCTTGCGAGCAGTTTAGACAAACACTCAGGTGCAAAGAAACCGTGATACGCTTCTCAGCTTGGTGGACCCGGCCGGATTCGAACCGGCGATCTTCTCCGTGCAAGGGAGACGCCTTCCCGCTAGGCCACGGGCCCGATCAGTGCCGACGCCGGGACTTGAACCCGGACGAGCTAAGCTCAGCAGATCCTAAGGTTGTTAGGATCAAAGCACCCCAAATCGGCGAATATGCGTAGAAGAATGGGCTACTTTCCAACCGTCCAGAACCTAGTCTGCTACGCAGATTGTACTCGACGGTATCCAGTTCGCCAAATTCTGCGAGCTCTTGAACAGGCAATTCCTCGTCTCGATTCGGCATTGGCCTGCAATCTAATCTCGCACTAAGTGGGAGAGCGATGCGATGCTCCAAATAGAAAGAGGAGATCAATTTGTCCGTCGGGAACCTGGGAGAACCCTCTTTGAGCCGCTGCCCCTCAGCGCGATCTGCACCTGGTGCACCTCGCCATCATCGCGCAGCGCCAAGAGATTGCCTCGCACGGGCTTGCCATCGACTGTCATGTCAAGTGTAGCGTTCCCGCCCGAAGGTCCGTCGTTTTGCACGCAAATGGAGTAGGTCGCCTGGCCGTAACGATAGGTCGCTTCATAGCCCGGCCAGCCGGCAGGGATGTGCGGCTCAATGATCAAACCTGCGCCGGCGCGATGTAGGCCCAGGATGCCTTCCAGCCCTAGCCGGTACATCCAGGCTGCGGAGCCAGTGTACCAGGTCCAACCTCCGCGGCCGGTGTGCGGAGCGACGCCGTAGACGTCGGCGGCGACGACATAAGGCTCGACCTTGTAGCGCTCCACCGCTGCTGGCGTGTCCGCATGATAAATAGGGTTGAGCAGCCGGAAGAGGCTTTCCGCTGTTTCCGTTCGGCCCAGCTCGGCAAAAGCCCAGGTGGTCCACACCGCCGCGTGCGTGTATTGGCCACCGTTCTCGCGGATGCCCGGCAGGTAACCCTTGATGTAACCGGGGTCGCGCGGGGTTTTGTCGAAGGGCGGGGTGAAAAGCAAAAGCAGGCGGTCGTCCGCGCGCACCAAGCGTTGGAGAACCGCATCCATGGCCTGCGCCGACCGGTCCGGATCGCCGGCACGGGATAGTACTGCCCACGACTGCGCGATGGCGTCTATCTGGCACTCGGCGTTCTGACTGGAGCCCAGCGGGGAGCCGTCGTCGTAGAAGGCGCGCAAGTACCACTGGCCATCCCAACCGTTGCGCTCCAATGCCTCTTGCAGCGCCGTCGCTTGCTCGCGGTAGGCCGCGGCCTGAGCGGCGTCGCCGCGGCGTTCGCATAGGTCGGCAAAGCGCGACAGTGTTGCGTGGAGGAACCAGCCCAACCAGATGCTCTCGCCCCGCCCTTCGGCGCCCACGCGATTCATACCGTCATTCCAGTCGCCGCTGCCCATCAGGGGCAGGCCATGCGCGCCGGCTGTCGTCCCCCGCTCCAGCGCGCGGCGGCAATGGTCGTAGAGCGTAGCGTTTCCCCCCGCGGCCGCGTACTCGCCGTAGCGGTCATCCTCGCCGGCTGCCAGTGGGGCCGCCTGCAAGAAGGGCGTCCGCTCTGCCAAGATGGAATCATCGCCGGTGGACCCAACATAATGTGCGGTGACGAAGGGCAGCCACAACAGGTCGTCGGAACAGCGCGTCCGCACCCCGCGGCCCGAGGGTGGGTGCCACCAGTGGAGCACGTCCCCCGCCTCGAACTGGCGCCCGGCCGCGGCCAGGATGTGCTGGCGCGCCAGCTCAGGCGCAGCGTGAACCAACCCCATCACGTCCTGCAATTGGTCCCGGAAGCCAAACGCGCCGCTCGATTGATAGAAGGCGGAGCGGCCCCAGATCCGGCAAGACAGGCTCTGGTAGAGCAGCCAGCGGTTGAGGAGCAAGTTCATCGCGGGATCGGGCGTGCGGACTTGCACAGTGCCCAATAGATCGTTCCAGAAGCCATTCGCAGCCTGCCAGGCCTGTTCCACCTGGGTGGGGTCCTGGTAGCGGGTCGCCAACGTGATTGCTTCCGCGCGGTCCACGCCCTGGCCGAGCAGGAACCATATCTCGTCGCTGCCCCCTGGGGGAAGCTCGATGTGCAGTTGGAGCGCGGCACAGGGGTCGAGACCGGCCTGGACGACGCCGCTCAGCCCTATGCGGCCCAATGCGGCGGGCCGTTGCACGCTGCCCAGGCGGCCCAGAAATTCGCTGCGATCTGTGGTGAGGCCGTGCAGTCGTCGGTTGGAGGCGGCGAACGCGACGCGCTCACCGAATTCAGGTTGCCAGGGGTTGCGCGCCAGCAGCGCCTGGCTGCCTTCGTCAAAATCCGGGATGACTTGCTGAGCCCCAGCATCGCGCGTGACGCCCAGCACCCACTCGGCATAGAAGGTGGCGGTGATGCGGCGAGGCCGCTGCGTGGCGTTCTCCAGCCGCAGGTGGATGATCTTAACGGGTGCGTCAGGCGGGACAAAGAGGCGCAGCCGCTGACGGAGCCCGTGACTGTGATGCTCAAAAACCGTGTATCCCGCGCCATGCCGCACCAGGTAGGGCGCGGGATCTCCGGCAGGCTGTGGCGTGGGCGTCCAAACCTCGGTCGTCTCCTCGTCACGCAGGTAAAGCACCTCTCCGGGCGGGTCCGTGACCGGGTCGTTGGACCAGGGAGTCAGCCGGTTCTCTCCGCTGTTCAGCGCCCAGGTGGTGCTGCTGCCGGACTCGGATACCAGGAAGCCGAACTCAGGGTTGGCGATGACGTTCACCCAGGGCGCGGGCGGCTGTTGCTCGCCATCCAGATATATGACGTACTCGCGGCCGTCCGAACTGAAACCGCCCAAGCCGTTATCGAAGACTAGCTCGGCGGGTCGACCTACCGGCGGTACAGGCGGCTCGCCCTCCTCGCCGCTGGCGCTCGGGGCAAATGGCGGTAGCTGCTCTGGCTGGCGACGCGAGATCGCCAACGCGGTGCTCAGGTCTGTCGCGTCGGCATCCAGGACGACGCGGGCGGCCGTCTGCAGCAGGATGCTATCGGCTTCGTTCAACTGATGGGCGTACAGCATGAAGATCCCACCGCGTTGGTTGAGCCAGATCTCGCCCTGCATCAACACCAGCAGGCGCTGGATCTGGTCGCGCAGTTCCTGGTTGTAACCTGCTATGTGCGTGTTGAGGATCACCAGGTCGATTTTCAAGCCACGCTTGCGCCAGTATGCATGGGCCTGCAGCAGTTCTTGAACGACGGCCAGTCCCCCTTCGTCGGCGATGCGCACAAGCATGATCGGATAGTCGCCCGAAATGCCGTAGGCCCAAAGGCCGGGCTGCCCGCGAGTGTTGGCGGCCAGGATCTGAGGCTCGGCTCGCAGACCGTGGTAGGGGTAAAACAGAGCGGATAGCAGTGTCTGAAAACGTTCCAGCTCGACCGTGGAGAGATCGGACTGGCGCAGCTCCAATTCGGCGCGCGAACGGGTCTGACCGATAGCGTGCTCGATGGCCGGCCAGGTTTGGTAACGCCCCACGAGGGCCAATACCTCGGCCCGTGAAGCGGCGGCCACCGTGAGAAACGCCAGTTGCTCGGTCTCACCCGCCTGCAACTCAACTTCCCGTTGTAGGGACATGATCGGATCCAGCGTTGCCCCCACCGTGCCGCCCAGCCGAGGGGCAGTCTCTGCGCCAGGGACGGTCACGAGAGCGGCAGGTGCGCGGGCGCCCGCGCCGCCCCGCCCGAGGACGGTCGCGCGGTCGCTTTCATAATCGGTGGACGGCCCAGACTTGCCTCCCTCACACAACACAAAGTGCGCCACGAAGATGGAGGCGTCGCTCTCGGCACGCGGGCGCCGGCGGAAGAGCAGCGCGTCCAGCTCCGGCACATATTCGCTTTCGATGAACAGCTTATTGAAGGCGGGATGGCGTTGATCGGTCGCCGGGTCTGCCATGACGACCTCGGCGTAACTCGTCAGCGCCAGACGGCGCGGCTGCTCGCCCTGGTTGTGCACGGTCACGCGCCGGATCTCCACGTCATCATCCGCCGCGACAGCGATTTCCAACGTCAGCGCGATCTGGTCATCGGTGCGCCGGAATTCCGCTTTGTGGGCGTAAAAGCGGACGTCGTGCGTGGTTGGCGACACGCCGGTCGGCTGGTAGCCTGCGGACCACAACTTGCCGCTCTCCCGGTCCTGCACATAAAGCCACGTCCCCCAGTCATCCCGCGTGGTATCTGCGCGCCAACGGGTCAGGTCGAAGTCGCCCCAACGGCTGAACCCGCCGCCCGTGGCCGAAATGAGCAGACTGTAGCGCCCGTTGGAGAGGTAGTGGACGTGTGGCATGGGTGCGCCAGTGGGCGCCTCCCACGGTACAGAGATGACCGGCGGCAGCGAGCGCCGGGTTGGGGCGAAATCACCCGGCTGCGGGAACTCAAGCGGCACGTCCGCCGGCACGCGCTCTTGCAGCAGAAGGTCGACGCTTTGCAGGCGCGGATCTGAATGGAAGCGCTGGAGCATCAATGCGTCCCGCTCGGTGGCGACCTCGGAGAGGTAGTTGTCCAACGCCACGAGGATCATGCCCTGGTGATGCGCCATGTATTCATACACGACAGCATGCTCACGGCCAAGGGGCTGACGGGCGGCTGTGAAATCTACGGCCTCGTAAAGGCCGTAGATGCCGAGTGCACCCAGCCGGGCAAGGCGCGTGAGGTTCTCGGCAACCGCCCCGGGTTGAAACGGCAACGCGATCAGCGAGGCATACGGGGCGACCACCGAATCCTCGGCCAGGTTGCGCTTGAAGCCCAGGCCTGGCACGCCGAAGGCGCGGTACTGGTAGTTGCTGTTGCCGTCGAAAGCGTAGTAGCCCGACTCGGAGGCGCCCCATGGCAGGCCTTGCCGCAGGCCATAGGCGATTTGGATGTCCACGGCGGCCGCCGCGCTTTCGTGCAGCAGAGTGCCTGGGTAGGAGCGCATGAAAAGCGTTGGCATCAGGTACTCGAACATGGTTGCGCTCCAGGAGAGGAGCACGCGGACGCCGTCAATCTGCGTGAGCGGACGGGCGAGATGCAGCCAGTGGCTGCGTGGAACCTCGTGCTTGGCCAGAGCCACCACGCTGGCAATGCGCGCCTCGGAAGCCAGCAAGTCGTAGAAGTTGGCGTCGAGTTTGCCGGCGGTCACGTTGTAGCCAATGTGGAACACCTCTCGCTGCGGCTCGAACAGGAAAGCAAAATCCATCTCCCGGAAATAGGCTTCAGCCTGGGAATCGATAGCAGCCAGCCCGGCCAACAGATCCTCTCCCGTCGCACGAGCGGCCCTGAGCTTCTCTCGCAGGGTCTCGCACGAGGCGCGCGCCTCGGTCATTTGGGCCGCGTCATAACGACCCGCGGGCAGCCGGGCCAACGCGGCGACCAGCCGGTTGAGCGCCGACTCGGCAATGGCGCATGCTGCCGGTTGTTCTACGATACTGGGGACAGCCTGGAGCGCCTCCACCAACGCACGGTGAGGCTCGACCAGGTCGAGCGGCAATTCAGGGTCGCGGAGCAATGGCGGGCGTTCGTTGAGCCAGGTCAACCCGGGCAAGAGTAGCTCCACCGAACGGTGGAAGGTGAAGATCTGGTTGCTGATGCGGCCTGCGGCAATTCGCAGCGCGCCCAGCGCGGCCGTGCCCAGGACGGTGGCGTTTTCTTCGACGAGGCGCGTGAGCAGCGTCTCAAGGCGTTTCCAACCTTCGCCGGCCACGTAGTCGAGGGCCGGCCGCCAGGCCGCAGGGTCAGGCTTGACAGCCCGCACACGGTCGCGGAATTCCCTGGCAAGCACACGCAGCTCTCCGGCCGCCGGGATGTTCTGCGCCGTTTCCAGGTCGCTCATGAAATCGTCCAGCAAGCCGAAGGTGTCTGCCATGCCCTCCCAACGCGCCCAACGCAGCACGGGAGCGTTCCGTAACTGCTGGCAGGCCTGGCCAAGAATACGCAGGCAAGCGGCCAGGTTGCCGCTGTCGACCGTGGAGACATAACGCGGCAATAGCGGGGTCAGACTCCGAGTGTCATACCAATTCAGAAAATGGCCGCGGAAGCGCTCCAGCCGTTCGAGGCTTTCAAAGGTCGCACCCAGCCGGGACACGAGATTAATGGTGCCGATGTAACCCAGGTCGTACGCGGCGAGTGTGGAGAGCAAGAGCAAACCGATGTCGGTGGGAGAAGTATACGGCGCGACCTTGCCGAGCGGCGTTTCCTGGTAGTGGTCCGGGGGCAGCCAGTGATCGTCCGGCCCGACAAAGTCCTCGAAGAACAGCCAGGTGCGCCGCGCCAGGCTGCGCAGGGCGATGTTCTGCGCTGGCGTGATGGGCGCGGGGGCGCGCCGGACCGGCTCGCTGATGCGCAAGGCGATCTCGGGCGCCAGAGCCCAGCCGAGAAGCAGCGGAAGGGCTACGAGCAAACTGCCGGGTCGGAACCAGAGAACGAGGATTCCAATGGCCACGGCGAGGAGCACCGCGCTTAGCATGAAGCGCCACGTACGCCCGCGGCTGCCGACTGCGGCTTCGCGCTGGGCGGACCTCGCGGCGGTAAGCCATTCCAACAGGCGCCGGCGGGTGATCATAACTCGAACCAGGCTAGTGGCGACTGCATCGAGCATTTGGACGGCTTCAAAAGGGAGAAAGGCGATGGCGAGGAGCCAACGCCGCAGCCCATCTCTCAGGGAGCGGGCTGATTGCCGCCATGCCGCCCAACTGTGCCCCCGCGCAAGCGGCGTCAATGAGTCGATGAGCGCAGGCGCAGCCAGCGCCGTCAGAGCGGCCATCGTCCACACCCAAGCCGCGCCGGGCAGGAGGAGCCAGCCCACCACAAGCATGAGCAGCAGCGCCGGTGGTAGCAGGCTGCGGCGCAGGTTGTCGAGGAGTTTCCAGGTGTCGATCAGCCCGAAGTCGGCCTTGACCTCCGGTTGCCCGCTAGGCCTTAGGGCGCGCGGTAATAACCACGGCAGAAGTTGCCAATCGCCGCGCGTCCAGCGACGCAACCGGCGCATGTGCGTCAGGTAGGTGGGCGGGTAGTCCTCGTACACGACGATGTCAGTGACCAGGCCAACCCGGCCATGAATGCCCTCGAATAAGTCGTGGCTGAGCAACGTGTTTTCGGGGACGCGGCCGGCCAGGCTATTTTCGAAAGCGTCTACATCGTAGATGCCTTTGCCGACGTAGCTGCCGCTGCCGAACAGGTCCTGATAAACGTTGGAGACGGCGTTGGTGTAGAGATCCAGGCCGATGTCGCCAGCAAAGATGCGACTGAAGCGCGAGTAGTTGGCGCTGGTCGGCGTTATCTCAGTGCGCGGCTGCAACAGCCCGTAGCCACGCAGCACGCGTCCCGTGCTTGGATCAGCCTGGGCGCGGTTCAATGGATGCGCCAGCGTGCCGATTAGCCCGCGGGCTCCGTCTCGCCCCAGGATCGTGTCGGAATCCAGGGTGATCACGTACTTCACCCGCCGGAGTTCGGTGACCGGTCCGATCCAGGACACGATGGACGTGTCGGTGGCGCCACGGAGCCACCGATTCAACTCGTGGAGTTTGCCGCGTTTGCGTTCCCACCCGATCCACCGGTTCTCTGTTTCGTTCCAGCGGCGCTCGCGGTGGAACATGCAGAATGGGCCATCCTGGCCCCGGGGGCCAGGATGCCCCCCGGGGCCGGTCCGCGCGGCGTAACGCTCGTTCAGCAGGACGATGCCGGCCCGTTGTTGCTCCAACAGCGCGGCGTCGCTGGGCATATGTTGTTGGGCAGCATCAACGAAGTCGGTCAGAAGCGCGAAGTACAGGTTGGGGTCGGGGTTGCGCAGGTAGTGCTGCTCGATCTGGTGCAACAGCGAGGCCATGTCGTTCGCGCTGCCAAGGAGCGCGGGCACAACCACCATCGTGCGACAGGAGTCGGGGATGACGCTGGCGCCCGACTGCCCGGACAGATTCAGCTTGGGCAGAATGCGGGGTGGGACAGCACTGGTGACGACCCAATCGACCAGGGCAATCGCAGCCGCGAGGGCGGGCATGAAGGTGACCGCGGCAGCCAGCAGCACTTGAAGCACAGAACCGTCCCGGGCAGCGGCGTAGACGGCGGAGCCGACCACCATCAGCAGCGTCAGTAGGAGGATTGAACCCATGTAAACTACGGATGGGCGCTCCAGTATCCAACGCGCGAGCTTCTTTCCCGGCGTGGGGCGGTAGCCGACGCGGTCTTCGAGGGCCACGCGGCCGTCGTCTACCAGGTAGTAGCCCACGTGCGCAGCGGGAGGCATGTCCAGTCCCGGCCAAGCAGCCGCATCTGCCTGATCTTCGTCTTCGATGGGCTTCTCTCGGGCAGGGGGCAGTTGCGTCCAGGCCCCTCGAGCCAGCGCGACCGCTGCATGGGCGACCTGCGGCTCGCTCTGACCACTGCCCGCGGCTAGTTCCTCGATGACGCCGCGATACCGATCGCGCGTCGTGCGGTCCATTCCCGCGTATACGGCAGAGGGATCGGCGCGCAGGACGCGCTCCACATGGCTCACGCTCTCGAAGAAGTAGCGCCAGTCGTAGTTGGCAATGGTTCGCAGGCTGGTGAAGCAGTTCGCAACGACTTCATCACTGGTGAGCGAGCCGGACAACGGCGGAACGGAGGGTCCACCCTGCGCGCGAGATTTATTGACCTGGGGGGTCAACCCGGTGATTTGGCCGGCTGCCTGTGCCAGGACCGCAAGAATGCTCCAGCGCAGCATGACCGGCAAAGCCCAGAGCTCACCGGTCGTGAATGGTTGGATCTCCTGGTAGAGCCAGACGAAGCGCTGCACGTGTTCCAGATCCAAGCGTGCATCACTTTGGGCCACAAGCTGCTGCGCAAGATCGTAGATGCGCGGATAACCCCGTAAGGGACCGGCAACCAGCTTGGGCAACTGTCTATAGAAGCTGCGCGGCATATCCCCGCGGACCTGGCGCAACGACTGCTGGGCCAGGTAGAAATTGTCCAGCATCCACTCCGCCGCGTGGGAGAGTGATTCTTGTCCCTGCCCATTGCGGAAATAGTCTACCGTGCCTTCGAGAAACGCCTCCTGTGCCTTCAGACCGGCCAACAACCACGGTTCGGCGCCTGGTCCGGGTGTGGCTGCGCCAGCAGCAGCGGCCAGGTGCGCCCGCGCCCGAATTTCTTCCTGTGCGTAACGGTCATCTGGCGTCCCATCTAATCTCTCCTGGCAGGTCATGACCTAACGACTTTCGTAGTTGCGCACGGCGGCTTCGGCCTGGGTCAGTACGGATTGCTCGCCGGGCGCGTCCTGAAAGATCAGCAAGGGGCATGAACCATACGCCACGAAGCTGGCAACCAACCCGCCGTGCGGCCAGCGCGTTTCGCCGGAGTAGCCATGGGCGCTCAGCAGCACGAGATCGATGCGCTCCTGATCGACTAACTCGTGCAACGTTCTCGCCACCTGGCTGCCGACAAGCAGTCGGGGCTCGACTGCCGACGGCGGTAGCTGGAGGCGAACGACTTCCAGGTAGTTCTCGGCCTCGAAGCGGTTGCGTTCCACGATCCGATCGGCCAATTCTACGTCCTCCTGGCTCGGGGGTGTGCGGCGGGGCATCGCCGGGCGCTCGACCACGTGGGCCAGCAGGATCTGGGTCTCTGGGATGCGGGCCAGGACGGCAGCGAGCGGAAGGACGCATTCCGCACGCGCCGAGGTGTCCAGCGGCGCCAGGATCCGCTGGTATTGCAGGGTAAAGATGTCGGTTTGCGCCGTCTCATATGCGCGCACGATCATGAGCGAAGCGCGGGTGCGCATGATGACCTTTTGCACGACGCTGCTGACGTTCCAACCGCTAAGACCACTCTGACCGTGGCTGGCCATAAGCATCAGACCAATATCATGGTCGCGAGCGAAGTCGACGATTTGCTCCGCGGCATCACCATCATTCACTTGGGCCTCGCTCGGAACCCCTGCCTCCTGGAGTCGCGCGCACACCGCCTGAAGGTAGCTTTCGGCCTCGGCCCGGCGCAAGTGCCATTCCAGAGGGTCTACCGCGCGCAGGCGATTTGGTTTGTTGGACACTGACAAGACGTGGAAAAGAATCAGTTGGGAGTCGAGCGCGCGGGCCAGCGCGATGGCATGCGGTAAGACGCACTCGGCCAACGCTGACCGATCCAGAGGGACCAAAATCTTGTCGAACATGATATTCCTCCACTTGCAGCGG
>Ga0315289_10006792_pt1 | contig 16784 bp, 10 predicted proteins | sample YL17G11_40_MG_FD_203452 | JGI IMG/M metagenome (GOLD analysis project Ga0315289, IMG submission 203452) | Sediment microbial communities from Yellowstone Lake, YNP, Wyoming, USA - YL17G11_40 | ecosystem: Environmental > Aquatic > Freshwater > Lake > Sediment | place: USA: Wyoming | collected... | reverse complement strand
AGGTGGTTGAAAAACAGCTTAAGGAACGAGTGTCGCAGGAACTGGTGGTGAAAAAGGCTTGAAATCCGGCATTAATCCGGAAAGGGCTTGATTCCCAGCTCCGTCATCGCCTCCCCCACCGTATAAAACGATCCGCAAATACAGATCAGCGGCGCCGCGGTTGACAAAGCGGCGTCCGCTGCATCCCTGATCTCGGGCACAATCCGCCGCGTACCCTTGAATCCCGCCGGGACATGCGCCATCAGCGTTTCCGGCATTGCGGCGCGTTCCGTATGCGGCAGCACGAAAATAAACCCCGATGCAATAGTGCTGTAGCGCCGCACCATGGGTGCATGCTCCTTATCTTTCATGATCCCCGCTACGAACAGCACGCGCTGTCCCGGGTACTCCGCCTTCAGCGTCTGCACCAGCACATCAGCCGCCTGCGGGTTGTGCCCCACATCGAGCACCACGGTTTTTCCCTTGCAATTGACGGCCTGAAAACGGCCTGGCAGATAGGCGCCGGCAATCCCGGCCGCATTCTTTTCCGCATTTGTGCATTCCGCCTGTTCCAGGGCCGAGAGCGCGCAAGCGGCATTGATCGCCTGGTAGCGGCCGCGCAACGGCAGCATGATGCGGCCTGCGCGCCCTTCGATCGCCACGCGCGCGCCGCCCGATTCCATGGCCGCCGTATCAACAAACCGGATCTGCGCGCCGGCCGCCCGGCACACCCGCTCCGCTTCCTCGCGCACATCCTGCTGCGCGGGCGCGGCCATCACAACCGGCACTCCGGGCTTCACGATCCCCAGTTTTTCCCGCGCGATGGCAATCAGGTCATTGCCCAAAAATTCGCGATGATCGAAATCTATAGCCGTGATAACCGATACGCGGGGGACAACGATGTTCGTGGCGTCCAGTCGGCCGCCCATGCCAACCTCAAAGACCGCAAAGGTCACCTTTTCCCGCCTGAAAAGCTCAAACGCCATAAGTGTCGTGGCTTCAAAAAAGGTCAGTTTCAGTTCCTCTATGACGGGCGCCGCATCGCGGTACACGGCCATCCAGGAATTTCGCGGGACCGGCCGGCCGTTGATGAGAAACCGTTCCTCAAAATCGACCAGATGCGGAGACATGAACAAGCCGGTGGTATGGCCATAACGTCGGAGCGCCGATTCGATATAGGCGCAGGTGGAGCCTTTGCCGTTGGTTCCGGCCACATGGATGCAGGGATATGCGCCCTGAGGATCGGCCAGCCGCCGCGCGGCCTCTTTCGTTTTATCAAGTCCGAATTTAATGCCGCGCGCGGAGAGGGAAAAAAGACGCCGGGTGATATCGGAGGCGTCCGGCATCGCACTACTCCTGGGCCGTCAACGTATCGTTTTTAAAGGAAAGGGAATTCCCCTCGTACTGCCAGAAGGTCGCACCGCTCTGGGCATCAATGCGGACGCTTTTCGGCTCTCCCCAGGACATGCGCACCTGTTCGGCGGTCATGCCCACAAAAATGCTGTGGCGTTCGATGGCGTCCCAGGCAAAATCATCCCAATGAAAGACCTTCTTGGGATTTTTATCGAGTATTTCCGCATCCCAGGGATTGCCGGGCGTGCGTTTTTCAAGAAGGACATTCATCCGGCTCATATGCACGGGGATAATGCCCGTTGAGCCGTCTTTTCGCTTGACAACAAGCCAGACGGGCTGGGGCGGCAGAGGCTGCACCCCCCAGCGCACCTCCGCCACGTGGAGCGGTTCGAGCACCGAAACGCCGATGGCGGTGTAGGCCGACGAAACCGAATCAAACACGCTGATGGAGGCCCGGCGCGCATGGACCGTTTTCCCCTCCCATGCGGCCTTCGCCGCCGGGAGTTCGCCGGCCCAGGCGATACCTTCGATCGCGCCCCCGCGCGTGCGGCCAAATACGGTCCGGCCCAGAGTATCGGTTATAAAGGTCACTACATATTCGCCGGACGCCAGCTTCCGCGCGCCGTCGGCCGCTACCATCCGCCCTGCAAATGGCCGGTAGCGCAGGCGATGCTGTTTTGTTTCGACGGCCGTATCGGGCGCCTGCTTCTCTTTGTCAAACGACGGCGAGGTATACAGTTCGTAGCCGTATTCCTGGAACATCCTGTTCTTTTCCAGCAATACGAATTTTTTTCCGGGCCAGAAGGCCGGGGAGCAGGAATCGATCGACGCATCGGCCGCGGGTGCGGTTTTGCCGGAAGCCTGTGCGGCGGGAGCGGCGCCATTCGCCGCCGGCAGGAATACCGCCACGGCGATCCAAAGCGGCGCTATCGATGATCGTGACATGGTTGCGTCCTGATGATGCAGTGACCGCTATTTCCCATAAACCCGGAAGGTTGTTGGAATAAAATAGTATGTCCCCAATTTCCCATATTCGGGATACAGTCCGGCGGATTTTCGGGAAGGGCAGGCCATGGCATGCCCTTTCGAATACTCATGATCATGGGAATGCAGGACCATGCGTCCGTCGGGGCGTTGCAGGCAGCGCCCCCGGCCTGCGATTTGGAATTCATTCTGGATTTGATTTCCGTCAGCGCCGGATCAGAACTCATGGATCCACAGCGGCCGGAAGCCGTCATACAATCCTTCGCGATACATGAGCATCACGACCTCGGTGGACGCCTGCCGCTTGACATTGACAATAAACCGGTCGATGGTCTCCCGCGTGATGTACAGCCCCTTGCCGTGCTCGTCGAACAGGCCGATGGAAAGGCCGTCGCCCCCCTTGGTGGAGTTGCGCTCAAGCCAGAACAGCACTTGCTGTTTCGTCAATCTACCCTTCTGGTCGCGCACCGCGACGCCCGCCTTTTCGTCATCCTTGCCCCAGGTCACCAGCACCTCTTCATCCGGCGCCAGAGTCACATCAAAATCCCATTCGCTTTTCCGGTCGCCGCGTTCGTTCTTGGCCCCGTAATACACGGCGTTGACGATGATTTCGCCCAGCGCCTGGCGGAATTTTCGTTTCTGGCGATGTTCGGGCATGAATTCGACGATCCGGTCGATGACGCCCTCGATTTCATTGGACGTTTTTATTGAATGCGATATGACTTCGCCTTGAATATAGCGCTCAAGCCCGAACACCTCCTCGGTAAGGATATTGTGGATAAGCAGCGCAACCTCATCAAAATTGAACGGCGCCGTCTTGGCGATTATGTTGCCGATGTTATACGTTCTGGCCATCTGCAGGTAATCGCGGACATCATACGCAGTAATAAGCGCGGTTTTTATGGACGGATACAGACGCGCCACCTCGTTGATAAGCTCGAAGCCTTTCATGCCGGGCATATTGATATCCGACAGCACCAGGTGAAACGCAGCGTCTTTAAGCATTTCGAGCGCTTCATAGCCGTTATGGGCGCAGCGCACCACATATCGTTTTTCGCCGAGAAAATCACTGAGTATCTCAAGCAGATCTTCCTCATCGTCAACCAGCAAAATGCGTTCGTTCATGCTTTGCGTTCCCGCGTTGAGGGCAATTTGATAAAAAAAGCCGTTGATCCGGACTTGGATTTGAGCCATACCTCGCCGCCCGACTCCTGTACGATTTTATGGACAATGGCCAGCCCCAGTCCGGTCCCCTTGCCCGGGTCCTTGGTGGTAAAAAACGGGTCGAAAATCCTGTTCTGGATTTCGGGAGGAATGCCCGGCCCGGTATCCGTGATCTGCGCCAGCACATACTGCTGCCCGTACGGGGCGGTGGAGAGGGTGAGTGATCCGCGGCCGGCCATGGCATCGGCGGCATTGGTGATGATATTCAGAAATATCTGGACAAAGCGGGACCGGTCGCCGAACACCTCCAGCCCTTCGCCGTACTCTTTGATAATGCTGATAGTATCAAATATGTTCTGATATTCCACATAGGTGAGGGTTTCATCCAGTACCTCGCCGATTTTATGGTAACCGAGCGCGGTCGCGCTGTGCCGGGTAAAATCAAGCAGATTATTGACAATTGATGAACAGCGCTGCGTCTGCTTTTCAACGGAATCAAGCGTTTTGCTCATCCATTCGCGGTCCCATTCTTTGCGGCCCAGCGCGCGCTGGACGCGCGCGCTGATTATGGAAAGCGGATTGCGCAGCTCATGAGCAATGCCCGACAGCATGGTCCCCACGGTAGCGAGTTTTTCGGTCCGATACAGCTGCACCGCCGTGTTCTCCTGTTCGGTAATGTCCTGGATGAACAGGATCATCCCACGGGAGGTTTGTTGGCTGTCAAGCATGCCGAACCCCGACACCTGCAGATACGTCTCGTTAAGCCGGACCTTATGGATTTCCCCCAAATCCTTCGATTGCATCGCGCGGAACAGCCGGTCAATCAACACGACCATCTCCTTCGAAAAGATGGATCGATAGGTGATCCCGGTGTACTCGGAAAGGGCAAAATTCAACAGCCTGCGCGCCGCTTCATTGATGCGCAGTATGGCGCCCGACATATCAAGGATCACCATACCCGAGGTAATGGAATCAATGATATGCGCATTCAACTCGCGCTCCTGATCCACCAGCTGCGAGCGGATCGACAGCTCCCGTCTGAGCGTCTCCTTTTCGCGGATATTCTCCTGCAGCGATCTGAGGTTTTTATCCAGCAGACCGAACACGAAGAGTTTGTCGATGCGTGCAAAAATCAGATCGGATGGGAGCTCATTATAATACAGAACATCCAATGTGCCTTCGCGGAACGCATGCGAAAGCTGCGCATCGAGGCGCTCATGCGCATCGATACAGACGGCTATGGGAACATTATTGTTGAGAAAATAGAGGCGCTCGATGATCGAATCGATGGAATCACGAATCAGGTTTCCGTGGATCAGCATCAGATCGTATGGCGCATCCACCGATCCGATAGCGTTTACATCCGGAACCGACAGCACCGCGTAGCCCAGTTCATGCGCGCGTTTGGCGAAGAGCGGCTCCGGAATGCCAACAAAAAGCAGTGTTGCAACGGCCATAATGGTCCCTGCCCGCCGAATTCCAGAATTGCAAATATATCAACAGTATATCATTCAGCAGCAAAGCAGGCAAGACGGGAAAATCAATGCCGGGGAAAGAGGATTGCGGACGGCCGGACCGGCGTCGCACCATGAACCTCGCGGCCGGCATGCGGACCATCTTTTCTTCTCCTGTGCCCTGTATCGTGAATTATTTTATAAATTGTCCCGGATCCGCCGCCGCTTATTCGCTTAACCGCACAACTCTTCTATGCTGGAAAGGCATATTGGCAACACGCTATGGCAATCAACGCCGCTCAATTCGTACGGATAATCATCGTCGTCACTAGTATCGCTGTTTCTGCGGCGGCCCAATCAAGCAGCCGCGAAAAAATCGCGGCCATCCAGCAGGACATCGCCGGCGTCGACAACCAGATCGCCGCGAAAAAGGCCGAGCTGGCGGGCGCGCAGCCGGCAAGGGACAAATTCGCCCTCGACAGCATGGATGCGGACCAGAAGTGCCGCGCGGTCACGGACAAAACGGTCCGGGAGATCAAACAACTCCTGGCGCAGATGGCCGCGGAACAGCAGCAGGTCGACGGCGTGCTTTCCGGACGCGAAAAGCTGCGGCAGGACAGCCTGGCCGCGGAAAAAAAACGCATGACCGCGCGCATCGGCCTTAAACGCGAACAGATGCGCATCGACAGCGCCCAGTCCGCCGCGGAAAAGGAGTCCTCCGGGTATGCGGCCCAACGCGACAGGCTGCGCCAGGACAGCACCGTTGCCGAAAAAAAGCGTGAAATCGCCGTTGACCGCGCGCGGCGCGAACGCACGAGGATCGACAGCACGCTGCTACGCGCCGATAAAGAGCAGTCGACATTAACGCAAAGCCGCGACCGCGCCCGGCAGGACAGCATTTCCACGGCCGGCAGACATCGCGAAACGCTTGCAGCGCTGCTCGCCGAGCGATCGCGTCTCGATTCGCTGCTGCGCAAAGCGACCGGTGAAAAATCCGCCCTGTCGCAGCAGCTTGACAAAGCAAAGGGCGGGCGAAACGACGCTCTCCAGGAACGTGACGTGACCATCGCGGCGCTTAAAAACGAGCAGTCACGCATCGAGTCGCTGTTGAACCGCGCCAAACTTGACCTCCGCACCGCCGCCGCCGAACGGGACCGCACGCGCAAAGACAGCGCCGCGGCGGCAACAAGGCCGGAGCCCGCTGCCGTCACCATGAACCAGCAGCTGCGCCAGATCAACGACCAGATCGACCGCGAGGAGGCGGCCCAGCGCCCCCTGCGTTCGGTGGGTGACGCGGTCCGGCTCGACAGTCTCATCACCGAACGCGAAATGGAGATGAGCATTCTCATGAGTCTTTCGCCGGAGCAGCGCCAGAAAAAACAGAAAAAAATCGATGAGAAACAGGTAACGCTCGATTCGCTTAAAACCGTCCGCGACCGCGCGAAATCCGAAGCGCAGGAATTCCTCAAGCGCATGGAAATGGACAACATGTCGGCGCAGGAACTCAAAGTCTGGTCTATCAAAACCATCGCGGAGAAAAAGACCGCCATGGCGGGGATCATTGCGCAACGGGACAAACTCCGGCAGGACAGCAGCGCCCTGGCCCAAAAACGCCAGACGGAATTATATACACTGGCGCGGCAGATCGCCCAGCGTGATTCGATGTTTGCCGCGCGCGCAGCCGAATCGCAGCAATATGAAACACAGATCGCCGGTCTGCGCCAGGACAGCCTGGCCGCGGAAAGAAAAGCCTCGCAATCGCTGGCCCTGTCGCGCGGCGACGCCGCCCAGGTGGACGCGGCGGCGGCCGCTGCCGACAAGCAGATCGCCTCGCTGACGCTGAAGCTCAAACGATTCTCCCTTGATTCCGCGGAGCAGGTCCGTCAGATGGAGAACGATCGCGCCCAAAGCAAAAAAGAGATCGCGTTACGCGATTCGATGATCGCGCGCAAAAAAGGATCGCTTGGCGATGCGGATGTTCAGCGCGATAAAATCGCGCAGGACAGTCTTGCGGCAGTCAAGGAATACCGGGACGCCATGGGCCGGATCCGGACCGACATGAGCCGCATCGATGAAACCATTCTGCGCGCGCAGGGAACCGCCTCCCCCTTTGCGGCGCAGCGGGAAAAAATCCGGACGGACAGCGCCGCGATCGACAATGAATACGCGCAAACGATCGCCAGGATCCGCGCGGAAATGAGCCAGCAGGACGGCGCCGCCGGACAGCGAAACGCCACGGTGGAATCCTATCGCACGCGTATTGAAAAGCTGCGGCAGGACAGCAGCGCGGCGGAGCGCGATAAAAAAATCCAGGTGATGAAGCTGCAGCGCGAGCTTGCCGCTGGGGACAATGCGCGCAAAGCCAGGGAGGCCGAAATCGCCATGCTTGTCAAGAAACGGGAAACGCTGGTCCAGATGTCGCAGCGTGAAAAGCAGGCGCTGGATGCCGCCATTGCCGGAGCCGAACGTGAGATTGCCGACCTTCAGGCAGGCCGCGACCGTCTGCGGCAGGACAGCATCTCGGCCGCGCAGAAAAACGCATCTCTCGCCCAGGAGGCGCAGCGCGAGACGGCATCGCAGGACGCCGCGATTACCCAGAAGGAAAATGAGATCAAATCGCTTGAGGCAAAGCGCGAGACCATTGGCCGCGACAGCGCCGATCTGCAGAAAAAAATCAGCGAGGCATCGTCCGGCGCGCGGCGCGAAATCGCCCGCCGCGACAGTCTGATCGCCGTCAAGGAACGCGAAATCGCCGCATTAACGGCCGAGCGGGACCGGGCGCGCCAGGACAGCAGCGCGGCCGTCCGGAAATTCGACCAGGGCAAATTGTCCATCCGGCTGGAGCTTGTCAAACAGAACGCATTGATAAACGGTAAACAGCGCGAAATTGCCGCTATCAAGGATGCGCGCGACCGCGTCGCCCGCCAGCGCGAGGCTTCTCAGCGGCTCAATCAGCCGTCGGTCCAGAAAATTGCGGACCAGCTCGCTTTGCAGGAAAACCTGATCGCGCGCAAAAAGAACGAGCTTTCCAGCCTGCAGGCCCAGCGCGACGGTCTTCCCCCGCCGGCGCCCGCACCCGTTGCACCCTCTGCCGCCCGGGCGTCTCCCTCGCCCGCCGCGCCTGCCGCCGCGGACCCGCAGGCGCGCAGCCGCGATCTTGCCCAGCAGGAGCTCATGAAAATATACGAACTCTTAAGCGGCAATAATCCCCAGAGCGGCGTCGCCCGATTCAGCGAAAAACGTTCGTTTTTGGAAAAATTTCTGGATGCGGATGCTTTCGGGGCGCTCAAATCAACCGCGGAATCGTTCGCTCCCCCGCCGGCGCCGGAGCCCCCTGCTGTCAAGTCGAAGAAGACAAAAGAAGAACCGTCGTTTTCAGTTTCCGGCACGGCGCCCGCAGTCGTGGAACCGGCGCCGGAACCCGCGTCTGCGGCCCCGGCCACCGATCCGTGCGATGCGCGTGACGCGACGGTGTTCATCACGTCGCTTCCTCCCCAGGCGACGGTGTACGTTGACGATATCCTGATAGGAAAAGCCAATACTCCCGATATGGCGGTCTGTTCAGGTACGCACCAGGTGAAAGCGATGGCCGGCGGCGCCAGCTGCACGAAAACGCTGACCTTCAAGCCGGGGCGGAACCCGCCTGTGGTTATCAAAATCCCGTGCAATTAATGGCAGCGCGCATGGGAATGCTTGTATCGGATGGCGGCAAAAACGGCTTATCGGACGCCGGCAGCCGGACCGGCAAAGAAAACTGTGGGCAGATGCCACGACGCAGATGTAGATTAGTAGCATGATGTATGCTGGACCGCCCTGTATCGTTCTGCCGGCATCGAAAGCGGAAAGGAACGGCGTATGACACCTTGCATTGGCACGACCGCGCTGATAGCGGCCATCATCCTGTCGCTGGCGCTCTTCCTGACACAATGCTTTCGTTTTAAGGACAACCTCCGGTACCGGCTGCTGCTGCTCACCTTCTTTTTCTTTGGCGCAAATGAGCTGCTCTCACTCTGGATTGGCGCGCCGTTTTCATTTTTCCATATCGTCCTTGACGGCCTGATCGTTTCGGTCGCCATTATCGGCCTTGCGTCCGTAGAAATCAACATCTCAAGCATTGCCAGCCAGTTTCTTTTCCATTATGCAATATTCTACATTGCTCTTTTTGCTGCCACGGCGCTGGCAATCATCGAGCCGGCCCGTCAGGGCGGCCTGATGCTTTTTGTGGCAGGTCTGGTGTCGGTCTTTGTCATCGTCATCCTTATCCAGGAGAAATCGCACCGGATCCTCACCGGCCTGGCCGCGATCATCCTCTGGTCTTCGGCGCATGCCGCGTATTATTATGGCGAGGAAAATCTGGGCCGCTCGTTGATCCTTTGCTTCTTTTCGCTGGTGGCCCTGTTGATCGGGTACCAGGTCTTTGCGGACAATAAAAAAACGGCGGCCGAAAACGTCATGCTGGCCAAGTTCCGCAATGTCGTTCTCGACATGCTCAACAGCATCTCTTTGTCAAGCGACTACCTTTCCTCCATCGAAAAAACATTGCAGCGCATCCTGGAAACCATCACGCAGGCGGTGACTGTTGAATCGGCGGCCCTGTATATCACCGACGAAGCGGACCCTGGGAAAAAGCTCATCTACTCCTGCTCCATGGGCGTTTTTTATCCACTGGAGCCACAGGACGAGTTCGTGCTTACCAAGCCGCAGCTGATCAAGGACCAGCTTGAAAAGACCTTTTACCCGGTCGGCGAGGGTATTGTGGGCGAAGTGGCCCAGACCCGCAAATCGCTGGCGCTTGACGCCATCAACCATCTGCATCGCATGAGCCAGCTCGGGCTAAAAACGCATCTTATTAAAAACCTTCTGGCCGTGCCTCTGATCGTTAAAAACCAGTTGTTCGGCGTGGTGGTGGTGGAAAACCTTCGCGATAAAGCCTCCTTTTCGGAACATGATACCCGCTTATTGCACGCGCTGGTCGATCAGTGCGGGATCTCCATCGAAAGCGTGCGCATGTATCAGGAGCTTGCGCGTACCACGCGCTTGCGCCAGGAAGCCAATATCGCCATGCGTATTCAGAAGCAGCTGCTGCCCATGAGCGTGCCCGCGCTGGAGCACCTGCGCATCGCGCCGTTTATTGAGCCGGCCAAGGAGGTAGGCGGCGACTATTACGATTTTATCAAGCACGACAAGGACAACACGGGCATTGTCATCGGTGACGTCTCGGGCAAGGGCGTGCCCGCGGGCATGATCATGGCGATCGCCAAGGCGATCATCCAGATCGTGACGCGCGATGAGAAAAACACCCGGGAAATCGTGGCGCGCTTCTCCAGGGAAATCTATTCCAACATGCAGGCCGGCCAGTTCATGACGCTCAACTACCTGCTGTGGAACGATCCCCGGCGCATCATGACCTTTTCCGGCGCAGGCCACGAACACGTTTTATGGTTCCACGCGGGCACGGGCCGCACCGATAAAATCAAGGCCGGCGGCCTTGCCGCGGGACTGGTGGAAGACAACAGCCAGTATATTCAGCAGCAGGAGCTTCAATGCGCCAAAGGAGACATCATTGTCCTCTATACCGACGGGGTCACCGAATCGCGCAATAATGCCGACGAACTCTATACGCTCCGCCGGCTTATTTCCTCTCTGGAAAGCTTTGCCTATCTTGCGGACCCGGATAAAATCAGCGAAAGTCTGCTCAAGGATGTGCACGAATTCGTGGGCGGCGCCGAACAATATGACGATATCACGCTGCTGGTGATGACCGTGCTGTAGCGGCGGCAAAAGCCGAGGCTGGTCCGCAGACTTATTTCGCCCCGAACGTCCCTTCCAACGCCTTCTTTGCCGCATCCGCGACCAGCGGATCGCTCCGTCCCTTTTTGGCAAGCTGTTTGAGAGCGGGAATGGCGCGACGATCGTTCAGTTCGGCCAGGTCCCGGACCGCGCGCACGCGGACGCGCGCGTTCTCGCCGTACTTCAGATCGAGCAAAAAGACGTGCAACAGGTCCACCGGCCGGCCGGAAGATTGACATATGCGCAATGTGTTCCACCGCACCCAGTAGCGGGGGTCTTCCAGCGCCGCCCGGATCCGCCGGTCATCCGCCGCCGAAAAAATCCGCGAAAGAAGGAAAACCAGATCGTCCGGGGCCCGTTCGTTTTCCAGTGCGGGGAAAAGGCGTTCGATCATGTAGCGCCGGTTATGGTCGATCAGTCTTTTACCTTCGGGGCTGCGTGCGGCCTTTTCAAAGCTGGTGCGTGCATCCTCGTACTCTTTCTTGCGGGTCTCCAAAAGTCCGCGGAAAAAATCCCCCAGTGCGGCTTCGATGCCGTCATCGTCGGAAAAGCCCTCCGCGCATACAAGCGAAGCAACCAGGTTGCCGGCGGCGAACTGCACGCGGAAATCATCCGCCAGCCGTATTGCTTCTTTGTCAAGATTGCCGTAGGGGATATACAGCGTGGCGCCCCGTGCGCCGTGCCGTGCCGGCCACAGTACGATCCCCGCGGCCGCGATCAGCACCACGCAGCCGGCGACTGCCGCCCGCGCCGCCGTCTTCCGGTTGTATCTAAAAAGCGGAGTGATGAGCGATACGGCACCGCTGAATATATGCGCGAACGGCGTGGCAACGGCATGGGCGGCACCGAACACGGCATCCGCCCATCGCGCGCCTCCGAACGCCGTGCGCATTTTTCCGGCGATGATTCCAGGCGCCGAAGCGATCCGCCGGATCCACGCCAATACGAAACGCCGGTTCCCCCCGGATAATGCGGTCGCATGGAACCCCGTGCCGCTTGACGGCATCAATGACTGCAGCTGCTCGATGAGCCGGGCGGCGGAAACGGTCCGTTTTTCGCGGTCCGGAGCCAGGCATTGCGCGATGATGTTTTCCAGTATCGCGGGAACCCCCTTGACCAATTCATGCGGCGCCGCATAGCGGCCGCTCACCGTGGCCATGGCGGTGGCCGCAACCGTGTCACGCAGAAACGGGTGCTTTCCGGTGATCATCTCATAGATCACTATCCCCAGGGAAAAAAGGTCCGAGCGTCCGTCAAGCGATGATCCCTCGATCTGTTCGGGTGACATATAGCCCGGCGAACCCATGGCGTCGCCTTCGCCGGTAAGGGAAGTCCACGGGACTTTGGCAACGCCGAAATCCGAGAGTTTGGCCGTTCCCGTGCGCCGGTCCACGATGATATTGGCCGGTTTGATGTCACGATGCACCACGTGCAGACCATGCGCCTGATGCAGGGCAGAGGCGATGTCCAGACCGATGTGCGCCACCCATTTAAGGGGGAGCCTGCCGTTTTTTAAAAGGATCGTGTCCAGGGCCACCCCGTCCACATACTGGAAGGCGATCCACGGCACGCCGTTTTCTTCTCCTGCGTCAAACACCGACACAATTGACTGATGGCTAAGCTGGGCCGACAGCCGCGCCTCCTGCGAAAACCGGCCCAGAAAGTCGCGTCGCGTCTTTTCTTCAAGGTGCCGGTCGACGCTGATGACCTTGATGGCCACCTGGCGCCGCAGCACCGGGTCCTCGGCAAGGAAAACCTTGCCCATGGCCCCCTCGCCTAAAAGCTTGAGTACAACGTATCTGCCGAATTTCAGGCGCTGTGACGCGCCGGTTTTAGGGGAGGTATTCAATGCGCATCAGCCTTTGGAGAATGGGGAGGATGGCGCCATGTTCATCATTGAAGCAGGCACGTTTTCGGCTGGCCGCTGGTTTCTGGTTCCCGAGCCGGGTCAAGGGACCGGCCTTTTTGGCAAAGCCTGCATTCGATCCATATCATACAATATGCCATTATTGACAGCAAACCCGCCACTATCCATTTTTTCCAACGCATTGATTTCAGATCGCCACGGAGGTCCCATGATCCGCCCATCGAAGCCTGATGACATCGACGCCCTCTATTTCATCATCAATGACAGCGCGATCGCCTACGAAGGCGTGATCCCCTCAGACCGGTGGCATGAACCCTATATGCCCATGGAGCATCTATGCAAGGAGATCGAAAGCGGCGTGCGCTTCTATATTTACGAAGAGGGCAATCAGGTACTCGGCTGCATGGGCATCCAGGATGTGCGGGACGTTACGCTCATCCGCCATGCGTATGTAAAGACCGGCCGGCGGCGGCAGGGGATCGGCGGAGAACTCCTGCGCCATCTGCTGCCGCTTTCAGGCAAGCCGGTACTCATCGGAACCTGGAAAGCCGCGACATGGGCCATCGGGTTTTATGAAAAACACGGGTTTATCCGGGTTTCAGAGGAAGAGAAAAACCGGCTCTTGAGGAAATACTGGAATATCCCTGAGCGGCAGGTGGAAACGTCGGTTGTGCTAAAGGAAGAAAATCCGAGATAGCCCGTGTTATATGCGGAATTTCCACCACGAAGCGGCAAAAAAGGCAGCGAGCGATCCCGCCGAAGGCTGGATGAAACCCCGGCGACATCATCGCAGCATCTTCTCAAATACCATGGGCAGTCGCATGATGTCGTTGAAGGTCACGTACACGAACAATGCGATGAAGAACGCGATCGCGATCCGGTTGATCATCGACTGCATGATGAGCGGCAGCGGCTTTTTACGTATGGTTTCGATCAGCAGGAAGAGCAGCAGGCCGCCGTCGGTGATGATGAGCGGAAAGAGGTTGAGCACGGCGAGGTTGATGCCGATGAGCGCCATGAAATTGAGAATCACCACCGGCCCTAAAAGCGCCAGAATGCCGGATATCTGGACGATGCCCACGGGGCCGGAGAGGTTCTGGGGGGAGACTTCGCGCGAAGCAAGTTTGCGCAGCATGACGAAAATCAATACGGCGTGTTCGCGCGCTTTTTTAAGCGCGGGCACGATGGCGGTCCGCGGGGAATATTTGACAATACGCGACTCCGGCTGCGCGGCCTGCATGCCGATGAGGAAGCGTTTTTCCGCCGCATCGTATGCCGGCAGGATGGTGAGTGCGACCACCGAATCCCGGCGAAGCACGCGAATGATCGCCGGGCCGCGGGCGGTATCATACTGCGATATCGTCTGCACCACGCCTTCCCACGCGCCCATGGTATCGCCGTTGATTGAAAGGATAAGATCATTCTTCCGAAGCCCGGCCTTATCGGCCGGTTTTCCCGGCAGCACGGCCCCGATGCGCGGGGGCATTGCCGTCTGCAGGCCAGCCATGGGCGCCGGCAGGTTTTTGCCTTTAAGCGACGGCATGACAAGGGTAGCGGTGAAGGTCGAATCCCCGCGTGCAACGGTTATGGAATATTCGCGGTCAAACCGGCTGAACGCGGCTTCCATATCGTCCCAGGTCGCCACGGGCGTGCCGTTGATGGATATGATGCGGTCTCCGGCGATAAGGCCGGCCGCGCGCGAGGTCGAACTGTCGGCCGTCCCACCGATCACCGTGCTGTCAAGATAGAGCGGCCGATGCTCGCCCACCATGAACATGACCCAGAGACAGACCAGCGCAAAAATGAAATTAAACGCAGGCCCGGCCACGGCCACAACGCCGCGCTGCCAGGTAGGCTTGGCGGTGAAATCATCGGGATCGGGTTTTGCGCCGGGCTCGCGGTCTTCGGGATGTTCTCCCGCCATGTGCACATAGCCGCCGAACGGGATGGAGCAGATGCGGTAGTCGGTGCCGTTGATCTCTTTATGCCAGAGCGGCCGGCCGAAGCCGATGGCAAATGCCAGCACGCGTATGCGGAAATATTTGGCGGCCAGGAAATGACCGAGTTCATGAACGATGACCAGGATGCCCAGAACCAGGAGTCCCAGCACGACGGAGATGATCATGTTGACAAATGATGGCATAGGTGAGGTGCCCCCGCGTTACATCTGTTGCCGGCTATCCCGCGGCCTGCAATGCCCATACGCGGGCCTCGCGGTCCGCATCCATGACGGTTTCAACGCTGTCCGCCTCGCGCCGCACTTGATGCGCGACCGTTTTTTCGATAATCGCCGGGATGCGGTTGAACCCGATCTTCCGCTCTAAAAACAGCCCGACCGCGACTTCGTTTGCCGCATTCAGCGCCGCGGGTACGGTGCCGCCGCTTTTCCCTGCCTCGATACAAAGGCGCAGACACGGGAAACGCCTGAAATCCGGGTCAAAAAAGGTGAGTGACTTGATTTCCGGCAAATTAAGGCGTTTGCCGTAAAACGCCAGGCGCTCGGGATACGAAAGCGCGTACTGGATGGGCAGTTCCATATCAGGCAGGCCCATCTGGGCAATCACGGCGCCGTCATGGAATTCAACCAGCGAATGGATGATCGACTGCGGATGGATCCATACGCGCAGCCGGCCATAGGGCAGATGGAAGATATGGTGCGCCTCGATGATCTCGAAACCCTTGTTGATGAGCGTGGCCGAATCGATGGTTATCTTTTTTCCCATCCGCCAGGTCGGGTGATGCAATGCATCATCGGGAGTGATGGCGGCGAATTTATCCATCGCCAGTTCCCGGAAGGGCCCGCCCGAGGCGGTCAGGATGATCGATTCTATGGTGCGATGTTCCTCCCCGCCCAGACATTGAAGGATCGCCGAATGCTCGCTGTCGATGGGCACCAGACTGCCCTTGCCTTCGTCAAGCAGCCGGGTGATCACCTCCCCGCCGATGACCAGACTTTCCTTATTGGCAAGCGCCACCCGTTTGCCGCGGGCCAGCGCGGCAGCGGTGGGCATAAAGCCCACGGCGCCCACCAGCGCATTTACCAGCAGGTCGTATTCCGTATCGCGCACGATCTCGCACAGGCCGGCGTCGCCTTTATACATGCGCACATCCGGCGCGATAAACGTCTGCGCGGCATGGTCGCCCACGCAGACGCAGGCCGGCCGGAATTCCCGCACCTGGTCCGAAAGGGCCGCCGCATTTGTGCCTGCCGTCAAGCCAGCCAGCCGGAAGCGGTCCGGCAAGCGGCGCACGCAATTGCAAACACCGGCGCCTATGGAACCGGTGGAGCCAAGCAGGAGGATGTTCACCATTTTTCCCCCTCTGTCAGCCGGCGATGCGTATGACGATGAAGAAAAAAAGGTTTAAGATGGGCGCCGAAAAAAACAGGCTGTCGAAACGGTCCAAAACGCCGCCATGGCCGGGGAAAATGTCCGATGCGTCCTTGACGCTGAAGTAGCGTTTCATGATGGACACCATGAAACCACCGGCCTGGGCAAAAACGCCGGTGAGCACGCCCATGACCAGGCCCAGGGCCGGCGAATACCGCGACGAAGCAAAAAGCCACCAGCCGGCGGTGCTGATGATGACGGCGGCAATCAGGCCGGCAATTGAGCCTTCCACGGTTTTATTGGGGCTGATGCTCGAAAAATGGCGCTTTCCCCACAGGCTGCCGACAAAGTAGGCCGCGGTGTCGCACATGACAATAGAAAAAACAACGACAACGATCCCCATCTGCGAAAGCATGGAAGGCCGGTACAGCCGGGGAAAGATCTGCTGGAAAGGATCATGATAAAAATGGAGCATGGAAAATCCGGCCACCGATAGAAACACCGCCCCGGAAAAAAGCAGGCTGGCGCGTTTCCACCGTCCGGTTGCGCGGCCCCAGAATATCGATTCGGCCGCCACCAGCAGAATGAGCAGATAGGTGTCCAGGCTCAACTTGAGCGATACCGCGGGCCAGAAATAAGAAGCGAACTGGAAAGCAAGCCAGAGGTATGCCAGCCAGAAACCGTTGCGCGGAAATGAGATCGCGAGCATGCAGACGTATTCGAACAGTCCCACGAAGACGACCAGCATGATTGCCACATGTCCGGGGAACAGGCGCATGCCGGGGTTTTCGAGTATCGCGGCGCAGAAAGAAGACGGCAGCAGCGATACGTCGGCGTTGATAAGGTACCAGCCGAGGGGCGCGG
>Ga0315289_10006788_pt1 | contig 16789 bp, 16 predicted proteins | sample YL17G11_40_MG_FD_203452 | JGI IMG/M metagenome (GOLD analysis project Ga0315289, IMG submission 203452) | Sediment microbial communities from Yellowstone Lake, YNP, Wyoming, USA - YL17G11_40 | ecosystem: Environmental > Aquatic > Freshwater > Lake > Sediment | place: USA: Wyoming | collected... | reverse complement strand
GTATGCTTCCGGGGCCGCTGCTCTTTACGGTGAACGGAGCGCCGTGGCGCAGTTCAACAACGTGCTGGTGCGAAAGTACGCAGCGACAGAACCTACAGCTGTTTTCATACGATAAACAGACGGTTATAGCAAGGGCCCACTTAAAAACAATATATCTGTCGGCCAGGGCGGCCGATGATTCTTCATTGTATTTATTTTTTTAATTCTTCCGGTCTTTTATTGGGCAAATCTGGATATTATTAATCTCAGAGTGATCTGTGTAACTTACCGTACGGAGTTGGGATACCTTACCTCCCTCTGAGATATGGCAGGCTCAAAATCCACTTATACCCCCTCCTACCATGAATTCGTGGTATGAATAGATGCGAGATGAGGCACGAGAGCTTCCTACCCCCTCGATCATTGAAGCCTTTGGACAGTCTGCTCCCTGCCTCTCGAAATCCTCATAGGTTGGTTGGGTCCGAGAACCCTTGTCACAATGGAGGATGGATCGGATGGCAGTCCCTGCCTCGAATGATATTTTATTATCGGAGGTAATATCATGCACCCTCATTTCTGCGGCATCGATATCTCCAAGGATCGCTGCTGTCAAAAACGATCAGGCGCAGTTTACAAGCGAGGAATTTACGGGGCTCCTGGAAGACGCCGAAGTCCGGATCAGCATGGACGGCCGCGGTCGGCTCTATGACAATATCTTCGTTGAACGCCTCTGGAGGACGGTCAAGTACGAAGAAGTTTATCTGCATGATTATCGGACGGTCCAGGAAGCGAGGGAACATCTGGCCTCTTATTTTCGGTTCTACAACACGGAACGATTGCATGAGACGCTCGGCTATCGGACGCCGCATGAGATCTATTTTGGGTCGCCGGTCGTTCCCATGGAGCTAGGGGTTTGATATGGAGAGGTTCGAGATCGTCGATCCTAGGTCAAATGGCGAAGCCGTTTTTTCGGCGTACCGCCCAAAATGGCTTTTAAACCCAAAAACACCTAAAATGGCAATGTCTCGGACAAAACAAGCAGGCTCAGAATGCACCTTATCCAAGCCTCTTTCTTGTCCAAACAATGGGGAGCCCTCAAGTTAGCTCAGTCAACTGCCAGATTTCTTATACTTTAAAATGATTTCTTGAGCGTTCTTAATAAATTGTCCAGTGATGACGTCAGGGGTAAACTGACAAACTAGTTTTTCAGACGGTTTCAAAGTGTGTATAGCGCCTTTTTTAAAGGCACAATAATAATAACCAATGGCAGCTTCTATGCCTTGCGGATTATCAACGTCAGTGCGGACCACTCCACGGTATGTAAGCATGTCAGAAACAACTCCATTTTTGGGGCTGAGTGCCAAGATCGGCTTTCCTGCGGCAATGTAATCGGCCAGTTTAGAAGGGAGAAATATTCCTTCTGTTAATTTTCCTTCAACCAACAAACAAACAGTTGCTAGGCTTATATATTCTAAGCTACGTTGGTAGCTAATTCTCCCAGTAGTTTCTATGATTGATTGTATTCCAAATCTTTCAGCTAACGAAAGAGCGGCTTCATCCTCAGGACCTACAAATATCATCCGGAACGATTGCCGTGCTTCAGGAAACTTCTTTAAGAATAGCTGTAGCCCTTGTAATAGGGCCAAAGAAGAACGCCCCTCCTGTCCACCCAATTTTCCTGCATGTACTAAACAAAATTCTGGCTCGGTGTTCCCGCCGATACAAGTATATCCAATATGTGGAATAATAGAGCTCTTATGCCTAATGCCGGATATCTGGTAATGATAATCTCTCAACCTGGATGACGGGTAAGTGATCAAAGAGGCCATTCGAAATGTTTTTTTCATCCAATAATTAGAATTCAATCGATATAGATACGGAAATTTCTTGCTCATTTCGTCTGGGAAAAGATGCCAGTCCCAGGGGTCATTTGTATTTGCAATCCATGGTATCTTGAGCAATTTAGAAGTCCAGTAGCCCGCAACATGGGCTACCATAGGAAGCGATCTCGAATATACCAGATCATATGGATTTTCTCGATGAAGAAGCCGGGCCATATTTATAACCGCTTGGGTCCAACGAGCATAAGTAATAGTAAGGAACTTTAGCCCATTTATAGTAGATTCAAAAATATTTTTATAAGAGGGAGTAGCTATTTTAATAGTGACTTTATTTAGAGGTTCCCATAGCGGTGAATTATCGCACACTTCCGACTGAGCCGATTCTGGATCTAGGCAAATTATCGTACTATCAACGCCACGTTTAAGAAGTTCCAAAATAAGTTTTGCACCGCAGAATGCTTCTGAATCCGCTCGAGGTATGAAAACAGGACTTATACAAAGCATACGCAATATATCTTTTCTCAAGCCAGTAATACCTGCCACTTTTCAAAGAAATGTATCATTATCAAGATGCTTTATAAAAACTTTTCATTACCAATCTGTATAAAGGAAAGGATGCAATCATTATAAGTAATATGTTAAATACAACTGATTTGATTTCTAATAAACAGACGAAGGGCAATGTTACAATCGTAACGATAATAAGAGTGAAATTCATAAGTATAGTCGACTTAACCAACCTAATTTCCATATACACCATCTGCCAGATTGCATGCAAAGTATACGCTATTAAATACGAAGCGGCTAATCCATAGCCTCCGTAGTTAGGCACTAGTAATATCGTTACAACAACAAGCGCGATCGCCCATGCAAGATTAAAGAATGCCCCTGTCCACATCCGACCCGCTCCCGATAATGCCATTCCTACTACATTATTAACGATATTGAGAAATGAAGTAGCCATAAGAAGTGTGATGATTCGCGCTGTCCCGATGTATTGATGTCCGTATAAATCCGCCAAAGAATGACGGAACGCTATCACAATTATCGTGAGCGGCAAAGCGAGTGCCCATGTTAATCTCAAATTTAGTGCGAAGGCAGCTTGGAAGTCTTTCTTGTTGTCGCGTCCATAGGTTTCAGAGAATATGGGCAGCATGACGGAAGCCAGAATCTGAGGAATGAATATGATAAATTGTCGCCATTGGTTCGCCGCATTAAAGATGCCAAATTCCGCATACCCATTCTTCTGGTTCACGAGAATAGTATTTGTTATCCATGTTACTGGAATAACGAGTAACCCTGCTATCAGGGCCGGAAAAGAGAACTTCCAGAGGATCGGCCATTCACTTATTGAGCGAATGTTAAAACGGGGAATGTCGATTCCATGACGCAAACACTCGCGCTTAAGAGCTATATTGCACAACCAATATCCTAGACTGGAGACGATGATCAGCGATACGATGGCACCCTGTATCCCGTAAAAATATACAAGTGGAATTGAGATAAACGGGGTTGCCGCTCCCTGAAGAAAATTAATCCTGGCTATCGTCTTAAAAGCCTCAAATCCGGCGAGAGCTCCCGTTTGCACGTTATTCAAAGCAGAGACGACGAGGAGGGCTACGCCTGTAATAATAATGGGTGTTAAATCCGGACGTTTAAGAGTAACTCTCGCAAGCCAAGACGCCAAAATTATCAATATGAAACCTATAATTCCGCTGCTCAGAATAGAGAACATTTTGGTGAGCGAAAGAATCCTGCTGGCCTTTCCCGGATTTTTTTCTCTCAGCTCTGCGACATATTTTGTCATGGTTTCCCCCATGGCAAAACCCGCAAAAAGCCCAAACATTCCGAGGGTGCTCTGCACCATTCCATAGGCTCCATAGTTTTCTTTGCCAAGTATGCGAGCAATAAAAATCGTCGTAGCCATCGAAAAAACCCTGGTTGTAATCGTGCCAGCCAATGACCAGAAAGCACCCTTTGCGAGTCTATATAAAAGTGGCGATGTTTTAATCTTTTCGATAATTCTATTCTTTATTATTAAAATCCCCTTAAAATAAGAATTTTGGCCTGATTTTTTCATTATCATCCAAACTGCCGCAACAGAAAAACTTTGGAATTATATTTGGTACCGAGAAATCACATTTACAATTCTCTCAGTTGCTTTCCCATCTCCGTACGGATTATGGGCCCTTGACATTGCATTATAAGCGTTCTGGTCTGTGAGAAGCAACGAAGCTTCCCTGAAAATATTTTCATAACTCGTGCCGACAATTTTGACCGTTCCGGACATCACCGCTTCGGTCCTCTCCGTTGTATCGCGCATAAGGAGGACCGGCTTGCCTAGACTGGGTGCCTCCTCTTGCACTCCCCCTGAATCGGTCAAGATAAGTGTGGCCCGGTTCATTAAAGCCACAAAGGGTAAATAAGGAAGCGGATCAATCAGATATACATTATTCAGCATCTTTTTTCTGTTACCAGGGTTCCCAAGCATTCTCATAACAGTTGATCTCACATTGGGATTCAAATGGACGGGATATATGAATTGAACTTCCGGGAATTCTTCAGCCAACGCGCTGATTGCCCTACATATGGATTCAAGCCCCTCCCCAAAGTTCTCGCGGCGGTGTCCTGTGATCAAAACTACAGGAATGTAGGTCGCACGGTATAAAAGAGAAGGGTCAATGCCCTCAATAACAGGCGGATTGGTTTTGATTTTTTCAAGCGAGATGAAAAGAGCGTCAATAACGGTATTGCCTGTAACAAATATCCGGTTACCGGGAACTCCTTCGGCTAGCAAGTTTTGTCTATTGCGTTCCGTAGGAGCAAAATGCAATGCAGCGAGGCGAGAGGTAAGCACTCGGTTTGCCTCTTCCGGCCAGGGAGATCGTAAATTGCCTGTCCGCAAACCGGCCTCGACGTGACCAATGAGTATATTATTATAAAAGGCAGCGAGAGAGGCAATAAATACGGTTGTTGTATCTCCCTGAACCAAAACTAGATCAGGTTTCTCTTCATTTAAATAACTATCAATCGCTGTTATTCCTCGGGCCGCTAAATCAGAAAGAGTCTGATCCGGACGCATTATATTTAAATCTATATCCGGCGTTATATTGAAGATTTCAAGTACCTGATCGAGCAACTCCCGATGTTGAGCAGTTACACAGACATGGCAGTCGATCCCAGGACAATTACGTAATGCAAGGATGACTGGAGCAAGTTTTATAGCTTCAGGTCGTGTTCCGAGAATCACTGAAACTCTCATAAAGGAATACCTCTCTATCGGGAAGAAGAATTTTTGTTCTTAAACCATAAGCTCAAACCGATCTTATGGATTGAAATCTTTCTTCTTGGGCACTCAGAGATTGTATCGCCGTCCCATCCGGCTGTCAATCAAGAGATGAAGAGGAGTTCCCCCATAATTTTAGGGAAAAAAGAGCAAGCGTTGACCGGACTCAGGAGCATGAGCGGAAAAGTAGCCTTGGATGCCCCGCTTTTGGCCGAAGAGATGCTCTTTGATCCCATCATCGGCCAGGGTATAAAAGCGAAACTTAGGGAAGGCCAAATACGCAACACGCGGCTCTGAGAACGTGCTCGGCTAAAACACGGAGTTTTGTCCGGAGTCCCAGATAGGCCATGGCGAAGTAGGCGACCGCCATCACCATGAACTTCTCCCCAAAAACTGGACAGGTGGTGAAGGTGATTAAGGCCAACTTTTTTTTCGAAGGAGGAATGGTACAATGCACGGCATGAGACGTCAGCATGACGCGGCCGTCAAGGCCAAGCTAGCATTGGAGGCGATCAAACTGGAAAAAACAATCGCCGAGATAGCCGGGGAGTACGGGATTCATCCAAACCAGATCCGGATGTGGCGGGATCGAACCCTGGCCAGCTCTGCCCGCAGTTTTTTCCAAGGATGCGGCAAAGAGCAAGAAGGCCCATGCGGAACTCGAGGAAGAATTTTTTCGGCAGATCGGCCGGCTCAAGGTTGAGAACGACTGGCTCAAAAAAATCTCAGCAGCTCCGTTAGGGACGAGGCGTGTCTTGATCGAACCCAAGGATGAGCTATCTGTGGCGCGGCAATGCGGCCTGCTGGACGAGGCGAGATCGTCCTATTACTACGAAAGCGCCGGCGAGAGCGCTTCGAACCTGGAGCTGATGAGGCTGATCGACGAGCAGTACATGAAGACACCGTTTTACGGATCGCCGAGGATGACGGAGGTCTTGAGAAAGAAGGGGTATTACGTCAATCATGAGAGAATCGAACGCCTGATGCGGGTCATGGGGATGGCGGCGGTTTATCCCAAAAGGCACACGAGCCGGTTGCAGCCGTTGAATCGAATTTGCCCTTATCTTCTTGATAATCTTGAGATTAGCCATCCGGATTGTGTCCGGGCCTCGGACTTCTCCAGCGCGGCCGTCCGAACGATCCGGTCCTGAAGCCAATGATAGGAACGTTCGATCTTGCCTTTGGCCTGTGGTGAGAGGGCGTAGGTGATCTCAACTCCCAGGCTCTGGAGCAGCTGTTTCCACTGCGGATCGGCCTCATCGGTCCGCAGGTTCAGCTTCTTCCAGAAGCTGTCCCGGTACTGGACGAAGCGGAAGACGCGCAGAGAGTCCACATAATAGCGTAAGGGCAAGCCAAAGCGACAGATCAGGGCTTCCATAGCCCGGATATGGGCCCAGGTGGTCTCGGCCTTAAAGAAGTCGGCATAAAGGAGCTTTCGGCTACAATAATCGTCCAAGGAGCTGATCAAGACCCATTTTTCCTGAGCGTAGGGAGACCAGAGATGATGCGAGGCGTCGTGCTGGATGAGTGCGCCGATGGCCGTGGTCAAGACCTCCCGATCACGGAGTTTCTTCTTGGGACGTTCCTGGTAGCAGCCTAAGTGTTTGGCCCTGTCGATAATCGTCGGCACAGAGATTCGAAGCCCCTGCTTGAGAAGCCGATCCCGGATGGCCGAGTAGTTATAGCCTGAGATCGGAAGATCCCGATTCTCGATGAGCGCTTTCTCCTCCAGCAGAGCCTTCTTGATCTTTTCCTCCGCTTCCGCCGAGATCTTCCTGGGTGTGCCCCGTTGATAAGTGATCGTAAAAGCCTCAGGACCCTTACGGTAGCTCTTGAGAAGAGCAAAGAACCGAGACTTGCTGAGGCCGAGCGTCTTCTCGATGGCCGGCCGCTCCAACAGGACTTCCGTGTAGTCTCGCAATAGATTCCTGACTTGGTCGGTCGAAAAACGTCTGTGGATCTGGTCCATACATTCCTCCTTCCGGAGAACTGTATCCCAGCAGTCCACTTTTAATCTTTAAATCATTAAAAAACAGTCCACTTTTAATTTTTAAATGACAAATTATTTACACAGGCTTGACAACCGACCGAATATATGGTTTGATGAGGCAAGGTTTTGCTGATGGGTTTTTTTTAATCCACGGGAGCTTTCGTCGGCTTCAGAGCCGTCTCCACCAGGAAGAATACTATTATTACCGGGAGCGATAAATTGATTGCATTCAAGAGGCATAACGGACGCTCTCATGCTTGAAGTAGTTCATCGCGATTTGCGGTCGGCGTTGACGACCGCGAAGATAGCCGGAGATGTCTTTCCGCATCGTTTCTGCGTCGGGAGGCCAGCGGCGGCCCACCTCGTTGCTCTTGACGTCCTAATTCAGATACTCGTCCGGATTCAAGTCCGGCCGGTATCCCGGAAGATAAAACAATCTCACCCGCCGTCCTTTCGTTCCCAGCCACTTCTTCACCGCTCCCGCCCGGTGGACGGGATGACGGTCCACGATGAGATAAATCCGGCGCGGCACCTGCCGCTCCAATCGTCTCATAAAATCGATGAAAATCCGGCCCCGAAATTTCTTGTTCAAAACCATGAAATACAACTTGCCTCGGTTCGTGATCGCCGAAATCATGCTGCAGCCGAACCGCTGTCCCGTCCTCCGGATCACCGGCGTTTGCACTTTCAAACCCCAACTCGTTCCTATCGCATGATCCGACCGGAGTCCCATCTCGTCTCCCCAGTAAATCACCGCTTTATCCCTCTGGGCCAGGGCTCTGATCACCGGATATTCCTCCTCCAACCAGCGCTGGACTGCCTCCGGGTCGGCCTCAAACGCCCGCCGGATCGGCTTCTGGGGCGTAATCCCCCATTCCCGCAAGTACCGGCCTACGGTCCAGACCGAAAGACGTACCCCATAACGCTTTTCGATCAAGCGTCCCACCGCTTCTCTCGTCCACAGGTAAAAAGGCAGCCTCAACTGGTCGGGAGGCTTGTTGGAGATCGCTTGCGCGATCAACTTGGCCTGACGGAGCGGAAGAGTTTTTCCTATGGGCCTACCTTGCGGCTTCGCGGCCAGGACATCCAGGCTTTTGTTCCCTACTTTTTTTACCCAGACTCCTATGGTCTGCCGGGTGACACCGAATATCCGGGCCGCTTCCAGTTGACTCATCCCATCCCGAACAGCTTGAACGGCCCGCCGACGGAGCTGCTCCTGCGCGGCCGAAGGCAACGATCTGGCATCCTTGTTCTTCATGAACATAGTCTATCATATCAAATCCCATATTGCAAGCTATTTATTGCACTGGTTAATAAGTTGCCCCCTTCCCGCGCATTTTAGGAGCTAGATTATGAGAACAGAAAGAAAGGAAAAGCGGCATTTGTCTTTAAATTTTAGGAGCCAAGAATCCAAGCGCTTGATTGTGCGCCACTGTGGCAATGCGCATCCTCGCTACTGCGCCTATTTTAAGCGGAAACATGGTTTTTTAGATCTTTGTCGACTGCCTCGAGACCAAGCTGCAAAATCGAAAGTAGCTCATTTGAGAGACATCGTGTTCGATTTGATTTATATTTTAAGAAATCTAAGGCACATTCGCGAGGCGCGGGAAATCATCGCCATAGGACCTATGACATTGGGGATCGCATTACTTTTGAAACTGAATCGACTTCCTTCATGCAGACGTGTATATTGGTTTGGTCTCTTTATTCATAATCCGCGATGGATCCGCTTTTCAAGCTACCTATTCCGGATTCTGGACTCCAAAAGAATTAAATATGTGCTCTTCTCGAATTTCGAGAAAATGCTTTACCACCAGTCGCTTTATTTGAACGAGAATAGAATGTTTTATATTCCGTATGGCGACTTGAGTAAGAATGAAAATTCGCAAGAATTTGAAGTAAATTTGGTGAAGGAGATAAAGGAGGAGCCGTTCTTCTTCAGCGGCGGTGGTAGCAATCGGGATTATCCTTCTCTCATAGAAATATTTAGGACCCTTCCTCATAAATTGGTAATTATATGTTCAAGTCTGAACACCGAAGTCGATGAATCGGTGGTTCCTTCTAACATAAAAGTGCTGCGAGATGTGCCATCCGAGACGTTCGACGCCTATGTTATAGCATCTAAGGCGTGCATTATTCCTATAGCACATAACACCGGAGCGGCGGGACAAAGCTGCTTGTTGCGATATATGAAGAATAAGAAAATTATCATTGCTACGGACACAGGAATTATTCGTGAGTACGTTAAGGATGGCGTTTCGGGAATATTGGTTAAGGATAATAAAGAAGCCATGGCCAAAGCGGTTCGTGCGGTTGCTACAAACATTGAGGGCTATAGGAGTTATGCCGATGCTGCTTTCGAACGCTTCGTCAAGGTTTTTTCGGGTGAGGCGATAGAGCAAAGGTTGGACAATATGATCAATCAAAAGATAGACTGATGTGGCAATTTGCCTTCCCCACTCAATACACTTCCCGTAAAGCGAAATAATCATGGCAGACTAAGTGATCACGTTGAATCCTCAGATCACAACGCGTCACATGATTAAGGCGGCCCGGCGGGCTTTAGCGTTTCGGGACTTCAGAATCCTTACCATGGCCGACGGCATCAAGCATGTGCCCTCCCTCCGTTCGACAGGTTTAGAGACACATGCCCGACCTCCTGAGTTGACCTATTGCCTGCGTTATATCTTTAGCTCGTGTGACTGACGTCAACTATTATTCCAGAGCGCGGTTGGCGACCATGGCAAAAATCGCCCATTCCACGCCACACCGAATCTCCCTCTCTTCAAGCGCTTTCGTCTGCACAGTCTGGAGTCCCAGGCGTTCCCAGAGTTGCCGCAGCAGATAAGCCTCTCCCACAGGGGGACGCTCTTTCGGAACCCCCAGGCAGGGGAGCCCTAAGCTCCTTGGGCTTGGAGCGCATCTTCCGGCCAGATGAATCGACACAAACTCTGGACCAGCCGCCGGATGGCCTCGACATCGAGCGAGGCGGCGCGGCCAAAGGTATAAAGCACCTGAGCCCGGGGCGAAACCGCTTTTGGGGTCGCGGACGTTATGGGCGAGCTGGACATAAGTGGTCGTGGAGCCGTCCTTGTTGTGGCGGGAGATGGTCCGCACATACATGCCTATTTATTTATCATGTTAAATTGATTCGTCCGGAGCACAATCATCTATCAAAAAAGCCCACATCGCCCTTCTCTAACGGAAGCAAAGGGCGGACTTTTTGCTTATTCCCTTAATTGTCATCACAGGAATAAAGACGGAACATAACCCGCATGATCCAGTTTTAAATATAATTTCATCGCTCCCATGGTCGTCCGAAGCTTCCCCCGTTAGAAAGACTCAGACAGGGCGGCTTGAATTCATATCTCGAAAACGTTTGTAACATCCGGCAGAGTATGCTAATATTTTTATTCGAGACTCAACTCCTTACGGTTCAATGAGTTATGTTCGCCAAACAGAACCCATAAAAGGATGTGTTGGGCTTTCCCAATTCCTATCCTGGACACCTATGCAAGCAATAATGGATTAGCCAAAGGAAGCATCTTTGCCATCAATACTAGCATTAGTTATTTGTATTGTCTTTATGCTTCTTCTGCTTTGGCTCGATCGTAAACAATCGCCAAATGTTAGCGGGGCCTTATGGATTCCGACAATCTGGATGCTTCATGCCTGTAGCAAACCTTTGGGAGTTTGGTTTCGATCATCAGGTGGGAACCCAGATGCTGGAAGTCCGTTGGACCGAGCTTTTCTAACCGCACTTATATTTGTAGCTTTATGGATACTTATCCGAAGAAGATTTGATTGGTCCAGCGTTCTGAAAGAAAACGCTTGGTTGATGATTCTGATTAGTTTCATGCTTGTCAGTGTTCTATGGTCAAACATCCCCTCAATATCTTTTAAGCGGTGGGTAAGAGAGTTTCAGGCCATCCTTATGGCTGGCGTTGTTCTTTCTGAACCTTCACCGCGCCAAGCAACAGAAAGCATTCTCAGAAGAACAACTTTTATACTCATCCCATTTTCTCTGCTTCTAATTAAATATTTCCCTGCCTATGGAATCCAATATGGTCGTTGGTCTGGCATACGAATGTGGATAGGCGTTTCTCAGCAAAAGAACGGCCTTGCCAGCTTGTGCATCATCGCAACCTTTTTCCTTATATGGTCGCTAATCAGGAGATGGCAAGGAAAAAACGCACCGATTTGGAAGTATCAGACTTATGTAGAAATAATTATCTTAGCTATTACATTTAGGCTATTGGGTGGTCAAGAAGGAAATCTATTTTATTCCGCAACTTCGATTTACGCGTTGAGCGCGGGACTGCTGGTTTACTGGGGATTTTATTTATTAAGAAAATTTGGAATAATTTTAGGGGCCGGTACAATTATGACAATTGTAGCTATTGTCATCATATTCGGAATTATTTCTTTGTTTGCCGGCGGATCTACTCTGGGATCCTTTGCATCCAGCGCCGGGCGGAATCCAACACTTACAGGTAGAACAGAAGTATGGGCACAGCTATTGCCTCTCGCAATGCAGCAACCCATTTTTGGTAGTGGTTTTGGGGGCTTTTGGACCCCTAGAACTAGAGAGACATTTGATATTAGCGGAGCTCACAGTGGGTATCTGGATGTGCTTCTGGGGCTTGGGTTCGTTGGTATCCTGCTAGTCTCGTTATTCCTTTTATCGTCTTGCCGGAAAGCGCAACAGGAGCTTTCCCGTGACTATGATTGGGGCGTCCTTTGGATTTGTTATATAATCATGGCAGTGGTTCATAATTTTGGTGAATCTTCTATCGATACATTCACGAGTCATCTTACTGCAATTATTCTGTTTTTTTCTGTTTCTTCTACGAACTTTTTTTCACGTAAGGCACTTTTTTAATGGAGATTAGCATTTAAAATCATAAAAGACCGCATCTTGATTTACATCAATGTCTTTCATCTTAGCCAAATGTAAAATGCTTGTTGCGGAATCTAAAGTTGCAGGTAACCGGCAGGTTATTAGATTTTCCCGCTTTGGACAATGATGCGGAAGGACCAGTCAGAGAAATACTAATACGACTTAGGGCTGAGCTGGCAGTGGAGATTGATTACAGCATTGAGCTGGAACTCATGATTTCCGCCGTTAGATACCTTGCTCTTCGGTTTGCTCTAGGGAATTACATTACCATCATAGATGATAATGAATTTCCTTCCCGATCTTGGCTTAATTGAACTTCCCCCCTTTGTTCGGACAGAAAAGAGGGGAATAGAAGGTGCACTACAGCCGGCCCCTTCAGGGACCTCATTAGAAGCGGAATGCCCGGAATAAGCGGATTTTCCGCGTCGTCCGAAAAAACATCACTCCAAGATGCCCCAGGAACGACGATCCTCAAGCGGTTCATATCAAACTCTCAGCCCGGATGAGTTCGTCGCCGATCCAGAAAAATAAACTTCCCGAGGCGTTTTATAACCGAGCGATGAATGCAGCCGCTCCGTGCTGTAGAAGATGAAGTAGCTTGCCAGACGCCGGCGCGCTTCGTCCCCCGTTTCGTAGGCGTGAAAATAAACTTCCTCGTACTTCACCGTCCGCCAGATACGCTCGATGAAAATGTTGTCGTTCACCCGGCCACGTCCGTCCATTGAAATCCGGATGCCTTTCGCCTCGAGCCGCCCCGTAAAGTCCGGGCTCGTGTACTGTCCGCCCTGGTCGCTGTTGAAAATCTCCGGCCGCGAGATGCCCAGCGCTCGATCACGGGCGGTCAGACAGAACACTTTTTCCAGAAAAATCGAGAGCTCCCAGGCCGGGACATAGCGGCTGAGCAAGTCCATGATCGCGGTCAGAAACACGAAACCTTGCGCCAGGCGAATGTAGGTGACGTCCGAGGCCCGGACGCAATCCGGACGGCTAATCTCAAGATGATCAAGAAGATAAGGGTAGATTCGATTCATCGCCTGCGGCGGGCTCGTGTGCCTTTTGGGATAAATCGCCGCCATCCCCATGACCCGCATCAGGCGTTCGATTCTCTTATGATTGACCTCATAGCCCTTCTTTCTCAAGACCTCCGTCATCCGCGGCGATCCGTAAAACGGCGTCTTCATGTACTGCTCGTCGATCAGGCTCATCAGATCCAGGTTCAAAGCGCTCTCGCCGGCGCTTTCGTAGTAATACGACTTTAGATGCGTATTCTGGCGAATCTGGCCACTGATTCTGGATTAAACTGGCCACTTGTCGGAGCGTAGCGACGCTGGAGGTTCATTATACGTCCTGGTGGCCGGATTGAGTCAAGGATTTTCGTTTTCTCATTGATTCTCCTTTCAGCTCGAGTCGATAGGCATTGTGGACGATGCGGTCAATAATGGCATCGGAAAGGGTGGGTGCGGCGAATCGCTCATGCCAGTCCGAGACTGGGATTTGAGTCGACAGGATGGTTGAGCTTCGTTTATAACGATCATCCATGATTTCCAGGAGATCCTGCGTTTGTGTTTCGGAGAGAGGATTCCGCAGCCAGTCGTCGAGGATAAGAAGCTGGGTTTTGGCCAGGGTCTCCAGGAACTTGGGATACGAGCCGTCGGCATGGGACATAACGAGCTTCTGGAGGAGCCGCGAGCTCTGATAATAGCGGACCGAATATCCATTTCGGCAGGCGGCATTCCCGAGGGCGCAGGCGAGATAGGTTTTTCCGGCGCCGGTCGGGCCGCTGACGATCACATTGAGTTTCTCTCGGATCCATTCCGCCTGAGCTAGATGAAGCACCTGGCCGCGGTCAAGTCCCCGTTTTGTCGAGAGGTCCAGGTCCTCGACGACGGCGATCTCACGGAAACGGGCCACCCGGATTCGCCGCTTCTGCTTTCTCTGTTGCCGGAGGTTCCATTCCCTATCAAGCAGGAGCCCGAATCGCTCTTCAAAAGATAGCTTCCGATACTGGCTGCTTTCCATCTGCTCCCGCAGGCCATCCAACATGCCTGCGAGTTTCAAGGACGATAATTTATCGAGGATCGGCTGGTGAAGCATGGTTTCCTTTCCGAGGTCTTGTGAAGACGTTCGATTTTTCCATTTTTTGGGCCTTTGGCGGATTCGGGCCGAAAACGTCGCGTTTAAATGACCTACGATCGACGATCTCTTGGCGGTTCATATCCAACCCTTTGCCTTTTACGAGTAATAGCCCGTGCCGCGGATGTTGGGATGCGGCTTTTCAAACTTCTTGACCTCTTCTTCCGGACGCACCCGATCGAGACCGGCCTCCAGGATGTTTTTGACGCCCCGATACGAGCGAAGACCGAAGTGAAGCGCCCTCCGGCAGGCATCTTCCAGCCTCTCCCGGCCGTAGCGCGTTTCCAAGCGCATGAGCCCCAAGGAGGCCCGATAGCCTTGTTCGGGATGAGCCCGGGAGGAAAGAAGCGCCCGGACCATTTCGGCCGTGAAGCTTCCACTTTTTTCCGCCCAGCGGACGAACCGTTCCGGATTCCATTCCATGAACATCCGATGAGCCTCCGGCATATGCTCGCCACATGTGGAATGATAACCCGGACTATCCTCCCTCAGATGTGAGGCGATTCTCTTCGCCCGGATGTCCACCTCCTTATGGATCAGCTGAAAGGGAACGCTGTAATAATGCCCGTCGTATTCGACATGATAATCGATCCCGACTTTGGCGTGTTTCCATTCCGCCGGCTCATAGGGCCGCTCGGGGAGCGGCCTGAGGGCCGGACGGTCCAGGCTTTCAAAGAGCTCCCGCCGGCTTTTCCCCAGATGGCTCATCGGACGATTATTGAGCTCTTCGCGTTTTTCGGCGACCGCCAGGTTGATCTCCTCCAGGCTGAAAAACGTCCGGTGCCGCAGGGGCGCGATCACCCAGCGCTCCACAACTTGCACCCCGGTCTCGACTTTAGCTTTGTCCCGAGGATGCCGGACCCGGGTCGGAAGGACGGCCGTCTCGTAATGCTCCGCCATGTCCTGGTAGGTCGGGTTGAGGTCCGGCTCATAGAAACAGGCCGAGGTGACGCCGGTCTTGGTGTTGTCGGGGACCACGGCAGCGGTGACCCCGCCAAAGTATTCAAAGGCATGGACATGGCCGCCGATCCAGCAGGCAAGGGCTTGCGAGGCTTGGGCCTCGGTAAATGTCGCGCTCGACGCGCCCATCGTCGCCACGAACACCGACACTTCATGAACCTCGCCCGTCGTCCTGTCTTGATAGAACATTGGAAGACCCGCGTAGTCCACGAAAAGTTTTTCGCCCGCCTTGTACATCAGCCGCATCGTTGGGTGAAGAGCCTTGGCCCAGCGGTTGAAGCGCTCGCAAATCTGAGGGTAGCTGTAGGTGTTTGCTTGGCCCTCGGCGTACTCCAGCCAGAGAAGCCGGCGTGTCACCCCCTTTTTTCGAAGTTCCTCATGGACCTCCGCCCAAACAGGCTCCTGCCGCCGTCCCCCAAGGTCGGGCGCCCAGGGAAAGAGCTTGTCCTCCAGAGCGTCTTCCGACAGCCCCTCCGGCAAAGGCCAGCCGAGCCCGGCCTCTTCGGCCTTCCTCAACTACGTCTTCACCGTCTCTTTGCTGATCAGACAGGTCCGCCCAATCGCCCGGTTGGAAAGACCCGCCTCGTGCCTCAGGCGTAACACTTCTTTGATTTTACGCATGGATTATGTTCCCGGGAACATAATCCATGTAATGTGCCCGCCCGCGTTATGTGCCCTTGAGGCACCGCCGCGCCCATACAGGGCGGCTCTGACGTCTTGGCTGGGGCACATAACGCTGTGTCCCAGTATCTCGCAAGAGCGATAATCTCCTTTTCTAACTTAACCTGAGAAAGGAGATTGTCATGTTAGAGCGTTATTTTGTTCGCCCCGCTACGATCGACCGGATCCATTCTTGTTGGATCGGCAAGGCGATTGAGCAATACGTCGCCTGGCTGGCGGAGCAGGGCTACGCGGCCCGAAACGTATTTAACCGAGTTCCAATACTGGTTTGTTTTGGAGAGTTTACTCATAGACGTGGAGTAAGCGACTGGAGTGAACTACCAGAGCACATCGAGCCGTTTATCGAATACTGGCTGAAGAAGCATGGGAAGGCGGATGACCCGAGGCGTAGGACTGCCGCCCGGGCGATTCGCAATCCGATTAAGCAATTGGTTCGTTTGATAATCCCTGGCTATCTCAACAGCGAACGTTCCGTCTTAGAACCCTTCGTTGATAGAGCACCGGATTTCTTTTCGTTTCTGCGCAAGCAGCGAGGTCTACAAGAAACCACGCTCGTTCAATACCGGTACTACCTCCGCCGTTTGGAGGACTATCTTCGCAGCCGTGGCATCCAAGCGCTCTCCGGTCTTTCCCCGGCTGTGCTCAGCGCCTATATCACCGAAACGGGCCGAGCACTTGACAAACGGTCGGTCCAAAGCCTGTGCAGCATCCTGAAAGTCTTCTTGCGCTATCTGTACTATGCCGGACTGCATGCGCGCGATCTGAGTCAGCAGATCGAATCTCCCCGGCATTATCGTCTTGCGAACCTACCACGCTCGATCTCTTGGAGTGAAGTGCGACAGATGCTGGAGACGGTGGATCGGCGCACTCCCGCGGGAAAACGTGATTTCGTGATTTTGCTGCTCTTGGTGACTTACGGCTTGCGTGCTCGCGAAGTGGCGGCATTAAAACTGGATGACATCGACTGGAAACGCGAGCATGTTCATATTCCGGGGCGAAAGTCGGGACACGCAGCCAAG
>Ga0315289_10006786_pt1 | contig 16790 bp, 19 predicted proteins | sample YL17G11_40_MG_FD_203452 | JGI IMG/M metagenome (GOLD analysis project Ga0315289, IMG submission 203452) | Sediment microbial communities from Yellowstone Lake, YNP, Wyoming, USA - YL17G11_40 | ecosystem: Environmental > Aquatic > Freshwater > Lake > Sediment | place: USA: Wyoming | collected... | reverse complement strand
CAAAGAATACCAGAGAGCAGCAAGAGCGGGCAGATATATTCAGGGATATTCAAAAATAGTTGATGCTTTAGGTTATCATCCTACAACAACAGAATTAAACTCTAGGCCAGAGTGGAGGAAGATTTGGGTGGGTATTGATAGGTATTGGGGTACTATCGATAAATTTAGGGACGAATTTGGTATTGAAAAACCGAAACAAAAAGTTCACCCAAATAGCATCGTCGGTTTCAAAAAAGCGGCAGAGAAAAAGATATTAGCGAAGCAACAGAAAAAAGAAGAGGTGTATAATCTCATAAAGAAAGAGGGTTCTGTTTCTCGTAAAGTAATTATGTATAAATTAGGTTTTAAATCCGCAATGACTTGGATATATCTTAGGGAGTTAATACAAGCAAATCGTATTATGCAAACTGGCAGTGGTAATCAGATTAAGTATATAGCGAACTCCATTAATCAATCGGGGCATAATGATAAAATGCTCTCAATGTGATAAGCCGGCAATCGTTCAAATTGGTAACAACCCGTTATGCGTCGATTGTAATCTAAAATTACAGCAGGCTATAAAAATACGAAATGATATGCTTGCAGAAGAAATGAACTATCTGACTGAACAAATGGAAACGACAGTGGGTTTATATGGAATTTTACCAAGATATAAGATTACTCAACCCGTGGTTCATCAGGGAGATTTAACGTTTAACAATATCCGCGTTGATAAAAGTATAATTGGGACAATAAATACTGGGAATATCCAGAGTATTGATATGACGATGAGTAATATCAAGATTTCAGGCGATGAACAGCTAGCGAAAGCCATTGGAGAATTTACACAGGCTGTAATCAATGAGACTAAAGTTAGTATGGAAACGAGAAATCAAATTCTTGAACAGCTTTCGTTTCTAACTTCACAGTATGAATTACCAAAGGAAAAACGAAAACCGACTATAATAAAAAATGTGTTGTCCGCTATAAAAGACACTATTTCAACAATAGCTGATTTAGTTACGATATGGAGTGTATTGGAACCTCTTTTAACAAATATTTTACTTTGATAATAATACTAATTAATAATAAGGAGTTTTTCTTTTAAAATGAAAGTAGTATAATTACTGTAATGATCAAACAAGAACAAATCGATCAATGGTCTAATCTTTACGGCAGACAGATAACTGAAGAAGAAGGAGGATAAATGAAAAATAAAACAAGCGGTGACGTATTTCGTATTAATATTACTCCACCCTCTACATCTTTCCCATGGGTACGGATATTCAAACACCCGTATGGCATTCGGAAAGCCGGAAAAGAGGTTGTCGGTGCTGGAGGTCGGAATGATCCGAGGGAGAAAACGGCGCTAGTGATTGGTGAGTCAATAATTAAGAATTCAAAAGTGTTATCAGCGTGGTTTAGGAGAAAATAGACTTCAAAAAATCACCAGTATTCTTGGAAATGATAGCACAAAACGGCACAGTATTTTATTAATATTACGGAGGTATTATGGAAAAAACTATTATGGATGGAACATTTTGGTTAGCATTGGTAGGAGCTGCTTCTTGGTTACCACAAATTATTTCTTGGTTTTATTCTTGGATAGCAAAGCCAAGGCTAAGATTTGTCCCAGAAGACAAGACCGAGATAGGTTTTACTTCTCTAGGGCCAATATTTAACCAGTCATTTGCAATATCAACTTCTAGGAAAGATGCGTTAATTGAAAGAATTACATTAGCAATTGTTCATGAATCTGGAGCAAAGCATGATTTTTATTGGAAATTTCTTGATGAAAGAGGTGCTGAGATTACCAGTACTACTGGAGACAGGGCGGAATTTCGTAAAAATCAACCAGCCATAGCGTTAAAAATAAGCGTGCTTGGTTTAACCGAAAAAAAGATTGGTTTTCAAGATTTGTTTTATCAGAATAAGCTCACCAGTTGTTTCAGGCCAGCGCAAGAAAGGGAAATTTATCTTGAGAAAACAAAAGTTGCTAACTATCAGCAAGAAACCATTAAAACAAAAGAGTTTTTAGATATGCTAGATTTTATTAAATCAGGGTTTTATTGGATAGAAGGTAAGTACGATGTTTATCTTCGTGTATATGAGACATCTCTTAGAAAACCACACATCGAACATTACAAGTTTGAATTAAGTAAAAACGACATAGGGCGCATGGAAAAGAATATTGAGATTACCCAAGAAAGTTTAAAAGATTTAGTCTTATATAAAGGGAAAGATTTAAAGGAGTGGCCACAAAGGTTCTACAATTGGGTTAACCCTTCATTTTATAGAGCAAAATAGTGGACGGTTGTTTTTTCATTCAGTTAGAACTTTAACAACTCTGCAGGTTTTACTTTCAGCGCTTTAGCAAGTCTTTCAATAGTGTCAATCTTTAAGGCAGGCGGATTTTTCCCTTCAATCCTCTGAATATACTTGTAATCAATATTAGCTAACTCAGAAAGCTTATCCTGAGTCATTTCCCGTTTCTTCCGTAGTTCTTTAATCCTCTTACCTATCTTTAACCTGATATTTTCTTCCATAACACCGTATTATGCTACGGTTTTAGTGCTATTGACACCTAACTAAAGTAAGGTGTATACTATCTAATTGATGGCCGCTAGAACATACACTATCCAGTCTACTTTATTTCGATCTAATGTTTGGTTAGTCTTTCTTGCGCTCTGTGACGTCTCCTTTGTTTAGGGACGCAGAGACGGGCCTTTTGTATTCCTAGAGGTGTTCGCGTGCAAGGAAAATGGCTTCCCTGCCCAAGGAGACATATTCCTGAGACCATTGGTGTCTATTCGGAGGCAAAAATTAGCAAGCTAAAGATGGGAGTAGGAATACTTGACAAAATATACCTTTGTGTGTTTTAATTTTTTGGGATTTTCATTTCTCGACGAGCAACTTCTATTGACAATGGCAATCTACATAGTCTAAAATAAAGTAGACAAAGGGGTGTATATGGGGCTTTATTTTTGTCCAAATTGCCAAAATCTAAAAATGAGGAATGTTAGGAAAGAGGAGTTGGGCGGCCTCAGTAAATACAAAGTTAAGAAGGCCATAAAGGAAAACAACGTAGAATCTTTAGGCCTACCTTTCTCCCTGAATTTGGCGGCGTACAAGCGATTGATCATGCATGGTAGCTGTAACATCATTTACTGCAGCGAACATATGTTGAGCAGAAGCCTTTACATCTACCGAGATGGCCTTGAAGGTAGTTTGACCCCTAACAAGAGTACTCCATGCCCAAAATACAAATGAACAAAAAACAGGCGCTAGTTGCTTGGCTCGTATTTTTTATCTTTTGGATAGTTCCCGCTTATGCCCAAGATGAACATCCTATCGATAAATCTCTAAGTGCGTGTATCGATAAGTCTAAGTGTATCACTGCAGAAATGGTCAAGTGCGGAGGAGAAGCATATGCCAAATGGGATGCAGAGATGAATAGGTATTACAACTTATTGATGGTTATTCTTAATAAAGAGGCAAAGAAACAGTTAAGGCAGTCGCAAAAGGCATGGTTAAAGTTTAGGGATCTAGAATTTAAGTTTATACCCAATTATTATTTAGATATAGGTAGCTATCAGCGTCCCACGACTTGGAGTCATAAAGTAGATATCGTCCGCGCAAGGGCGTTGGAGCTGCAAGCATATTATGAGGTGGCAAAAGATGAATAAAAAACAATTAATAGTTGCTTAAAAGATGAAGCCTCTACTACCAATTTTAATATTACTTCTATTGCCCATTTTTTTATACGCAGAAACTGGAGATTTAGTAGATGTTATAGCTGAATCAGAAATTGAGCATATGGGAACCGGCCTACAAGGATGGACAGACCAGCAGGAAATAGAAAAACTATCGGGTATAAAATTAGACGATGGGTATGTTAAAAAGTTATATCAGGAATTTAAGAGCGTCATCGTAACTCCGCCTAATTCAGATACCTACACAGAATATAAAATTGAAAATGGCGAAAAGGCGTTAGGAAAGACTGAAGAATTAGGCCGTAAGTTGCACAATTTGCTTATGGCTTTATCAGATGAAGATTTTGAAAAATATGCTAACTTAATAGCCGGGATGAGAGAATTGCTTTATATTGACGCTCAGCATATTCCTTTAGCAGTCAAAGGCGATAATTCCCGTGATGTCTACTGGTATATGAGGCATAATAGCGCATTGGAAAAAATTGAACAAGAATACTTGAGGCTATTTGAATGAATAAAAAACAATTAATAGTTGCTTGGGTGAGCTATGAATAAGAAAAAGATTAAGCAGATAATAGCTAGGGAATAGTTATGGATATCATAATTTACATCATTATTCTATTATTGGCCGAGACCCTCATGGAAGAGTATCGATGAATAAAGTATATATTCAATTAGAAGTCTTACGCAAAGACTACAATTTTTCCCGTGGCCCAACCGTAATTGATATATTGTTCAAGGAAGCAGAAAAGGATAAGGAGCTAGCGCGGCTACTTGATTATATTGAAAATCAAATGTTGAGGGCTAAGATTAAATTTTCTAGTCCAGGCCATACTTTTGGGAGAAGTCTGAATTGGTGGCTTATCCATAAATATCTTGAAGATGAGCGTAAGGATCCGAGGTTGACGTACGCAAAGAACCGTCAGCAAATAATGAAAGCGTTAGCGCTTTTAACAAAAAAAATGAGGAACTATGATAAATTAGGAGCGGTTCCAGTTGAAATAAATGAAGGCGCGGTAGAGTTTATAAAAAAGATGATTGAAAAAAAGATGGAAGTATATATTTTCTCGGATTATCTCAATTTGACTGGACAGAGACTATTCGCCAGACACTTCTTGAATAAGAAATTCGGCTTTGATGTTGGTAAAATAATTACTTTCAAGCAAATCGACTTCTATGCTCGAAATTTAGAGCATTGTTTTGGTAATTGCCCTCGGGAAACTTACGTGGTAACTACGGATGCAATACTTGTTGATGTGTTACGAGGGAAAGGCTTTTCTACTTATTACTGGAAGGGCAAATAAAAGACCTTTGTAAGGAGGTAATAGTATGGATAAAAAAGAGAGATATGCCTTATTTATCATTTTGTTTATAGTTGCCATTTCAATTTTCCTCATGGCGCTTCGCGGACGTTATCAAATTGTTACGATTGGACCCGGATATCCGGTAAGCCACGACACGTGGACGGGGCGGGTTTATATAGGTGGTACAAATGATATTTATAATCGACCACAAGAAGCGCAAGAAAAACAGCAAAAGCGTTCACCAAGAGATTTGCTAAAAGAAGCTGTTCCAGAGAACCAATGATTGCGGTCTAAAAAGTAGCATTTTAAAAAATAAATAATCATACCCTCTAATGCTAGGGGGTATTTTTTTGCCCACAAAATAAAGAGTTTTTAAAAGCATAGGAGGATATATATGAAGAAATACGTTATTTACCAGCGCGTTTCTACCGAGGAACAGAAGCAGAAAGGCTATTCTCTTGAGGCGATGCATGAGAAATGCTTACACTATATACAGGCCCAAGATAGCGCATTATTTATTAGGGCTTATGAGGATGCAGGCTTTTCTGGTTCTTTGCCTCCGAGCAAGAGGCCTGGAATGAAGCAGTTGCTTGATGACATGAAGGCTGATAAGGAGATGTTTGACGCAGTGCTTGTATGGAAGCTGGATAGGCTTAGCAGATCTTTGCGGGACACCTTGAATCTGGAGTTTACCTTCAGCAAGCATAATAAATCCCTTGAGAGCGTAACAGAGAGGCTAGACACGAGCACGGCCTCAGGGAGGATGTTTTTTAATACGATTGCCAGCTTTGCTGAATTTGAGTCAGCCCAGACAAGGGAGAGGACGTTCAATGCGATGGCCTCTAAAGTAGGGCAGAAACATCTGGGCGGCGTGTCGCCAATTGGTTATAGGCTTGAGAACGGTAAGTACGCTATAATCCCTGAAGAAACGCTGGTTGTTCAAAAAATTTTCAAGGTGTACCTGCGACGGCGGTCCTTGAATTCTACTGCTGAGGAGATGAACAGTAATAAGATTTACACTAAAAAAGGTAAGCTTTGGTCTCACACTAGGATTAAAGAGATTTTAACTAATCCTGTATACAATGGACGTGTCGCTTGGCATAAAACTGACAGGCATAAAGGCCGTTTGTCTGTGTCTAGGTGGATTTTTTCTAATGGTAAAACTCATGAGGCAATAATTGAAGATAAGATTTTTAATTCAGTCCAAAAGCTGGTTTGTGACGCTACGAAATAGCAACTACTTGTGACTACCTTGATTTGCTTTCGGTTGCGCTTCATACACATACCGCGTGGAAGCAATTTTGTTCTGCGAGGAAGGTATTGGCAGTCGCTCGGTAGGCATACCTATAATTATAACTCGGATAGCAGATAAATGAGCTGTGTATGTAGGACCCCGAACACTCAAATTCACTAATAATTGTTTAACCACTTGCAATACTGAGCGTTACAGAAGAATATGCGTAAATATCGCATCCTATTGTTATGCAATTAGTTGCGAAAGTCCACTTTCTTATAAAATAAAATTTTTAGACTTTCATTGTAACTTATTACTTTATATTGAGTTATGAAAAGGAAAATTTTCAAGATGCATGTTTTACTGTGGGCTCCCAAGTTATCACATATCATATGGGTAGGGATAATAAATATCAAGACTGGGTCAGGAGTCCTAGGGATATATACTCCCCCCACAAACTATATACTAGTTAGCTCAATCAAATATCGCTATCGTCGCGCGCAAATAATATTATAGGTATAGTTGCATTTTGCTTAAGCAAGATAGGGAAGGGAGCCAAGATGTTCACAGAAGATGAATCGAGTTCGGAAAGGAGGAATCATGGAGAAAATACTTAATACTTACATATCTTGTAAGGCTCAGGGGGTTATGGCCGAGCTTATTAAAGATACAGACACGGGCGCCTTCAAAATCGCAGTTTCTAATAACGGCAGCGTAAGTTACGAGGATAAATTTTTAGATCATTATGGGAATATGTGGATTCCCCCAAGGGGCATAGAATATTTCCCTGAAGGAATATCGCTATCTTCTCGCGTTAGTGATTATAAGGATGCAGATACTTTGGCCCGAGAAATAAGCGAGTTTATTAATAGATATGTCGATATGGATGAAGCTTTTAGGGCCGTTTGCACTCATTACGTTATGTTAACGTATCTTGCGCCGGCTTTTTACTCACTTCCTTATTTGCGAGTGATAGGAGAGCCGAGTTCAGGCAAGAGTACCTTGACAGGCGCATTGGGTTCGTTGTCGTATCGAGGCTTTGAGGTTTCTGGTGCGGTAACTGTTCCAGTAATCTTCAGAACGATAGACATGTTTGGCGTTACTCTAACAATCGATGAATCGGATTTCGCTAACGAAAGCGACGCCTCGGATTTAATTAAAATACTTAATAGCGGCTACAATAAAAATAGACCTGTGACCCGCTTAGAAAGGGTCGATGGTAAATATGTTCCCGTGACCTACAAAGTTTTTGGTCCAAAGATTTTGAACGGGAGAGATCGATTTAATAACCTAGCGCTGGAGAGTAGGTGTATTACGTACAGAATGCACGAATCAAATGCTAGGCCGATTTCTTATCAGCTACCCGAAGAGTATTCGCAACAGGCTGCTGTACTAAGGGACAAGCTATTAAAATACCGATTCGATTACTTTAAAAGCGTCACTACTATTACACTTGATTGGGATGCGAACTTCCCTAGTGGTTTTCCTCCGCGGCTTCGTCAATTACTAATCCCACTACTTTCTATTCCTGGCGATGCGGAAATGAGAGTAAAGATTAAAGAGTATTTCGTCTTAATGGGCGAGACTGCTAAAATTTACAAGGCGCATAGTTTGGAGGGGAGGATTTTGTATGTAATAAAGAATATATTGCACCGGAAACACATGTCACGTGATTTAAGTGTTTCGGGTATTTGTGATGATGTTCAAGAAAAAATGGGGCGCGAAGGGATATATCTAACCCCAAAGAAAGTCGGCCTTGTTATCCACGATTTGGGATTGAAGACAGTGCGATCAACAGGCGGATACTACTTTCTAGTACCAGATGAAACCCAGTTGCGCAAGCTCTATGAAGAATACGATTTGTCTTAGGGTGGGGTTAGTGGATTTAGTGAATTTAGTGAACTTCTTGGGAGGTTTCGTAGTGGAAGAACATAGTAAAACACATGATTCGATTGAGCAACGAGAGGATAGGCTAAAGACCATCCTTAGTGAGCTCATCTATGATTTTGTTACTGGTAGATTACCGTTATCTAAAAGGAACAGTACTGAGGAGCTGTTAAATGGTAAAGAGAGGTGGGTTTTATGAGAAAATGCGGGCTATATGTTCGAGTATCAACTGATAATCAAGCACGAGAACCCGAAGGATCGCTAAAAAATCAAACACAGCGATTGAGGGAAGCTCTCCATGCCCATTCTCTGTCTGGTGATCCTTGGAAGGAAGTTAAATTGTATGTTGAGGAGGGTTATTCGGGCAAAAATATTAACAGGCCAAGATTTAAAGAGATGCTGATGGATATCCAGCAGGGCGTAATTGATACGGTTTTGTGTACTGAGTTAAGTCGTATCAGTAGGTCGGTACTTGATTTTCTAAAGATATTGGAATTCTTCACAGGGCATAATATAGAATTTATTGTTCTTAAGCAGAACATTGATACGACCACTCCTTTTGGAAAAGTAGTGTTTACAATTTTAGTAGCTTTAGCAGAATTTGAAAGAGAAATGACGGGTCAAAGGACTTCAGAGAATATGTTAGCGCGGGCCAAGCGGGGCTTATGGAATGGGGGGAATCTTTTGGGTCATGACCGCGATCTTCATAATAAAGGATATTTAATTGTGAATAAAAAGGAGTCCAAGCTCGTAAAATTAATTTTTGAGAAGTATCTTGAGTTAAAATCTTGTGCCGCCGTTGCCAAATGGTTAAATGAAAGGGGGTACCGGACGAAGGAGTACAGTTCTATTAGGGGGAAGCATCACAACTCTGGGGAATTTATCCCGCAGTATGTACATAAAGTGTTAAAAAACTTCTCTTATGTGGGCAAAAAGGAGGTCAATAAAAAGAATATTAGTAAAAACCAGACTAATCTTCGGGAACAAGATAGATATTTTATTACAAAAGCTGTCTGGCCACCAATTATTAAACAAGAATTGTTTGATAGGGTTCAAGTTGCTTTAAAAAGAAAGTTTAGACGTTCTCCAAGGCAATTGCGTAATCATGACTATCTTCTGTCTGGTTTATTAAAATGTAATTTTTGCGGAAGATCACTTGAAGGCTCAACGAGTACCAAGAAAAATGGTAAAAAATATTATTATTATCGGCATTCTCCGAGAACCAAGAGTAGTACATGTCCCTTTAAAGAGATTCCCGCCTTGAATTTAGAGGCCTTAATTAAGAAAAGAATTCAGGTCCTTATTAGCGAAAATAGTGATTTAGTTGATGGAGCGGTTAAACTGGCAAATGATAAATTAAGAAAGAAAGCTCCGGAATTAAAGTCATTAATTAGCGATAAGCAGAAAGATTTAACTTCGGTAAGGTTGGGTGTGGATACCCTTATAAAGAAAATGTCTTCTTTGCCAGAGCGGCAAATTGTCGAAATTATTAGTCCAAAATTAGATGAATACCATAAACGAGAGTCGCAGATTTTGGATGAAATAGCTAAATTAAAGAGTGAGCTTACTTCTTTAGAGGTAAACTATATTGAGGTGGAAGAATTTAGGGGTGGCATTGCTTCGATATTAGGCTTGATGGAGAAGGTGGATGCTCATAAACAGAGGGAGTTGCTTGCATCCATGATTGACGAGATTATTATTGATGATAAAAACATCGAAATATGTTATTATAATTCATCTTTAGTCTTGTCTCGAGATACAACAAAGTTTTTTTTTGAGCAGTTCGAGCTCCATCATCAATGCGGAGCCAATTATCAACAGGGCTTATTTTTGCGACGAGTTCGTAAGGATAAGCCCTTTTAAATAAAAGGTTTCTGTCTTTTAAGATAAAGTTCGAGCCCAGGATTTTTAGGAATTCTCTTTTTTGTATAAGGTTTCCTTGCCAAGCGACAGAACCTGCTTGATTACAAGTAGTTAAAAAGTTTTTGGAGGGTTCGAGCCACCCGCCGCTTGACTTCTCTATCTCGCCCAATTTTTCCTGTAATTCCTTCTTTTCGTTAAGTATTCTTGCTTTCTTTCGCTGATATTCTTCTTGAGATATTTCCTTAGCAATATATAGATCTATTAAACATTCTATCCTGTCGTCAAACTCTCTTAATTTATCTTGCAGTTGGCGAGATAGAGAAGAGGAGGCCTTGCTTTCTTCTTGGAATAACTTCTCTAATCTGTTGCTTATTTTTTCTTTCGTCTCATTATCTATAAAAACTTTAAGGATTACTTTATTTATCTGCTCAAGCAAAGCCTCCTCTCTAAGAAACTTTTGCGAACATTTAACTATTTTCTTAGTGCAACGATAATAGGTATGTCCTTTTTGCCTTTCTGCGGTGATACTTGCTCCACATTCACCGCATTTTATAAATCCGGTAAAAGCAAATTTTATCTCACCTTTTTTCATTGGTTTTGCTTTTTGCCCTAAGACCTCTTGGACTCTATCAAAAAGTTTCTTAGAGACAAGCGGCGGGTGGCTCGCTTCATATTCCTCTTTTTTATAAATCATATGTCCATAATAGAATGGATTCCTCAACATCTTAGCCAGGCAACTTTTAAAGATAGGCTTGCCCGCCTTCGCCATTAAACCCCATCTATGAACTTCTTTCAATAATTCCTCTAGAGAATAGCTGCCTGTTGCATATAATTCAAATGTTTTAAAAACAAAACGTGCCTTTTCTGGATCTGGTTTTATTGTGCGAGTTATTAGGTCGTTCACATAACCAAGCGGGGCACAGCCAGGCCATTCGCCACGTCTCAGTTTTTCCCGCAATCCGCGCCTAACATTCTCGGAAAGATTATCTATATAATATTTGCTTTGTCCAAAAGCAATTGAAAGCATAAATTTTCCTTGTGCAGTATTATCAAATCGATAAGTAGGAAAATGAAGGTCAATTATTTTACCAATATCTATAAGATAGATAATCTTTCCGCCATCTACGCTGTTGCGGGCAAGCCTATCTGGATGCCATGCCAAAATTCCATTAGCAAGACCACTTTCTATTTGCTTAAGCATAAAAGAAAATATTGGCCTTCCTGGTTCTTTGGCTGTTTTGGTCTCAGTAAACTCATCAACTATTTCTAAATTTTCTTTCTTGGCAAATTCTCGCAGTTCATTTATCTGTGATTCAATGGATAAAACCTGCTTATCTTCTTCGTCAGTGCTTTTTCTGGTATACAAGTAGAATTTTGGCATGGCATTACCCTCCAAAAACTTTTTCTGTCGCTTGGCAAAGTAAATTTTGAGGCCAAGATATTCCTCAAAATTTCCTTACTCGACGAAGTCGAGAAGGAAACCTTATGCAAAAAAGAGGATTCCTAAAAATCCTGGGCTCGAACTTTATCTTAAAAGACAGAAACCTTTTATTTAAAAGGGCTTATCCTTACGAACTCGTCGCAAAAATAAGCCCTGTTGATAATTGGCTCCGACTTGCGGACGAGATTCGAACTTATTTTAAAGGAAACCTTGAAATAAAACCTTAGAAATTCCAACGAGAAGTGGCTCGGCAAGTGGCTGGCGGTGCCGCCACTCACCGCCAGCCACTTGCGTCCTCACTTACAAAATTTTATATATAAGTCCCGTTCGTCCGCTCCCCGAAGATAACACTAAAAAGTAGACGCTTCATTCGGGGCTGCCGAGCCATCAACCCGAAGACACTTCGGGCAAAATTTTGGGTGCGGGCAAAATTTTGCCAATCTCTCCCAAAGAACTTAAATGCTTCAAAAGAACAGGCGAAAAATCATGACACTATATATGCTACCAATAAGTAGCAATAATGTCAATAATTTATTGCTACTTTTAAGTAGTCGACTTATAGGTAGTATTTGTTATAATAACAACAAAAGGTGGTTAAATTGGCTGAAATAAATAAAAAAGTCGGTTTGAATATAAGAAAATATCGCGAAAAGAAAGGTTGGTCTCAAGAACAACTTGCATTAGAAGCTGATCTTCATAGGGCTTATATTGGACAGATTGAAAGAGGCGAGAAGAATATAGGCCTAATTAATCTTGAAAAAATAGCGAAAGCTTTAAATGTAGAGATAAAAAATCTTATAGGATAGATTTTATGTCAAAGGTAATAGAATTAAAAATAAAGGATAACAAGAGAATATATCAAGAGTTAACACAAGCCCTATCTCCATATAGGAAAGAGCCTCCCGGATCGGTTTTGTTTATTGTTGAAGGTACGAAGAGAAAACCTATTATTGGTATTCGGTATCCGGGTAAAAAGTTACTAAAAAGAACATTAAAGGTCGAAAGATCTAACTCTGCTTTATGGGCTAACCTGTATGATTTTGAGGTTGTTCCGTATAAAAATGGCAAAGAATTAAGCACACAAAGTTTTACCTTTGGGGAATTGATGAGGGATTTTCAAGAAAACAAGAGCAACAACAAAAAATTTTGGGCGATGCTCGAAGAACTTTATAATGATAATACTATAACGAAAAGACCGCCAAAGCTACCAGGCATAGATCCGTTGCTTTATCTATTAGTTTTGAAATGGATATGGATTCAGGAAGATTTTAACTACCGATTTAACTGGCAGGAAGTAGGGTCTTCGGTAAGATATGTTTTAGAGACAAGAACTGGTAGCAGAACTGCGAAAGGCGCTGGTAGGGCTAAATTTTTTGCTGCTTTGATATTGCTTAAGCATTATTTTACTTTTGATTTGGTCAAGAAAATCATACCGCTGTACTAAAGAGAGATAACTCAGAGATCTTTTCTTCCCTTTCCTTCCTAAGTTGTAGTTTGTATTTCTTCCGGATATAGCCATTCTTTAATCTATCCGTGATTATCTCGTAATATTTAGGGTCTATTTCAGAAGAAATATATTGTCGATTTAGTAATTTGCATACTTCTAACTCCGAGCCGCTACCCCCAAAAAGAATAAGCACTATATCATTTGGCGTTGTACATGCTTTTATTAACATCTCTGTAAGCTTTTGGGGTATTTGGCAGGCATGAAAGGTTTTTTCCTCGCTTACATTCTTTACTAAGTCAAAGTAAAACCAGGAATAGGGCATCCTACCTTTTGAGCCATTTTTTAGATTCTGTAAGATTCTTTTGTCCGTTGGATTTTTATAGGGAAGAGCCACATTATCTTTATAGAATTTATTATCTTTTGTTTTTAAAACGTGAAGTATAGTCCTGTGTGCGGTAGTAAATCGACTAGGCGTATGTCCAACATTCGTATTATAAACCCATACATATTCATAGATTAGTGGGTAAGCATTATCCAAGTATTTTACTCTTAAGTGAGCATTTTGTTTTGGATAATTCATCATAAATAAGTTACCGTCGCCTTTTAAAACTCTCATTGATTCTTTTGTTAATTCGATATACCAGTTAATATATTCATCAAAATTTTTAGTATATTTTTTATCTCCGTATCTTAGGCCGACATTGTAATCGGGGTCGCCAAATATCATATTTACACTGTTATCAGGTAATTTTCTCAAAAGGTCCATAATATCGCCAAGAAATACTTTATTTAGATAATTTTTTATATTCTCAGTCTTGGTTTCTTCGGCTTTAGTGGGCTTGACATTATGAAGTTGAGAAGTCGCTTTTGACTCCTCAAAATTCCTTATTACACTGATAACCTTGCCTTGAATCGTTAAATCTTTTGTAAAAATAGGCTTAAGCTCCGAATTTGCGGGTTGTAATCTAAATCTGTCTTTTTCTCTGTAAATCTTTTTAAGGGTTACCTCATTACCATTTATTAGAGCGACTGCTGTTTCTCCATTTTCTACGGCCGATTGCATTCTTACAATTACAGTATCTTTATCTTGTATTCCTTCGTCGAGCATACTATTACCGCGTACGCTTAAAGCATAATGCTCGCCTGATTTGGATAATTGCGATTTAGGCACCTCAATAGTTTTCTTATCTTCGATAGCCTCAATTGGCTCTCCAGCAGCGATTGTACCAAAGAGAGGAATTTTCACTAAGTTAGATGGTTTTCTTCTTAGCTGAATAGCTCGTGGTTGATTTTTTTCTCTTATGATAAGACCTTCTTTCTCTAGGTTTTTAATGTGGTGGTGGATAGTAGAAAAGGAGGAGAGATGAAGATGTTTTTTTATTTCTTTAAAGGATGGGGAATATTCATGTTTTTCTCTATAATCTGTAACGAAATCTAAGATTTGCTTTCCGCGTTTGCTAAGCATTTTAGATACTCCTTGACTTTCGATTTATTTTCGATTATACTATTGTTAACAAAGAAAGTCAAGAAAATTTATTTATTTCAATCATTGCTTCAGCAGGCGCTTAGCGAGAATTGAGGCATTCGATGGCTGTAACAACAAAAGGTATAAACAATATCCTTGCCGAATATTTTGACCTTATTGATTCTTACTTTGGAAGCATTAAACATCATCTTGGGCAAGAAGAAGATAGTCATATTGATCTCGCCATTCATATGGCGCGATACCCTCTGGTTTCGGATCTGATTGTTGATGCCATAAATGATATCGATGATCAGATTAATGCGTTTTGGCAAAAAAACCTTAAAACCGTCGCTGAATATATCCAGCAACAAGATTCATTGAAGTGCCTCTACTCGGGGGATATTTCTCCAGTTATCCTCGAGAATTTTGTCAAGCGCTCAGCATTTTACATCGATTCAGTCATTTTGGCTGACCCGATTTATAACCTTACCCTTTTTCAGAAACAAATAATCCTAGATAGAAAATATTATCTTCAGAAATTGATCAGGCATGTTTTTAATATTTGGAAGCTTAAAGAGCTTGCCCTTTTGGATACTCCACAGAAAGTCGTTCTCATTTTGCCTATCAACCTGCAATTAGTTAATCAAGAAAGCAGAAATCGTTTGATCATTGCGGCCGATCAGAATCTTGCGGCTTACGTTGGAAGAATACTGGATGTTAAACTGGACAGCGGAGAGGCTTGCCTTGATTATCTCGAAAAAGAAACTACCGCGGATGGATTATTCAGGCAATTCAAACATCTTGAGCTATTGCCTCATATGTTTTCATCTCAGGAATCATTTCAAAAGTTCTTGGCAGATTTTAGCAATACGGGGAAATTTGCCAAATTTAAGGAGAAGGAATCTGTCGGATGGGATTTTGGTATTTATTTAAGATCGCAATTTATCAGGGTTCAAGAGCATAAATATTTTTGCGAGAAGTTAATTGCGGAGCCAATATACGATTATGAATTGCCGTGGTTTTTCTTTAATTATGAAATGGGCGGCGTTGATATGGATGCGGCCATCGCAACGGCACTGCAGAGTGAGAAATTTAATTGGATAAGCAACGTCCCTTTATCTGCTATCGCGGTGATGAGGGCTGAAAATAAACTTGAATATATGCGCGGTGTGTTGCGTAAAGGAATAACTGATCTAAAGGCGAAAAATGATAAAGACTTACTTAAAGTTGGCGAACAAGTTGAGGCCAATTTAAAGGATGCATTCGCTAAGCAAGAATCTGAAATCGGGGCTTTGCAGAAACAGGTTAATAATATTATGCGGAAAGAAATTCCAATCACATCAGCTGGATTTCTCGCCGGTTTCATACCCCCACCATATGGCAATGTGGTTTCACTACTTTTTGCCGGTAGAGACATAAGAAAATCATTGGCTACAAGGGCTGATTTGAAGACAGCTATAGGAGAAAAGAAGGGGAATTTCCTTAATCTATTACTTAAATCTTATGAGCGAAAAGATTGATTTTGATTTTTTTGGCGATGGGATGCGAATTTTCATGGATTACATCCATAGACAATTCAAAAAGAATCCCGACTATATGCCGCATCCCTTAATTCGGGCTTTTGAGTGTGCGATTCAGGGAGCAGAAAAAGCAAAAATCGGGGAACGTTTTATGGGAGTTTCTCAGAACGGGACTCCTACAAATGTCTGCAACCCTTTTATAGTTGTTTTAGAGAAGACAGACTCTGGGGTTGGCGTTAAGGAAATACGCAATATTAAGGTCGATAAAACAGTGCCAATCGATGTCATGCTCATTATATTTAGACTACAGATTTTGTTGGATCGTATCGAAGGCGATTGTGTTACCCCCGCACAAATGGTTGACGCGTTAAACGCTGTAATTCCGGGAAATAAATTTTATGCTTTAGGCGATAGATGGAAAGAGGCCAGAGATGAATTTAAACGTCTTCTTGAGGCTGGGAAAATATATATACCTAAAGATTCAAAACTCATCGACGGGCTTACAAGCATAACATACAATATGACGTGGGAAGAATATCCGAATAATGTGAGGGCTTTAATTGGCAGTTCGATCGCTCAAGCAGGAAATTTGCCTTCTGGCACCGTAATCATTACCTCCCCCACGAATTCGAAGATTGAAAAATATAAAGTTTTTGATTCCGCAACAGAGTTTCTTTTGGGTAAGTCATCAGAGTACTTGAAGATACGCGGTAATCAAGAGAAGGATTCAAAAAACCCATAAAAGGCAAAGAACAATATAAAAATTGGTAGCATATATAGTGTCATGATTTTTCGCCTGTTCTTTTGAAACATTTAAGTTTTTTAGGAGGAGATTGGCAAAATTTTGCCCGCACCCAAAATTTTGCCCGAAGTGTCTTCGGGTTGATGGCTCGGCAGCCCCGAATGAAGCGTCTACTTTTTAGTGTTATCTTCGGGG